>OCZT010004475.1_pt1 | contig 14078 bp, 9 predicted proteins | sample 1539031 | NCBI WGS metagenome assembly OCZT01 (sample SAMEA3539308, study PRJEB22396) | soil metagenome | biome: tundra; feature: field; material: soil | place: USA | collected 2010-05 | depth 0.15 m
CTCTTCACAATTGGGATCATCAAGCCGCATGCCTCCCAAAGGATGGTCAAAATCGAACTTATATCCCGGTAGATCGGACTTGTCCGTTTGCTTTCCCATTGAGTGAGACCACCAGGCAGGCTTTGTAATGCGCTGCTGGGGCTGGACCTAAACGAAACTGGCTATCTACACAGCAAACGGCGTGATCCCGGTTGGCCGGTGTGCAGCTTCGCATTTAAATCTATTGCTTACAGCTTTCATCTAAGGATTAGTCCCCTGAAGTCGGCTTGTAGGAAGTGATCTCCAAGTGATCTCCGCGTTGGCATGGAATCTGGGGAGATCGCGGGCAACCAGTCGACAATCGTTCCGGACCGAGCAGGCCCGTTCCGCGATTCTGACAGGTCATTGTGAACTCGTCATCGCCTTAAACACCTCCCCGCCCTTCATCACGAAGTTCACGTGCTCGAGCTGACCGATGTCGGCCATGGGATCGGCGGGCACGGCGACAATGTCGGCGAACTTGCCTGGCTCCAGTGAGCCGATCTGGTCCTGCATACCCAGTAGTTCGGCAGCGCTCATGTTGGCTGAGCGCAAAGCCTGCGCCGGAGTCATGCCGTACTTCACCATCAGAGCAAATTCCTTCGCGGGATCGATGGTCCAGGCAAATCCACCGGCGTCGGTGCCGAAGGCGATCTTCACGCCGGCGTTCAGCGCGCGCCTAAACGTGGCAGCGTGAATGTTGATCATGTCCAGCCACACGTGCGCGCCCGTGGCCGCGCGGCCTACGGCGACGTACTCCCCGACAAACAACGTGGGCACGTAGTAGGTGCCCTTGGCAGCCATGGTCTTCAGGTCGGCATCGGCGATGTAGAAGCCGTGCTCGATGGAATCGACTCCCGCCTCAACCGAGTTGTGGACGCCGTTCAGCGCCGACGCGTGTGAAGCGACCTTGCGACGCTCGCGATGCGCTTCGTCCACGATGGCGCGCAGTTCGTCAGGGGTGAAGGTGGGAATATCGTCGAGCACGCCGTCAGGCCGCACCCGATAGCTGCGATCGGAGTACACCTTGATCCAGTCCACACCGTTAGAGATCTGCTCGCGCACGGCCTTGCGACCGCCGTCCGCGCCGTCCACCTCCTGCACCCCCTTGGGCATCTTGAGCTCCCAGGAATAACCGAGCAGCGGATAGGAGCCGGTCACGTCCATGGCGCGTCCGGAAACCTGCATGCGCGGGCCGGGAATGACTCCGGCGTCGATGGCGCGCTTGATGTCCACATCGGCGTAGCCAGCGCCTTCGGTTTCGACATCGCGGATGGTGGTGAAGCCATAGCCGAGCGCGCGCTGCGCCGCAACCGTGCCGAGAATGGTGCGGTATGCGGTCGAATACTTCAGTAGTTGCACATCGTAATCTTCGGCGGTGATGTCGCCTTGCAGCAGCACGTGGGTGTGGGTGTCGATCAGTCCAGGCAGGCAAACCTCGCGGGTGAGGTCGATGACTTGGGCGCCGCTCTCGGGCTGCGGCAGGTTGTCGCCAAGCTGATCGATCTTTTCGCCCACGCTGCGCAGCGTGACATTCTTGCGCGCAGTGTCGCTCTTGCCGTCGTAGAGGGTGCCGCAGCGCAGGTAGGTGATCCTGGTGGGAGAGGATTGCGGCTTGGCTTGGGCGAAGGCAGTGGTGGCGGCGAGAAAGAAGAAAAGGACGAGACGGATTTTCATGGTGTGCTCCGGTATGGTGAACGACCATGACTATACCAGCGCAAACCGGAAACCTGGAGCCTTGTAATCACCGCGGAGAACACGGGGGAAACAGACTGAACTGATTCCGTCCGTGTCTCCGCGGGGAAGAGTTTTACTTACACACCCGCTGCGGGACGTTCACACATCTTTCCGCCGCAACAGCCCTTGGCGCCTTTCGCCATGTCGCACTTGCCGTCTTTGCAGCAAGCACCATCTTTGCCACAGCACGACATCTTGCCGTCCTTATTGCCGGCCATCATCGGACATTTCATCCCGCCCTTGCTGTCCTTGGACATCATCTCGTCATGGGACATCGTGGCGTCTTTGCCGTCCTTGGACATCTGGCCGCACTTGCCGTCTTTGCCGCAGCAAGACATCTTGCCGTCGGCCTTATCGTGATTGCAGCAGGCACAGGCTTTGGGGTTGTCGCCGGATGGGGCGGCAGGAGTTTGGGTCGCGTTCTGGGCCATCAGACCCAGAGCCATGACCAGCGTACTCAGAATTACGAGCATCTTCGATTTCATAGTTTCCTCAGAATTTCGGTTGAACATCGTCCATGTCTCAGGGCTGCAAGGCCCTGGTAGGCTTCGTGGCTAGCGCGCATAAAGCGGCGCTGTAAGAATCAGGCCAGAAGCTGGAGGATTTTCAGAGGCGCGCTAAATCCGCAGATCTGTCTTCAGTTCGAAGACAGGGCGGACGAACTGATAAGAGTGGTCAATCGAGAGGAAGGCAGAACCTGCAGGTGCAGGCACCACCGAGATCGTGCCTGCTGGGCCGTTGGCGCTCAACTGGAGCGAGAGAGAATTGCCAGAGGCGACCAGAAAAGCCAACGGCCTTGCAGGCTGGCTGCTTATGTCGCAACAACCGGAGTGGTCTCCGCACGGAGTGGGAGCAGGCACCGGGTGCGACGGGCAGCAAGGCATGGAGTGCGTGCGCGGGTGGCAACAGCCCAACGCGGTTGCCGGGGTCGCGGAGTTGGTCGCGTGCTGGTGCATCTGCGCCATCCCGCCATGGCACTGCGAACCATGGCCGGAAGCGGGCGGCATCGCCAGGCCAGTGTCGGCCCATAAAACGATGACCAGCGACAGCACGAACGACAAGCTTCTCCGCATTGCGCTCCGCGATATCATGCCAGTCTCATTGTCGCTTCTGGCGACCCAGCCGTCTGTGACCAAAATCACTGCCCTCTGGTTTGACGGAGCAGGTCGGAAAATGGTGTTACATTGGCTCGGATCCTGAGGCCCGCAAGATTTACGACACAGTGCGTTCTTGTTTAGAGCAATTCCAGCGTGGTTGTATCTTGTGTAGTGCACAAGCGGATACACCAATCATGGAACCACTCTAAGCAGAAACGAAGGAACCGTGGAGGAGAATTTGAAGAAGGCCGGGTTGTTTACCGCGATCGCTCTAGCCAGTTCGACGATTATCTGTGCTGCCCAACAGAGTGGCAAAGCCGTTCCCCCGCCTAGCAACAGGTCATACACAACCGGAGAGCTCGGGCCGGCGGCCGAGTGGAAGCCGACGCAGGAGTTCCTCACCAGGATGTATGCGGCGTGCGACAAGAAGGCGGCCGACTACGACAAGTGCTTCATGGGGCAGATGTCCAACGCCGGGGCGCCGCCCGAGGTGGTACACAGCACCCGCATGATCTATCGGAGCCTCGGTGAGGTCGCCATCGTGACCGACTTTAAGAGCGCCGGACCGGTGGACATGGCGCGGGTCGAATTTCCGCTGCGGGCGACCGACAATGCCGGATTGCTGCTGGTTAACGGAGACCCGAAGGTCCTCGATGTGGATGCCATGGACAAGCTGAACCGTCGGGAGATGGAAGCGGCTCCGCATTTCCAGGCAGTGAAGCAGAAATATCCTAACGCCGATGTGTGGCCGGGCGATCATGGCGGCGCCATGTGGCCGCAGGTGACCGCGTTGCCCGATAGTGGGATAGAGATCGTCATAGGTTATCCGATCCTGGATGGATGTCCGACGTGTACGCACGTCGGATTGGCACTGTTTGGCTGGGATTTCGACGCCAAGGGCAAATTTGTCAAGACGAGATACATCCCCCTGCCCCCTCCGCCGAAGAAGCTGCGCCGGGAAAGCGTGCCGCCACCCCCGGCAGCAGTGCCATAGTGCAGGATTCGCGCCTCCGAACAAGATGAGAAAGTGAAAGGAGGGCGCCAAGTTGGCGCCCTCCTTGTTAAATACGAGGTTAATGGAACGATTTCGCTAGGGCTCGGGAACCGCGGCAAATTCCACGTTCTGGACGTGGACGCCTCCAACCGAAACGCGACCATCGGTCCAGGTTACGAAGGCACGCGCACCTAACGCCGTGTTGTAGTCGTAGTCGCCCGCATAGCAGCTCTGTACGCCGGAATCCTGCTGGTCGGGCTCGGCAATTAAGCCATCGCTGACTGCGAAATTGGCTCCAAACGTGGCGCCGTTGTCAGCCGATTGAACCGCATAGCGCTCGTAACTGCATCCCGGATCGGTTACCGCGTTGCACGCCGAGGTGGCGCTGCGGCGATCGTACCAGGAAACTGTCACCTTGGCTTGCGGCACCGGGATCGCCGGGTTGTAGTTGACGGACACGGAAGGCATCCACTGGGTTTTGAACTGGCCGCCTGTGTCGTCGTTGAGTTTGATAGGCGAGGACCAAGTCAGGCCGTTATCGGTGGAACGCACGTAGTAGATGTCCCCGTTGTCACCGCTGGCTTGCCCTTTGCCAGCGTAAGCATAGTGAACCACGCCGTCCGGACCAACTGCCGGCTCTCCCCAGCCCATGTGCCGCCAGATGGGATTCACTTTTGCGAAGTAGGTATTGGAGGCGCAGACCCCATCACCAACCGCGTTGAAGCGCGCACCCATTGTGGCGGACGTCCAGGTCGCCCCCCCATCCAGGGATCGATACATGACGTTCTGGCGGGTACTCAATCCCCCGCTACCCTCATCCATGGCGCCCACAAACACGGGGCTCCTGTAACCGACGTTCGGCGGAGGTTTGCCTGGCAATGTGCCCGTGATTTGTACGTCGCGAATGAAGCCAGAGGAGAGTTGTGACGGAGCGCTCCAAGTGACGCCGTCGTCCGAGTGGGTCACAAACAGGGCCCCTCCACCCACATTGAAGTTATTGAAGGAAATGTACATGCGGCCGTACGCCGCGCTGAATGGGGCGTTGTCCACCCACATGGACTCTCGGTCATCGCCGCCGCTGTTATGGGCGCATGCCCCGGTCGTCCAGGTCTGGCCGTCGGGAGACTTCCACAAGCCTACGCCCTGACCACCGCAGCCGGTGGCCAAGTCGCCCGCGAACCACATATTTAATTTCGAATTGAAAACGACGATGGGATCTCCGAAGTTGGTGCCATGACCGCTACCAAAGGGTGGTGGCAGAATTTCGGTGAAGGTGGAGCCGCTATCGGTTGAGTAGGACACACCGGAATATTGGCCGGCGTTGTGGTCGTTGTAATTGACGACGACGGTGTGATCGCCCGCCTTGGGGCTAGCGAACACCATGCTTTCGCTCTTCGTGCAACTGCTACCTGAAGTGCAGGTCCGGTTGCTGACCAGGATGTTGGGCGGAGCTGGCTCGTCGCCGATGACGGTATCGCCTGAGCCGGTTGGCCGGCCGCCTTGTACTACGCCGCACTCAATCAGGGTCAGGCCGGCTCGCATGTTGTCTTGCTGTAACAGGCGAAGGGCGGCAATCTGCGAGCAGTCGATACCCGTCGACGTCATTTGGGCTTGGGCTTGCGGTTGGAGGACACACGCTACCATCATGATGATGGGAAGCGCAACATATAGGAGTGCTCTAGTCCTGTCGTTCGTCTTCATGTTTCTCCTTGCTTTTTGCTGGTTTGGTCGGGGCTGAAGCTTGGGGCGGCGTGCCGGCAACCGGTTTCGGAGCGGCCGTCGCGAAGTATTCCTGGTCCATCCAGATACTACTTTTCATTTTCAAATCATTCAACTCGGTTTGCAGTTTCTGGCCTTGCAGTTTCTTTTCGATTAACGGTGATACCTCCTTTAGGTCCCGCCGGCTGCGCTTCACTAGTTGCAGCAGAACCAGGGCATCGGGAGTGTCGTCCAGCACCACCCACTCAGCCTCCTTGATAGTGAACGCCGGCTTGGCCATTTTTTCCGGCAACTCTCCACGCTGAAAGCTGAGAGGTTCCGCGTCCAGCACGACATCGTTGGGGTCGTGTATCAGTTTCTTGGGATCACTTCCGGAGGCGTAAGCCTGACGAATTGCGTCAGCCAGCGCATGGGCGTCCGCTGAACTCATGCCCCGCCCACCTGCGGAGCCTGCGCCCTTCTTCCAAATGAAGATTCTCCGCACTAGCACCACGTCGTAGTCGTCCAAATGGGCGGAGTAATACGCGCCGATCTCTTCCGCAGTGGGCTTGGCCTGGGCCTTCAGGCTGGCGAACTCGGCGTTGGACAGTATCTGCGTGCGATCAATCGCCAGTTGGCGGATAACCTCGGGCGAGGAGTCCAGTCGATGGGCGACGGCCTGTTGGGAAAGCATGAGCAGCGACGCATAGTTCTCGCCGATGGCTTGACGGCCCAAATCGGCAGGTCCCTGTTGCGCCTCTAAAATACTGATTAGGGACTCGAACTCTGCCTGGGTAACCTGCACATTGCCGACCTTGAGTATCACCCGTTCGCTGGGGGGCAAAACGCTCTTAGCCGACAGCGGTGTTGAATTAGTGGATGAGGTTGAAGAGTTTGCAGCGGCAGGCTGTTGCGCCAGACCCGCGGCAGCCAGAAGGCAGGGCAGTAGAAGGCAAAGCGCTATTTGTGCTCGAATCCGGGTCATTTACACAGCATACCTGACAAAACCGCGAGGTGTTTGACCTCGGCACTCTGGAGTGGCGTTCCTTCGTGCGAGTCCTCACCTACCGAGAAGTCGCCAGTTCTCCCGGATGTACACAAACCACCGCAAACTATAGGAGCACTTGAGGTTCCAACAAAACGGAACTGGGACTTCCCGATCTAACAGTAAGAAACTATTGCCCATAGTAGATGCTGGCGAAGGGAACCGCCCAGGGTGAACAAGAGAGGCGAATGCAAAAATTTGCGCACAAGTGGAATTTCGCAGCCAACACCTGAGTGTAAGCCGTGTCGTTTGAAAGCTCATTGTCTTCATGTTGCGACACTATTGACTTCAGGTTGTGACACGAATGCAGTTCCAGAGTGGCTTGTAGCGTGGGTAGTGCGGGCCTTTAGAGAGTGTGTGATAACCCCTGTCGTCCCTACGGGACTCCGGGCCGGGTTTTCGTGTTGCTGGCTTCAGAGACCGATCGGGCACTTGGCGAAATCCCGTTCCTCTGCAACAATCACGATTCAACCGAACCTCAGGCCGATGTCCCTTTCTCTTCCGGAATTCGTTACCGGCTGGAAAGCCAGTGCGCTGTCGGAGCGCGCCGCTGACGACCCCACATCGCCGATTTGTGTGAAGTCGTCTGCCATCCTCATCCTGCTGCTGCGAGCCTCACTGGGAGCAGACCTGATTCAGTGCGAAAAGGTGGAGAGCTCCGATTTTCCGATTTGCTCAATAATGAATGTCCACCAGGTGACGGTGCTAGACTTGATCTGGTTCCTGGCATGAGCAGAGGCTCAGGGCAATTCTGAAGCGTATCGGAACCGAGATTATCGCGTGACAAAACGTCCGATTGCAGTCGATCTGTTCGCTGGTGCCGGAGGTATGAGCCTCGGATTCGAGTGGGCGGGATTCGATGTCCTTGCGGCAGTTGAATACGATCCGATCCACTGCGCTACTCACCATTTCAACTTCCCGAAAGCCACTTCGATTTGTCGGAGCGTTTCCGATATCGACGGCAGCTATCTGCGCAAGCATTCGCGCATCGGCGACTCGGAAGTCGCAGTCGTATTCGGCGGCGCTCCATGCCAAGGATTCAGTCTAATTGGGAAGCGTTTATTGGAGGATTCTCGCAACCGATTGGTCTTCGATTTTGTTCGTCTCGTGACTGACTTGCAGCCCACCTATTTCGTTTTCGAAAATGTGAAGGGCTTGACAGTGGGAACTCACAAGCGATTCTTGGACGAATTAATCGAGGAGTTTCACCGCAGAGGCTACGAGGTGCGTCTGCCGTATAAAGTGCTAAATGCGGCGAGCTATGGCGTTCCACAAAAGCGGGAGCGCCTGTTTCTAATGGGAGCGCGGAGGGGCTCACCGCTTCCCCCTTACCCCTCCTCGACTCACGAATTTGGAAGGGCGACCGATTTGGACTTGGCCAACTACTCAGAAACCCCTACAGTTTGGGACGCTATCGGCGATTTGCCAAACGCAGACGAGTACGAAGAATTGCTGGTACGAGACTGGATATTGACCCGATTCGCGAAACCGAGCCCCTACGCAAAGGTGCTGCGACAGAAGCCGAAAGGCGAGGGGAAGGAGTTGCTTAGCTCTAGCTTGCGAACGATTCATACTAAAGATTCCATTCGTCGGTTCGAAAGGACTGAGCATGGGCAGGTGGAGCCGATCAGCCGATTCTTCAAGCTAGACCCGAACGGCCTATGCAATACGCTCCGCGCCGGTACGGGCAGCGAGAGAGGCGCGTTCACTTCGCCACGTCCGATTCATCCCTATGTGCCGAGATGCATCACTGTCAGGGAAGCTGCACGCATACACTCCTACCCAGATCGATTCCGTTTTCACGTCACCAAGTGGCACGGATTTCGGCAGGTGGGAAACTCCGTGCCTCCGCTGCTCGCTCGGGCTGTAGCCATGAGTGTGGGACGCGCGCTTGGAATCGAGACCCCCCGAACCAACGGTGCGCTAATGGATGAAGAGCAGCGCGATATCGCACTCTTGGAGTTCAATATGTCCGAGGCAGCACAGTGGTTTGGTGTGCCTCGCGATGTGATTCCTGCGCGGCAACGGACAGCGGACAGGGCCCATGCCTAAGAAGTTACGACAGCCGAAAGCAAAGAGCGATAGCAGATATCGGCGTATCCTCGCCAGAATTTTTGACGATCACTACCACAAGGGTGACCAGTCTTTTGAGTTCAATCGAACGGAAATTGAGTCGGTCGCGAAGGTGTTGCGTGTCAAACTACCCAAGAATATCGGCGATGCGATCTACTCGCTTAGATATCGAGCCGAGCTTCCTGCTAGCATCGCTGCCACGGCTCCTTCTGGAAGTCAGTGGATAATCGAGCCTGCGGGGCGTGGCCGCTATCGGTTCCGGCTGTTCAAGGGTGACTCTCGCATTCTGCCTCGTCCAGATGCCGTCACGATTAAAATTCCCGACGCTACTCCCGAGATTATTCGTGCGAATGGGCAGAGCGACGAGCAAGCCTTACTCGCACGTGTTCGCTATAACAGGCTTGTCGATATCTTTCTCGGCGTCACCGCGTACTCGTTACAAAACCATTTCAGAACCACTGTGGCGGGAATGGGCCAAGTGGAGTTAGATGAAGTGTACTTAGGGCTGAATCGTCAAGGTCAGCAATTTGTCATTCCTGTGCAAGCGAAGGGCGGAACGGATCAGCTGTCGGTTGTCCAGTCCAGTCAAGACATCGCCTGCTGTCGTGAGAAATTCCCGAACCTGACGTGTCGCCCATTGTCCGCTCAATTCCTTGAAGACAACGTGATTGTGCTGTTCGAGTTGGTTGAGGACGACGGCATTATCAGAGTGGCCGAAGAGCGACACTACAAACTGGTGCCCGCCGATGAAATCAGCCCCGGCGATCTTGCCAACTACGCTGCGAGAACTGTGTAGATGGATCGTGTAACGCCAGCAGTCCGCTCGAAGATCATGGCCGCTGTTAAGACTCGTAATTCGACGACCGAATTGCGAATGGCCGCCGTGCTGCGGTCGAATTCGTTGAAAGGTTATCGCAAGCACTGGCCAGTGACAGGAACCCCCGATTTCGCTTGGCCGGGGCTAAAACTCGCCTTGTTTGTCGATGGCTGCTTCTGGCACGGATGTCCCTACTGTAAACGCTACTCGCGTAGCAATCTACGGTACTGGCAGGAGAAGGTACGCAATAACCGAGACCGAGACAAGCGAGTCTCTCGCGCGTTACGACGGCAGGGATGGGCTGTGCTAAGGGTCTGGGAGTGCCGTATCGAATCAACGGCAACGGCTAACCGGCTCGCCGTAGCGATAGAGAAACGGCGACAGCTTGCGTAGTATGTCACCGTGGTGCACAACGCCCAGTCCGCACGGATGGCGGACGTCCACCGCAAGCTGGACGAAGCAGTCCTTGCGGCGTACGGCTGGCCCGCAACGCTGACCGATTCTGAAATCTTGGAACGGCTCCTGGCGCCGAATCACGAGAGAGCGGCGATTCCTGCCTAAACCGGAAAAAATCAAAAAAGCCGATCGCTCGCGGGCCGAAGAGGGTGTGGAGAACGTCTGTCGTCCCTACGGGACTCGGATCTATCTCCCACTCTACCCAGCACTCCGCCTGCGGCTCCGTGCTGGGCTAGACTATTCCGCGCCTACCTCCACCCCAGTTCGCGCAAAAGCGGCGCGACCTGGGGACCCCGCCTACGGCGCTGGATTTTCCGCTAGCAAATTCCGTTCGCAAATACACGTTTGGTTCACACACACACCCTGAACAGCGCACCACTCCCACGACGGGCCACTATAGCAGTTTCACATCTGGTGTATAGGCGATGGGTGGAGCACGCCTTCAGGCGTGCATAAATGCTGTCAGTTCCTGGATCGCGCTTTAGCGCCTGAGGTAATGTTTCCGTCGCCTCAGCGGCTAAAGAGGCTGCTGAAAAAGTCGGAAAAGCAGATCCCTCGCGGGCTGAAGCCCGCTCGTGATGACAAAAATAAAGGCCTTAACGGCGCACCCTTCGGCAGGCTCAGGGCAGGCTAAAGGTGCGCCCCTTCAAAACACCCGCTGAACCAGCTTTTTCAGCAGCCTCTAAAACCGGCTCATTTCCGAATCTTAACTGCAACGCTGAAGCGGTGCTCCACCCTATACACCAAGTGTGAAACTGCGCTAGGGTTTGAAGCCTACGCTTTGCCACAGAGGAGCGCTGTCGTAGAGCACGCCATTGGCGACCACCGAGCGCACGCTGCGGATATTGTGAATGTTTTCCAGCGGGTTGGCGTCGAGGATGTCGAGGTCGGCGCGCTTGCCTGCTTCGATGCTGCCGCTGTCACTGTCAACTTTCATGGCGCGCGCGGGGACGATGGTCGCCGCCTGTAGCGCTTCCATCGGGGTGAAGCCCGCTTCCACGTACAACTCGAGCTCGCAATAGAGCGAGTATCCGGGCACCGTCTGATCGGTTCCCGCGACGATGCGCACTCCGGCGCGATGCAGCGCGCCGATGATCGCCAACTCTTCCCGCACGACCTTCTGGGCGTCGGCGGCAAGCTGCGGCGGCATGCCTCCGTTAACCAGTTGCTCGCGCAGTTCAGGCGCAACGTGGCCGATGCCGGGCTCCATCTTGTCGGCCGGAACGTCGGCGGGACGATTCTGGAATTCCATGAGCGCCATGGTGGGATCGATGACGGTGTTATGTTGCTTCAGAAATGCAATCGCCTTTTTGCCCTGCTTGGAATTCACGTCGAGGGAGGCCATCATCTTAAGACGGTCCGGCCATTTTAGCTTCATAGGATCCACGTTCGCGGGCAGGAGCATGTCGAGAATGTAGTGAATGTGGTTGATCTGGTCCATACCGTCGTTGACGCCGTCATACGCGGTCATGCCGTTGGGAATGTGCCCGGTCACCGTCATGCCGACTTGGTGTGCGTCGGCGCAGACAGCTCTGACATTGTCAGACTTCATGGAGCTGTAAATCTTGATCTGCTGAAAGCTGGCGTCCCGATAGCGCCGCACCCACATCTGGGCGTCGGCGGGCGAGTTCACGCGCGCAATGCCGATGGCGTGCGGACCGTCGCCGTCAACGATACCGGCCAGCAGCATGTGGGGGCCGAGAGCCGTGCCGCTGTTGACCGCGTCGCGCACCGCTGTGATGAAGTCGAACTCGTTGCCCACATCGCGCACCGTGGTAACGCCGGCGGCGAGGTAGATGGGCCCCCACTCCACCTGCTCGTAGTGGGCGTGCATGTCCCATAAACCGGGAATGATGTACTTGCCCGCGACATCGACGTGCTGCGCGTCGGGCGGAACTTTCACTTTGCCGCTGGAACCGGCGGCAAGAATCTTTCCGTCGCGGGTCACAACGGTGGCGTTGGCGATGGGAGCGGCGCCGGTTCCGTCGATCAGGGTAGCGCCGGTGAAGGCAAAGGTTCCAGTGCGGCGTCCCGGCATCTGCTTGCTCAATTCGGTGAGCGCGGCCATTTCGTCGCGCGCTGCACTTGCCACGAATTTCGCCAGAGCGGGTTCGTACTCCTCGCGCACGGCTTCGAAGTGATCGAACTCGGCATCGGTGGAGACCAGCGCGGCGAGATTGTTGTCGCTGTCCATCCACAGCGTTTCCAGTCCCCAGATCAGACCGCGAACGCTGTAACGCTCGACGTGAAGGCTGCGGCCGTCGAGAGCGATGGTCTCCGCGCCCCGGTCCTGGATCTGGACCTCGCCGAATGGGAATGTCGCCAATCGCGCCGGCGATCCGTACCCGCGCCAGTAGCGGATGAGCGCCATCTGCATGGCAACCGGCGCATAACCGGCGATGGTGAAGAAGCTTTGCGACGCAGCGATGGTGCGGGTGTCGTGGCCTTGACGCATGGTCGCGTTGGCGCCGTCGATCTCCACGTCGGTGTCGATGGTGGAGACCCGCGAGGTGCTGCCCTTGATGACGAAGCTCTGCGGCGTGTAGTCGGCAGCGGCGCGCAGAGTGGCGGCCAGCGGAACTTTAGTCCCGCGATCGGTGAACTCGAAGTCGGACTTCAGCGTGAGGGTGTTGGCGTCGCGAGTAATGGTGTAGGTCTCTTCGCCAATTGGTTGCTCGAACTTGTGCAGACGAAAGCGGCCAGTGTCCGTCGAGGCAGCAGGAACTGCGGCTTGAGACCGCACGACAACGGGAGAGAGCGTGACGATAAGGACAAGAAGCAGTGCACCGCGAGCGGGAGAAAAGAATCGCAAGGGCATAAGGAGAGATTGTATAGCCGCGCGTGACGTCGTCGAAAAGGGGCGTCAAGCGAGGTGACCGTCGACTTGGCATCCGATCGCGCTTGGTCGTTGCATCCCACTTTTCCTCACAATCCACAGCCATCCACATAGCTGCACCGAGAATGGGCGTTGAAGCGGGGGCACTGGGGGGCTAGAGTCCAGAGATTGAGTCAACATTCGAGCTTCGAGGTTCAGGCGATCGCGAATGCGCAGCTGGTTGACTCGCGTTCGCCTCCACCCCGAAAGTCCCCCGGGGAAATGCGAGTTGGAATACAGGTTCGCGAAAGAAGCGGGCAACTCTCTCCGGCGCTTGTTTAGCGCGAAAAGTGAATTTACTGTTCTTGGGAGTTATTTTCCGGATTCGGGAGGAGAGGCGTAAAATACAAGATGTAGTGTTATCCACTTGACATCCACAAGATGTCGGGCGTACTGTTCGCGAAAGTGATTTTTTTGGGAAGCGTTTCCTCCCCCAAAGCCAAGACGGCAGAGGTGACCGCCCTGGCGCAAATTTGGGCCCAGGGTTCTTTGACGATTCCTCCTTTTTAGTTCGGGCAGGATTCGGCAAGCGGCAGTGAATTTGGGTAGGGCTCTCCGCCAAGTTTGCGAGAGAGAAGCTTCACATGGGTCCCCGACGCACCCGCCATTTGCGTGCAGAGGGGTTAGCACTAAGGCCGGCGAAGTCATCGCCAAGACGATGGCATCAGCGTTGTTCCTTTCCAAGTCAATGCGGCACTCCAGCGCGCGAGGTTGCGCGCCTGAGCTGTCGGTCCGGATCCGCCACAGGAGTTTCCTCCTGGGCGGCACGCTGTTGTGCGGTGGCGCCGGACAAAGATCAACCCGGGGGCCTCTTTCCTGTCGACGATACGCAGGCAGGCGAAGAGGCCCCCACAACCTTTGCAGTCGGAAATAAAAAAGCGGGCCTTCAGACCCGCGCAAATAATAGGTCAGACCGCGCAATAATATAAAGACGATCAGGAGCATTCCCATGGCCGAAGTCACCACCAACCCAACCACCGCGAATCCGCCGTCCATCGCGACCGGTGAGCCCACCACAACCGCCGCCTCGGTATTCAGCACACCCAAGAAGCGCGCGCCCGGCCTGACCTTCAAGCGCTTCTTCACCAAGGCCGGCGTCTCGCCTTACGACGAGCTTGAGTGGGAGCTGCGTCTGGCGCAGATCACCGACTCGCACGGCGGCATCATCTTCGAGCAGAAGGACGTCGAGGTCCCCAAGGACTGGTCGATGACGGCGACCAACATCGTCGCCAGCAAATATCTGCACGGCCCGCTCGACACGCCCGAGC
>OCZT010004477.1_pt1 | contig 14075 bp, 12 predicted proteins | sample 1539031 | NCBI WGS metagenome assembly OCZT01 (sample SAMEA3539308, study PRJEB22396) | soil metagenome | biome: tundra; feature: field; material: soil | place: USA | collected 2010-05 | depth 0.15 m
AATGGGTTTATGTATCTTATTTAGGTACTTATATTAAACTTTAAAAATAAGGAATTGTTGTCTCAAATTTCAAAAGAGAAATGATAATATTTTGAAGGAGAACAAATTTTGTGTAAGATTGTATTGGAATCTGGATTAATAAAATTATACAATAAGATCATGATTAATAAACTATTAGCAGGTTTTTTGTTACTCATTTTTATTACATCCGGCTGTACGGAAAATAAGTCTGTTTTTGCAAATTTCAACGGTTTTGCCCAGGGATCAACATATAGCATAGTATATGATAATAGGAAGAATATAGAACCCGGAGAGCTGAGGCAAAAAGTTGAAAAGATCTTAAATGACTTTGATATGTCATTATCTCTTTATAAGGATTCATCTATCCTCTCGAAGATAAATCGAAACGAAGATGCAGTTCCGGATTCATTTTTTACAGAGGTATACCGGAAGTCAGTTATAATATCTGAAATGACTGGTGGAGCTTTTGATGTAACAGTCGGACCTCTTGTAAAAGCCTGGGGATTTGGTCCTGATGCACACAAGAGCTTCACTGAAGCCAATCGCGATAGTTTGATGAAGCTTGTAGGGATGAATAAAGTTTCACTTATTAATGGAAAGCTGATAAAATCTGATCCACATATATGCCTTGATTTTAATGCTATAGCACAAGGGTTTTCTGTTGATGTCATATGTCGTTTTTTCGATAGTCTCGGAATTAAAAATTATCTGGTTGAAATAGGAGGAGAAGTCAGGGTAAAAGGAAAGAAGGCAGGCAATCTCTGGAGAATCGGAATCGATAAACCGGTTGATAATAATATGACTCCAGGGCAATCACTTCAGGCAATACTTAAGATGACCAATAAAGCAATTTCAACTTCGGGAAACTACAGGAAATTTTATATTGAAGATGGTATCAAATATTCCCATCATATTGATCCAAAAACAGGGTATACTACAAGAAATACATTATTAAGTGTCTCTATTATTGCTGACGAATGTGCTATGGCTGATGGTGTGGCAACCGGCTGCCTGGTAATGGGAAGAGAAAAGGCAATTGAATTTATAGGTTTACATCCCGAACTTGAGGCCTACATGATCTATTCTGATAATAACGGGAATTTTAAAACATGGACATCTGAAAAGTTGAAGGGTGACCTCTCAGAATCTGAAAGTAACCATTAACCATTTATTCCGGGTTATTTAAACAACATCGGTATTAAATTGTTTCTAGTCTCAGAACCACCACTTAACTTTTTACCAGGAATGAAACAAAACAACCATGAACCAGGACAATATTTGATCAAGGAGAGTATTGGGATGAAACAAAGCAAAAATCAATCAGGACAATATTTGAACAAAGAGAGTATTCTTGCCGACTTCCGGATGGCCAATCTTAGTCGAAACCTGAGTATTATAGGACGACGTGAAGTTCTGACCGGAAAAGCAAAATTTGGAATTTTCGGAGATGGAAAGGAAATAATCCAGTTAGCCCTGGCAAAACAGTTTAAAAATGGTGATTGGCGATCGGGATACTATCGCGACCAGACATGGATGATGGCAATGGGGGTTTATGACTCGCTTGAGTTTTTCCATCAGTTATATGGGAACACTGACAATCAGTTTAATACCGGAAGCGGAGGAAGAGTATTCAATAATCACTTTTCTATTCCAAATATAAATCCTGATGGAACATGGCGCGATTTGACAAAACAAAAAAACTCTTCAGCTGATATTTCTCCTACTGCTGGCCAGATGCCACGTTTGCTTGGTTTGGCGTATGCGTCAAAATTATTCAGGCAAAATAAAGATATACAGCAGTTTACAACTCTGTCATTGAAAGGAAATGAGGTAGCTTTCGGCGCTATTGGAGATGCAAGTACATCGGAAGGTTACTTTTGGGAAACGATTAATGCAGCCGGAGTTCTTCAGGTGCCCATGGCAGTTTCTGTTTACGATGATGGCTATGGAATATCTGTACCCAAGAAATATCAGACAACAAAAGGGAGTATTTCTGAAATACTTAAAGGATTTGAGACTGAAAAAGATAAACCAGGAATAAGGATTTTCAAAGGTAAGGGGTGGGATTATGCCGGATTATTAAAACTATATGAAGAAGGTATTGCAATATGCAGGGAACAACATACTCCTGTTGTGTTTCATATTGAAGAAGTAACACAGCCTCAGGGACATTCTACTTCAGGTTCACATGAAAGATATAAAAGCGAAGAACGTCTGAAATGGGAAGACGACTTTGATCCGATAAGGAAAATGAGGGAATGGATACTCAGTTCTGAAATTGCCACATCTGCTGAACTTGATAAACTTGCACTGGAAGCCGAAGAGGAAGCAAAGGAATCGAGAAGAAAAGGGTGGGAATCGTTTCAGAATCCAATAAAAATTGAAAGGGATGCACTGGTTAAAATCATCAATGACCGTTCTTGCAAATGCACTGAAAAGGCAAAAGAAGATTCAGTTGATAATTTTACTGAAGATCTGAAGAAAGTTCCGGCACCTATTCGAAAAGATAATTTTGTCACAGCCAGGAAGATATTGAGAAACATATGCGGATCTTGTCTAAAATCCGATAACCTGAAAGAGGAGCTGGAGGGTTGGCTAAAACGTAATTATAAAGATGCTCTGAAAAGCTATGATTCATTTCTTTATAATGAAACTCCTACATCAGTTCTTAATGTAAAACCGATTCCTCCAGTATATTCTGCTGATTCACCGGAGGTACCCGGCCGACAGATACTACGTGACAATTATGATAAGTTATTTTCAAAATATCCCCTTTTAGTAACATTCGGAGAGGATACAGGAGTCATTGGAGGGGTTAACCAATCCCTCGAAGGATTACAGAAAAAATTCGGTGAACTGCGTATTACAGATACAGGTATCAGGGAAGCAACTATTCTTGGCCAGGGACTGGGGTTAGCGCTGAGAGGTATGAGACCAATTGCAGAAATACAGTATCTCGACTATCTGATGTATTGTTTGCAGGTTTTAAGTGATGATCTTGCAACGACCCATTATAGAACTGCAGGCCGAATGATCGCTCCCTTAATTATAAGTACACGGGGACATCGCCTTGAAGGAATATGGCACTCAGGATCGCCAATGAGCATGCTTATCAATTCCGTTAGGGGTATCTATGTTATCTCGCCAAGAGATATGACAAGAGCAGCAGGTTTTTACAATACTCTTCTTGAAGGCCAGGATCCTGCTATAGTTATTGAACCTCTTAACGGCTACAGACTGAAGGAAAAGTTGCCCGATAATATCGGTGAGTTCCGACTTCAGCTTGGTATTCCTGAAATATTGAACAAGGGAACAGATTTGACAATTGTTACGTATGGATCTACTGTTAAAATTGCTATAGAAGCAGTAAAGCAACTTGCTTCTCACGATATTTCAGTAGAATTGATTGATGTTCAGACTCTTATGCCATTTGATAGAAATAAAATGATACTTGAATCCCTTAAAAAGACAAACAGGATTCTTTTTCTCGATGAAGATGTCCCCGGTGGAACCACTGCTTACATGATGCAGGAAGTCCTTGAAAAACAAGGGGGCTGGCAATATCTTGACAGTCCACCCAAGACTCTTACTGCGAAAGAACACAGGCCTGCTTATACAACCGATGGAGACTATTTCTCCAAACCCAGTGCAGAAGATGTATTCGATATTGTTTATGGGATGATGAAAGAGGCAGTGCCGGAGAAATACTAATATCCCGATTCTGTCTTTTCAGAAAGTACTTACCCCCTTTGTTTTTTTTCCTCTCTACTATGTAAAAAGGGGGAAACGTATTAATATGCAATTAGATAACTCCCCCTCTTTGAGAAGCAGAGAGGTAACCTTATACAATATCAGTAACCCCGATAATTTTAAGCAACTCCATAGCAGCTTCTCTTGGTCCGCTGGATTCATAACCCGGTATTCCTAGCCTCGTCCTCATCTGTCCTACAAAAATATTATGCTTAAAGAATGATGCGAAGTATTTTGCAGCAATCTCGTCATGAAGCTCTTTATACTCGGGAGGACCGAAAATATTTGCAAAATATGAATGAACCAATCCGCTGGATGTTGTTGTTCCTTTGCTCATAACAGCACCCTCACTGAATATATCCAGGGCCCATTCGGCAGAACTGAATTTTTCGATTACCGGATGTTCAGTGTCAATTTCCTCAAAATTATTAGCATAGAGTATGTAGTCGATTTTATGTCCTGCGATGACTGTCTCAAAATTTGTCACCGGGAAGACTATACGTGCATTAACCTGGCTGGGGTTAAAAATAATTGACCGGTCAAGATGCCCAAAAGCATATCCGGGCTGCAGATCGTCGAGACGCAGAAACGCTCCTATCTCGGTACCATATCCAATTGGATAACCGCTTGAGTCGAGTTCAATAGAACCCATATCGTCGGCTATGATTGTAAGTTGTCTGATATACTTATCTGCAAGCACCCTGAAGGCTTCAAGAGTTTCGGATTTTCCTGCGCCAGTGTCGCCCATCAAAAGAATTGTGGCTTCTTTGTTTCCCTGGAGCAATATCTTCACCATAGCCCCATGAAAAGGCATATTCCCCGTTTTCATCACTATGGAATTATGAAGAGTTAATATCATCTTCTTGAGATAACCGAAATACCCGAATTCAGGGCGGTCAGGAATTGCGCCTACGAATATCCCATTTTCCTCATCATCGTAAAATACTGTCGAATATTTTGCCAGACCGTCAATAACATTCCCATGTACACCATAAATAAAAAGTGCATCCGGTTTTTTCTCCAAATCTGCATCATTGGCTAACTCGAACAAGTTACACATTGAAAAGCCGAGTTCAAAAAAATCAAGATGGAAATAAACCATGATAAGCAATTTACCAACTTTTGCAGGGTAACAAATCCACTCACCTGATTTTAATGCAACCAGATCGACCGGATTCTGATGAATCTTATTAAAATGACCAGTACGCTTATTCATTGGTTGCTGAATAACAAGCGGAGGATAAATAAGCATCTGACGTATTACAGGAACGCTATTCAATTTTTTATATTTATCTCCCTTGTAAGCAATATCTTTTGGTAAGGAGATCACTGCCATTTCAGCGCCGGCCGGAACCTGTCTGTAAACAGTAGGATGACTGCCTGTAATATTTTCCTGAATATGTCTGTAAACAGTTCTTATCAGATGTGTGAGCTGCTCAATTGTTTCATTAAAAGTCCGGTATGGCCTTTTATCAAGCCGATCACCTTCAGAATCATTTATGATAAAACGGTCAAAATGGCGCCAGTAGTCATATAGATATTCAACAAAACCAGCTATTTTATCAAGATCTTTTAGAAAGATCCTCGACTTATCAAAAATATGAGGGACAACACTGCTTTCATATTTTACTAGTAATGAAAGCGTTTTGACAAGATCGTTCACACACTCTTCATCAGCGCTGCAACTTCCGAAAAACTCGAGTAAAGGTGAATTTTTTGATCTGAGATTATTTAGACAATGATCAAGGACCAATCGAAATTTGTCACTTGCCAGCATCTCTTCTGCTGTTTCACACATCCTTTCACGGATATTTAAAACAACTTTATTTCCAATTATGCTTAAAGTACTTCTTTGCATGAGATTATTTAACAATTGGGGTAAAAATATGATAATATTTAATTGAAGATAAGTTTTTACTTAATTATTTTTGCATAATATTTATATTGTAATTGTAAATTTGAATTATGCAGCCGGAACTTGATTTGTTTGCAATATTGCCGGAAGATAAAATCCCGGAGAAGGGTAAGATTCTGATTTCTGAACCATTCCTGCCAGATACGTTTTTTAACCGAAGCATAGTATATCTCACCGATCACACTCCACAGGGATCTGTTGGTTTTATTCTGAATAAAAAACTTGATTTACAGGTAAGTGCTGCTATCGAAGGCTTTGATGGCTGGGAAGAGAACCTCAGCATGGGAGGACCTGTTGCACCTGATACCCTTCATTATCTGCATAATCTTGGCGATTTAATTCCCAAAAGTGTTCTGGTTGAGGGAAATATTTTCTGGGGCGGCGATATTGATAGTATCAGGGAACTGATTAAAACAGGTAAAATAAACCAGTCACAGATCAGATTCTTTCTTGGCTATTCTGGTTGGTCCGCCGGTCAGCTTGAACATGAGCTCAAAGAAAACTCCTGGGTCATTGCAAAGGTTAATTCCAATATTGTTCTGAATAACAGAGGCGATGATATCTGGAAGAAAGTTTTAAGGAGCTTTAAAAACAAGTACAGGATGTGGGCCGATTTCCCAGATTCACCTGAAATGAATTAATAATTGCCTCTCCCCAAACCTCCCGCTTTGCGGGAGAGGAGCTTATGCTAATGGTATACTGAAGTTTACCCCCTTCTATCCTGGGAGAAGGGGGCTAGGGGAAGAGGCAAAAAAGTTGTTAGCAATGCAGAATCCTAAATACAAGCTCTTTCAGAAGATCTCCAGGATCGGTACCCGGATCACTATACCCTTTTGATTTCATGTCGTATGTCCGCAAAAGGCTGATAATCTGCACAGTCTTTGAAACATTGTACTTTGATGCTGAGTTCTCATACTCCTTAACGAAAAAAGGATTTACCTTGAGGACTGCTGCAACATTGTTTTTTGATTTATCTGTGAGATAATGGAAAGTCAAAAGTTTGCTGAAGAATCCGAAGAGCGAAGCAATTGAGAGTGTAATGGGGTTATCTTTAGGGTTATTAGCGAAATATTGAACTATCATATTGGCCTTTAGGATATTCTTTTCCCCGATTGCCTTCTGTAATTCAAAATTATTATAATCCTTGCTTATTCCTATATTTTTTTCAATTAATGCAGTAGTAATAAATGGTTTGCCGGGCGGAAGAGTTATGATGAGTTTATCAAGCTCATTCACAATCTTATGTAAATCGGTTCCAAGATATTCGGTAAGCATTGCGCTTGCACTCGGATCTGTTTTTATACCCTTAAGCATCAGGTACCTTTCAATCCATGCCGGAATCAAATAATCACGTATTCTGGCTGACTCAAAATAAATACCGTGACTTTCGAGTGTTTTATAGAGTTTTGTTCTTTTATCAATAGTCTTATACTTATAGCTGAACACAAGTATTGTTGATAAAAGCGGCTTTTCCAGATAGATGATAAGATCGTCGAGTTTTTTCAACGATTGGGCCTCTTTTATAATAAGTACCTGATGGCTTGCCATCATAGGAAACCTTCGTGCCGTATCTATTATAGCAGCAATATTTGTATCATCACCATAAAGGACAATCTGGTTAAAAGCCTTTTCAGCTTCCGGCAATACCTTCTCTTGTATATACTCTGTAATGAGGTCAATAAAATAAGGTTCCTCACCGGCCAGAAAATAAACAGGCTTAAAAATCCGGTTTTTCAGATCTGAAATTATCTCCTCGTATGTGACTGGCATTATCAGAATTTTAGATGTTTAACTGAGACCCCGTTATCTATTATTTCTCTTAAGGAGTCAATTCCTATTTTAAGATGAATCTCAACATAATCATTGGTGACTTTGACATCACTGGCTTCCGTTTTTATACCGGTAGAAATCATTGGCTGATCAGAAACAAGAAGTAGAGCCCCGGTTGGTATCTCGTTGGCAAACCCTACTGTGAAAATTGTTGCGGTTTCCATGTCAATTGCCATAGCCCTGGTCTTTACAAGGTATTTCTTAAATCTGTCATCATATTCCCAAACCCTTCTGTTAGTGGTATATACAGTACCTGTCCAGTATTCTCTGTTAAATCTTGTTATGGTAGCAGAGATTGCAATCTGTAATTTAAATGCGGGGAGTGCAGGAACCTCACTTGGCAGATAGTCGTTCGATGTTCCATCACTTCTTATTGCAGCTATAGGAAGTATAAGATCTCCAAGAGTGTTCTTCTTTTTAAGCCCGCCACATTTTCCCAGGAATAGAGCTGCCTTAGGCTCAACTGCACTAAGCAGGTCCATAATTGTGGCTGCATTTGGACTGCCCATACCGAAATTTATGATAGTTATACCCTCTGCAGTGGCACTTGGCATATTTTTATCTCTTCCATCAACGAGTACATTATTCCATTTGGCAAAAAGTTCAACGTAATACATATAATTGGTCAGGAGGAAGTATTTGCCGAAACTATCTATCGATTTCCCTGTATAACGCGGAAGCCAGTTATTAACAATTTCCTCTTTGGTTTTCATCTGGTTATTTTAGTTAGTGATTATCTCAATATATTTGTATCTGATTCGTAATTAAGAGTTCAAAAATACAAAACTAAGTTGAAACAGTTAAATCTGCCTCAATATTCCTTTAGGATTACAGGAAAGGAGGGAAGCGAAATGATCCTCGATCCGTTAAGGAGAAAATATGTAAAACTTACTCCTGAAGAGTGGGTCAGGCAGAATTTTGTTCAGTATCTTATAAATGAGGGAAAATATCCTGCCGGACTTCTTGGGATTGAAATCTTGTTCAGATTCAATAAATTAAAACGAAGAGTTGATATTCTCGTGCATGACAGATCAGGAAAACCGATATTGATTGTGGAATGTAAGTCTCCTGAAATTGAAATTAACGATAAGGTATTTGAGCAAATAGCTACATATAACATGAACTACAAAGTGCCATATTTGATAGTCACTAATGGTATACATCATTATGCCTGTAAGATTGATCATACAGCAATGAAGTTTGATTATCTGTTAGTTATCCCACTTTATGAAGAACTTTTAACGATATGATTATTGTTACCTGTGCTGTTATTCGGAATGAAGAGAATCAAGTATTGATTGTCCAGCGAGGAGAGGCAACTGATCATCCTTTTAAATGGGAATTTCCAGGAGGCAAGCTGGCTCCTGAAGAGACTGAAGAAGAGTGTATTATCCGTGAGGTGGAGGAAGAGTTATCGATGGAGATAGTAATATGCGGAAAACTGGCAGCAGTTAATCACGATTATGGCCATAAACAGATCAGGCTTATACCCTTTATTTGTGATACACTTGATGAAATGCCTTTTCTCACTGAACATGTTGCTTACAGATGGGTAGAAGAAAAAGATTTAATGATACTCGATTTTTCAGAGGCTGATGTTTTTGTTGCAAAGAATTACCTGGAGAGAATAAATACTCAAAAGAGCAGTGAAGCACAAAATATTGTCGTGCATGCAGATACGCCTGCAGATAGCGCAGATCTTAAAACACTTGTAAGCAATATGATGAGTACAAAAGAGGCAGATTGGGTTGCATCGTCTGCAATAGACAATCATGCCATCTTCATGAAATTATTCGAATACTCATTCTCTCACGATAAAAAACTTGCCTTACGGGCATCCTGGACACTTACAAAAGTTTGTGACAGATTCCCTGAGATTATTTATCCTTACCTTGGACAGATTGTTGAATCTCTGAACAATATTGAGAATGAAAGCGCACTCCGCTCTTTTCTGAGAATAATATCGCTGTGCGATCTTCGACAAACTAACAGTCGGCAACAGGGTATCCTCACGGATTTCTGTTTTAAAGCTTTAAATTCAGGGTTTTCTGCGATTGCAGTTAAAGCATATTCAATGGAGGTATTGTACAAGCTCTCTTTAATTTATCATGAACTGGTAAATGAGCTTGCCACTTCGATCCGTATCCTCATGGAAGATGGATCTGCCGGCATCACCGCACGGGGACGAATGATACTAAGCAAACTGGCAGAAAGGCCTATAGGGCCAGAATCCAGTCATTTATAATTTTAAGAGCTTCAGGGGAAAAAGTTTCTTCAATAGTGCTATATTCGGCCGGGAGTCCTGTTTTACAATGTTGGAAAAGATGATTTAGTTCCGACAGTTTAACTGTCTTTACCGATTTATTTCCTGATGATTTCAACGTTTTTTCGATTGCAGGGAGATTCTCATTTGCTGCAACCTGAAGATCTTTTTCTCCATCAAGCGCAAGAACAGGACATTTTACTTTTTTCCAGTAAGTTGCAGGGTCCGTCATTATAAAATATCTGAACCATGTATATGTATTAGCGCCAAATGTCATTTTTAGCTGATTAACAGCTTTTTCCGTATCTTCTTTTGATGTCTTTTTCTTTTCCAGTATCTCTTTATAAAGAGCAAGAATTTTTATTTCAGCTTTCTTATTATCTTTTTCTTTCCTGAGAACAGCATATAGTCTTTTGTTTGTTTCAACAGTTTCTTTAATGACATTCTCTTTCTGCCCAGAAATTCTGCTGATCTCCTGTGTCTGTCTTATTATTATCTGTTGTCCGGTGACACCCGGACCTGCCAGAGATACAATAAATCCGACATCGTGGTTTGAAGCAGCAACAATAGGAGCGATCAATCCACCTTCACTGTGACCTATAAATCCTATTTCTTTCTGGTTAATTTTCGGATTATTCTTCAAATAATTAAAAGCTGCCTCAGCATCAGTAGCAAGATCTTCAGAAGTTGCTTCTGAATAATTGCCCTGAGAACCGCCAACTCCCCGGTCATCATAACGAAGAACTGCAATGCCGTTACGGCTCAGATAATCTGCTATAACAAGGAAAGGTTTATGACCCATAAGTTCTTCATTCCTGTTCTGTGCTCCTGATCCGGTAATCATAATTACAGCCTTGAAAGGACCTGGTCCGGCTGGAATTGTCAAAGTACCTGCAAGTTTAATATTAAATTTATTGTTTATAAAAGTCACATCTTCAGATGTGTAAGGAAACGGAGGTTTTGGTTCCTGGGGCCTGTTGACAGTAAATGCTGCTTTAAGTTTTTTAAGATTTACAGTGAAACTTGCACCACGCTGGGTCCATGTTCCGTCAATTGTCGAGTCACTGGTGATGGTCCCATTATACTCTCCAAGCAGGGCAGGAGCTTTAATTGTCAGTTTTTTATCGTCTAAGATGACAATACCCATAGGTATATTTTTTGCACCCTGATCAGGACTGTCTAAAGTTGCAATCAGGCTGTCATTATCGTTTAATTTGAGATTAAATACCAGCCGGAGATCAATCCCGTTGGTCGAAAGCTTTCCCATCCATGAACCAGGCAATATACTTCTGTTTGTTGTGTTTTGTGCATACAACGAAATTGTTAACATTGTCGCAACAAGAAGTACAGGAAAAAGAACAATTCTTTTCATATGAATAAATTGTGAAGTTATTAGTTCAGGTTTCATTAGTAAAGGTACAAAAATTCATATACTCCTTCAACTTTTTCAGCCTTTCAACCTTTTCAACTTTTCAACTTTTTCAACTTTTCAGCTTTTCAACTTTTCTTTAGTACTTTTGCACATCGTATTTATTTTTAACTTATGAGAATTGTAGATACCAAAGGGCAGTTATGCCCTGCACCATTGATTGCTGCAAAGAAGGCTCTGAAAGAAACACCCTCAGGCGAATCATTCATAGTTCTGACTGATAATCAGACATCATTCGACAATTTAAGCCGTTTCCTCAAAGATAATAAAGCAGATTTCCAGGTTAGCGAGTCGGGTGGTGTCTGGACTCTGACAACAACAAAAACTACTAGTGATGTTGTTCAAACTAAAGCAGAAGAATATTGTCCATCTTCGATTTCACATTTTGAAAAAGGGAATTTTGTAGTTGTTATTTCCTCCGATAAAATGGGTGAGGGTGATGATAAGCTTGGACATCTTTTAATGACAAATTTTATTAAAGCAATAAAGGATCTTGACGAACTGCCTAAGAAGATTGTTTTCTACAATAATGGTGTCAAAATGGTTACAAACTCATCACCAGTTATCGAACATTTGAGGGATCTGGAGAAAATGGGAGTTGAACTTATACTCTGTGCGACCTGCGTCAGCCATTATTCACTTGAGTCTGTTGTTGGAGCGGGTACCGTAAGCAACATGTATACTATTGCTGAGGTAATGGCTTCTTCCGGGAATATTGTAAAACCATGATTAAAACGGGAAAGGGATGAAAATTGACCTTCTTCAAATGGTTGAATATGGCGGTTGTTCGGCAAAAATCTCACCTAAACAGCTTGAGGAGATCCTTAAATACCTCCCTTTGCCCAAAGATCCTAATATATTGGTGGATATTGATACTCACGACGATGCCGGTGTTTACAGAGTAAATGATGACCTCGCCCTCGTTCTGACTACTGACTTTTTCCCTCCTGTCTGCAGCGACCCTTATGAGTTCGGACAGATAGCTGCAGCCAATTCAATCAGCGATGTCTATGCCATGGGAGGCGATCCGGTATTGGCACTAAACATTATGATGTTTCCTGTTGCAAAATTACCGATGGAAGCATATGCAGAAATTCTAAAAGGGGGATTCGACAAGGCAACTGAAGCAGGAGTGAGGATCATTGGCGGGCATACAATTGATGATTTTCCCCCTAAGTACGGACTCGCAGTAGTTGGGTACATTCACCCTGAAAAAATTGTAACAAATGCAGGTGTCAGACCGGGTGATTCACTGATACTTACAAAACCTCTTGGAATGGGGATAATACTGGCTGGACAAAGGTTAGGGATGTCTTCTGTTAGAGATGTAAATGAAGCCAAATGCCTGATGAAGCTGCTTAACAAATCCGGGGCAGAGGTGATGAAAAAGTACAATATTAAGGGTGCGACAGATATCACCGGCTTTGGTCTCGCAGGTCATGCCCTGAAAATGGCCAGGGCAAGCAAGGTATCAATGGTTATAAATATGAAGAGGGTTCCGTATATCGGCGATAGCTACACATTAACTGATGAAGGGTGTATCCCTGGCGCTTCATTCCGTAACCTTGAATATGCCGAAAAAGATATTGAATTTGCATCAAATCTGGATTATAATCTAAAAATGATCGCTTTCGATGCCCAGACATCAGGAGGCCTCTTGTTCTCTGCACCAACTGAAAAGGTGAATAAAATCCTGGAAGATTTAAACAGTGTCGGTCTGCCAGATTCAAGAGTGATCGGCTACTCTACATCGTCTCAGGAGAAATCTATTTATTTGAATAATTGAAAATTATGATGACAGGGACATGCCAAGGCATAACTTTATTTAGGATTTGAAAGTAAGATTGTTAATCAAAGATAGTCTCGAATAGTTCACATTTTTTAGCTTCGAAACACATCTTGATCTGATCGGGAGTATTTCTTTCGAAAGAAAGTTCAGGCAGTTTTTCCGCCTCAAAAAACTGTGCATCCATCGTTTCAGTGTTCTCTTTAAAGCTGTTCTCTACAAGTTCACACTCAACGAATATCTTATAAATTGTAAAAGGGAAGTAAGGATTATTATGTTTGTTGGCAAGATGTATTGCAATGATTCTTTTTGGTTTTACAACTGCACCGGCCTCTTCACAACATTCACGGATTGCCGATTCTCTAACTGAAGTATTTACATCTGCCCAACCGCCTGGTAATGCCCATGCACCGTCTACTTTCTCCTTAATCATCAGGATCTTATCATCCTTAAAAACAGAAGCCCTGACATCGACTTTTGGTGTCTGGTAACCTGTTTCGGAGGCAAAAAGTTCCCTGATTTTTTTATGATCAATCTCTGTGTACTCATGCAGTATTTCGACCACAATATTCCTTATTTTTTCATATCTGTCGAGGTCATACCTGTCGGCACTAAAAGTTAATCCTGCCTGTGCAATTGATTGCAACTCAGATGCCCATAGCAACCATTTTTCTTTCATGAATATTTTTAGATTATGTTTTTGGTACGAAATATAACCAATAATAATCATGTTTTCAATTCTTATAACTTATTGTGCTGTACGATAATAATATATGTACATCTTTTGTAACAATTACTTAATCTCTTTGAAACAGACCTGTAATAATCAAACATGACTTTTGTAACATGAAAACTCAAGTTAAACCTAATACCAAAAAAATGAAAAAACAACTAATTTTTATTTTACTTTTTACTTTGACTTTAAGTTCTTTTGGCCAGAATGACACTACCAAAACCAAGGTTGAATTTAAACCATCTGGCAAGTTATGGGGTTATGCTTTTGGAGATTTTTTGTATAAAGGATATACAAATAAATTTGGAATGACCAATACACAATATGGCAGCACAGCTAAGGATTTTA
>OCZT010004478.1_pt1 | contig 14074 bp, 8 predicted proteins | sample 1539031 | NCBI WGS metagenome assembly OCZT01 (sample SAMEA3539308, study PRJEB22396) | soil metagenome | biome: tundra; feature: field; material: soil | place: USA | collected 2010-05 | depth 0.15 m
AAGAAGGACGAGCCCTGTGGGTCGTCGGAGGTAGGACCTTCAAAGTCCAGGCGGTGCAGTCCGCCACCGAGAAGACCTTGATGGACACCAACGCGACGCTCAAGCCGATTACCCAGGCATAGATGCCCGCCCAGTCGAGGTCGATGCTCCTGGTGGGTGTGGCCGCCCTCATGATCTGGCTCTTGCCAGGGACCGCGGTCCTGGCCATCGTTGTGTGGGCTTCCACCAACTCATCGGCCGGGCAGGTATGCGGGCCCGGCGGGGCGACATCGACCGCCGCGACGACCACCCTGGACGCCGAGCAGCTCGCCAACGCCCAGTCCGTGATCGCTACAGCCCAGGGGCTGGGGGTTCCGCCACGCGCGGCACAGATCGCGGTCGCGACCGCGATGCAGGAGTCGAGCCTGCGCAACCTCAACTACGGCGACACCGCGGGACCGAGCTCACGGGGGCTGTTCCAGCAACAGACCCAGTTCTACGGCGTGACCGTAGCCACGAACCCGGTCCTTGCCACCCAGGCGTTCCTGGCCCAGGTCGTGGCCATCCCCGGCTGGCAGCTACTGCCCCTGACGCAGGTAGCAGCCACCGTGCAGCGGCCAGCCAAGGCCCTGGTCGGTGCGTACGCGCAATGGGAAAGCGCGGCCGGCGCTCTGGTCCAGCGGTTCTGGCCTGGCGCCGCGGGCGGCATCGGGGCCCAGTCCGGGACAGTCCAGGCGGTGGCCTGTGCGGGCAATGGTGGCGCAGGTCTTCCTGGCGCCGCCACCGGCGCCATACCTGCTGGCTACCAGCTCCCCACCACAGGACAAGGCGCGGCCGCAGTCCGCTTCGCTCTGGCGCAGGTCGGCAAGCCCTACATCTGGGGAGGCGTAGGACCAAGCGGGTATGACTGCTCAGGCCTGACGCTCAAGGCCTGGGCAGCCGCGGGCATCGCGATCCCGCGCACCTCCCAAGCCCAGGCACAGTCCGGGACCCCTATCCCCGGGCTGGCCGACCTACAACCAGGCGACCTGCTGTTCATCGCCGGCTCTGACGGGACCCCAGCATCTCCGGGCCACGTCGGGATGTACATCGGAGCGACCGCCGGGGTGCCGTACCTGGTACATGCCCCCCAGAGCGGCCAGGACGTGCAGGTGGACCCGCTCTCGAGCTGGAAGAACGTCATCGTCGCCATCCGCCGACCACTAACACAGAAAGGCCTGTGATGGCTGAACCAACCCGTCCGTCTAACCGACCGCCCGGACCTGCGGGCAGCGCGGGCGAACTCGCGTTCCTGGCGGCCGCGGCAGCCGTGCTGGTACTCGCCGCGGTGCTACTGCTCGGCGGCGGCCTCGCCGCGTTGATCTTCGGCGGCGGCTGGACCTGGCCGCCGCCGGCCCAGCTTGCCCGTACTGTCGCCGGCATCGTGACCCACGCCGCACACCCAGCAGGCGGCTACCCGGCCGGTCTCGCGGCGCGGGTCCCAGGCGCCACCCCATTCTGGGTAGTCACTGACGCCCTGCTCGCCGCCACGATCTTCGCGGGGACCATCGCGGTAGTCGGCGTCGCCGGCCACCGCGGTAACGCCGGCTACGCCACCCGCCGCGAGCTCGCCGCCCAGCTCGGCCCCAAGGCCCTACGGCGAGGTGCAGGCGAGCTGCGCCCCGGCGGCGTAACGCCACCGACACGTCGTATCGCCGGTGCCGCCAAGACCGTCCAAGATGTGGAGGAACCATGCTGAGACCACTGCCGATGGGACACCGGCGAGGACCCGGGACGCCCCATCTGAGTGAGTACGGGTACAGCCTCGGGCAGTCGGTGCGCCCGCGCGGGGTGCCTCTGTACTCCCGCGGCGACCGCTCCACCCGTGTCATCGGACCGATGGGGTGCGGTAAGACGCTGATGTTCATGCTGAAGGTGCTACGCGACGCGCCAGGGGCCGCGCTGGCGACGTCGACCAAACCCGACATCTACCACCTCAGCTACGACGCCCGCCAGCGAATCGGCCCCTTAGCGGTCCTGGACCCCTTGGGCATGGCACCGTCAGCGCCCCGGCTGCGATGGTCACCAATCCTGGGATCAGAGAACTCCCGGACGGCCGAGAAACGAGGCCGGGCATTCGCAGCCGGCGCACGCGATGGGGGCAGTGCCACCAGCGATGGTGCGCTGTTCTACCGCCAACAGGCCGGCACCTACCTGATGTGCCTCTTCCACGCCGCAGCCCTGGACGGGGCGGGCCTGCGGGACGTGCTGAAGTGGGCGCGCCGCCCGACCGACCCAGCGCCGCGGCTGATCCTGGACCGGCACCCGTTGGCCGCGCCCGGCTGGCGGGACCTCCTCGAACAGGCCATGACCGGCGACAACCGCACCGTCGGGAACACGAGGTCCACCGTCGCTCAGGCACTGAGCCCGTTCGACCACGAGGACGTCGTCGCGGCGATCGATGTCGCCCCCGGGCAGCAGTGCACTGACCTGCGCCAGCTCGTGCGAGACCGGGGAACCGCCTACGTCCTGGGCAAGGACGAGGCCTTCTCGGCCGTCGCGCCGCTGCTGACCGCGGTGGTCGAGGACGTCCTGGACGCCGCCGAAGAGGTCGGCTACGCATCGGCGAACAGCCCCCGGCTGGACCCCTGGTTCGTCGCCATCCTCGACGAGCTCGCGAACATCACACCGATCCCGTCCCTGCGCCAACGGGTAATGGATGGTCGAGGCCGTGGCATCGCGGTGGTGTATGCCGTGCAGAGCTGGGCGTCGATGCGCGAACGGTACGGGCCAGAGCAGGCCACCGCGCTGGAGTCCGCGACCTCTAACGCCGTCGTGTTCAGCGGCGACAAAGACCCGAAGTACCTGGCCGACCTCGAGCAGCTCTGCGGGCAGGTGGAGGTCGTCAGGGCCTCGACCAACACCGGCTCCGGCGGGATCTTCGGCGGCGGAGGCTCAACCTCCTCGACGTCCTACGCCACCACGTGGGAGCCGGCGGTGCGCGCCCAGGAGATCGCCCGGCTGCCACGCACCTCGAAAAAGGCCCAGGTCCTGGTCCTGGCCGAGAACCTGCCACCGGTCATCAGCGAGCTGACGTCCCTGCTCGCCGATCCCCACTGGGCACAGATCAAAGCCAGCGCGGACCGCGCGGCCCGCGCAGATGAGCACGCACGCGGCGGCGCCAAGGACCTCGAACAGGCACGCAACAGCGCCGCCGCCAACCGGTGGGAGAAGATGCGCAGCTCGCTACCCGCCGAGACCACCCGGACCACCCCATGACCGGCTATTCCGGTGGAATGACCGCCCTGAGCGAGGCAACGTCGATCCAGGACACAGCAACGTCCCCGGGCCGGGCGTCAATAGTCCGGGCGATCGACGTGCCGGAATGGCCAGACCTGCCAGAGCTGGTGCTCGAACTTCTACAGGACATCGAGGGTGAGCGGGACGACGAGCCGGCGGGCGTGCGGCCGTGGGACCTTGCCCACCTGCCCGAAGAGGCCCGCGAACCAGTGGGGCAGTGGCTGCACGACGTCGCCCGATGGCTCAACCGCAGCTACGCCTGGCAGGCCGAGACCGTCATCCCGCCGTGCTGGCCTCAGCACCCCCACATCGCACTGGACCTCGCCGTGATCGCCTTCGGCAGGCTCCTCTCCTACCAGAGCGCCACCACCACCCACCCCGCCCGCTGGCACGACGACCTACAGGCCTTCTACCACCGCACGAGCCTCGCACTGGGGACCGGCGCCAGCGACTGCCGAGCAGGCCGCCACGAGACCAGACCAGCAGCAGTCGACATCGCCACCTACGAACACCTCACCGAGCAAGGCCGAGCGACCAGATCGACCAGGTGACCCCAGATTTACTGGGCTCCGCTTGATGTCCCTCAACCTCAACCCACCAATGGGCCGCAATGATCACCACGAGAGCCCTCCGCCGAATCCGGCACCAGTCACCAGCGCGTTTGAGGGTGTGGTCGGCGGGGTCCGAGTCAGAAATCCCCGGCTTTAGCCTTGGGAAACTGTTAAACGCTCGGCGCCTCCGGACGTGGTGGGCGGTGCTTCGTCAGCGTCCGGAGCACGAGGTCCTCGGGCTGATCACCGGGCAGCGGGGCGTCTAGTCGACTGGCCAACCGAGTTCGGCTCAGGGGTGGTTCGGCAGCGGAACGCTGACCGGCGGAGGCGGCCACGGGCCGGGCACCTGGGGCGGGATCTCGCCCGCTTTGGATCCTCGGTCTCCGGCTCGTTACGTCGACCGCCAGTCGAGCATCCCGGCTAAGGCCAGCGGCCGCAGCGGCCGCAGCGGTGAGGTCTGTCGCCGCGGGCTGGTCGGCGGCCAAGGGCACCCAGTGGCCGTGCTGTACTGCGGCTAACAGCTCCGTGGGTTGTACTCCCCTGGTGCGCTGCACAGCGCGGGCCGCGATCGTCAACGCCTCGCTGCGTACCAGGGATGAGACACAGTCCTGGTACGTGTAGCCGAAACGCTCGGCCACAGCTGCGCCGCGGCGCACATCTGCCAGAGCCGCCGAGGGATCCAGGCGGGCCGCGATATCTTCGGGCAAGGACCAGGCGGCGACACCATCGCGCGTGAGCGCCTTGAGCGCCTCCCGCAGGCCCAGAGAGGCCAAGGCCTGATCTTCGTTTGCGCGTCCCCCTGCCTGGACGTGAGGTTGCCAGGAGAGCGCAGCCTTGCGCCACCCCTCTCCCGCGGCCGAGAGAGCAGCCACCGCCACGCTGCCAGCGCTTGAGTCGATCACTTTCAGATGCCCGGCTCCACGCACCAACACTGCGCTGGACGCCGCAAGCATCCCAAGATCCGCTGCGGCCATCTGCACACCACGGCTGCTAGCCGCGCCAGCCTCAGGGGTCAGAGCTGCCGCCGTGGCGGTCTTCCATCGGGCGATCACACCGGCCAAAGTCGGGTCACCCAACGTGACGGCGGCGACGTCGTCGTACCGCCCTTGACGTTCGCCAGCTGGGACCCTCATGGACCGGTGGGCCTCGTCGACAACCTTGCCCAGCTCGGCCCGCCATCGGCTCGACATGTCGACCGACTTTGGGGCCTGCTCAAGGAATCCGAGAGTGGAGCGGCCTGCGGTCTCAATCCCCGCGAGGATCTTCGCCCGTACCGCCAAGGCATCCCGTTCATCGGGGCCGAATGCTGTCGGCTCGTCGTCCAGGAGATCCCCGACCGCGCCGAGCAGGTCGGCCATGCGGGCAACCCGAGGATCGGCAGTGCCTTTGACAGGGTGGGCGGCGACTCGTTCAAGCGCCGGGATCAGTAGCACGACGTGGTGGTGCCCGCCAGGGCTCAGTGGTACCGCGCGCAGCGCGTGGAGCCCCATCTGTGCCAGGCGCGGCCATCCGGCCAAGTGTCCGGCTGCGTGCTGGGTTGCCATCTTGTGCCGCTCATGGCGGTGTTGCGGTAGTGCTGCGGCCAGGTCCCATGCCTGCCGTTGGAGGTCGTCGAGCAGCTGTCCCGCCGTAGCAGGACTCACGCAGGACTCACGAAAATGCTGCCATCGTCGTCTGAAGCTCAGCGCGGGCCGGGGCGAGCAACGTCGGCCTCTCGTCGGCCGGAATCGCGTCAAGTGCGGCGGCCGCCGACTGGAGCAGCTCGTGGGGTGTGCGGGTTTCCTCGTCGCCCCAGTCGGCGTCGATGACCGCGCCGGCATCCTCCAAGAGGGTCTGGAGATCGAGGCACTGACGTGCCGCGAAGATCAACTGCCCCGTCACATCACCCTCCGCCATCTCAAGGCCGGCCCGGGTGGCAGCCATGACCTGGTGAAGCGCCTGATCCAAAAGCTGCTGTGTAGTCGTCACCCCCGAAGGCTACGTCGCTGCTGATACCGCACCATCTCAGCATCGGCGCTGTGGAGAAGAGGCGCCAAACCACTCCCTATGTGGATGTCGTTAAGGAAAGATACGGAAGGGCCGCACCCTGGGTACAGCCCTTCAAAGAAGCGGGGCTCTTCGACTGAGCTACAGCCCCAAGGGGGCCGTGTGGGGCGGCGCCAGGCGGCAGGGGGTTCGTTTCAAATGCGGATATCTGGTCCGGCCGGGTGGTCCCGGTCGGGGCGGCGGCGCACCTCCGGTAGTACCGTCTCCGGCATCGTCGCGACTGTCCCGCATGCGGTCTGGCGCGCCGGTCACCAGCGCGCTTGAGGGTGTGGTCAGCGGGGTCCGAGTCAGAAATCCCCCGGCTTTAGCCTTGGGAAGCCGTTAAACGCTCGGTGCCTCCTGATGTGGCGGGTGGTACTTCTGCGGCGGCTGGTGCACGAGGTCCTCGGGCTGATCACCTCGCAGGGGGGCGTCTAGTCGACTGGCCAGCCGGGTTTTGCGCACGGGTGGCTCGGCGGAGGAAGGCTGACCTGGGGAGGCGATCTCGGGCTGGGCGCGTGGGGCGGCGACTGCGGCGAGTTGGTGGCTGAGGCGGTCGCGTTCGGCTCGGGCTGCGACCAGTGCTGGTTGGTGCTTGAAAGGGGCGCCCACTGTTGCCTGGGCTCGGGTCAGTTCGGCGGCGGCCTCTTGTTCTCCAGCCCGCAGCTCGGTGAGGGTCTTGTCGAGTCCGCCGGCCCGGTTCTCGAGTCGGGTGATGATGCCATGCCCGGGGCTGGTGAGGTCATCTCGGCTGATGGTGATCGCGGCTTTGGGTAGTCCGTCGATACTCGCCGCGATGATCGGTCCCTCTGGGCGGCGCAGGGTGCTGGCATGCACCGGCAGATCCTGCAGGGTGGCAACGGTTCCAAGGTCACGAGATGCCATGTACCGGGTCTGTGGTTCGGCGAGGTGCCGCAGTAGTGCGGAGGACAACGCGGCCGCGGCGTCAGTGCGGCTGCTGTAGATACGGTCGGCGACCTTCATCCGGAACTGTCCTTCGGCGGCCGGGGTGCGTACCTCGAGGGCGGCTTCGACTTGGGTAATGGATCCGCGCAGCTGGTCGGTGAGGTCATGCAGGCCAGAGATGCGGTGGCCCAGCATGGCGCCTTGCCTGTCGTGGGCTCGCCGGAGCCGCTGGAGGCGGGACACCTCGCTGTCGGCTTTGGCCTTGTCCAGCAGCAGCGGGTTGCCGGAGGCCAGGGCCTTGACCTCGTTGTAGTCCAGGGCGTTGGTGCCGATGTCGTCGATCTCACGGGAGGTGGTGCCGCCCATGATCTGCCCGATGAACCCGGCCTTGCGTTCGACGGTCTGCCACAGGTAGGTGTCGAACGTGTTCTGGGTGACGTACCGCAGGATCTGGACTTCGGGGTTCTGGTTGCCCTGTCGGACGATGCGGCCCTCGCGCTGGGCCAGGTCGGCGGGTCGCCAGGGGCAGTCCAGGTGGTGCAGGGCGACGGCGCGGGCCTGGACGTTGGTGCCGACGCCCATCTTGGCGGTGGACCCGATCAGGACTTGGACGTCGCCGGTTCGGCACCGCTCAAACAGGCGTTCCTTCTCCCGTGGTGTTGCTGCGGTGTGGATGAATGCGACCTGACCTGTGGGGACACCGCGGGCGGTGAGCTGGTCGCGCAGTTCGTCGTAGACGTTCCACGTCTCTCGGGGAGTACCGAGGTCGGAGAACACCATTTGTAGGCCACCTGGTCGCGGGTGGGCGTTGCCGGCGGCGTCAAGGTAGGTGCGGTTGGTGTTCTCCCGCCAGATGGCGGCAATCCGGTCGGCCGCGACGTCGACCTTGGTGGGCACGTCAGCATCGCCCTCTAGCGGCAGTAGCATCGCCTCGACCGCAGCCAGGCCGGTGGGCGCGGCGCCGGTGGATGGGTCAGAGCCGCGGACCAGGCGCATGTCCAGCGCGGCGGCGCGGCCGTCACTGGAGATCTTGAGCATGTTGTCCTCTCTCGGCGAGACGGCGCGTGCGCGGACCTTCTCGGCACGCTCGCCGAGGCTGGCGACGTAGGCGCGGGTTTCGGACGAGGGCTGGACGACGACGGTCTCGGCTGCTCGGGTCCCGTCGGCGCGCACGGCGATGTCGGGGGTGGGCAGGTTGAGGTCGACGGCGGTCTTGACGTCCGCGGCTACCGCCCACATCCGCAGGAACTCGGGGATGTTGCGGAACTTCGCGAAACGGGTCTTCAGGCGCCAGGACCCGCCATCGGGGGACATTTCCAGGTCGGTGACGGTCTGGCCGAACGTGCCGGCCCAGGAGTCGAAGTCGGTGATCCCGGCCTCGCGGAGCAGGTCGGGGCGCAGGTAGCGCTGCATGACGTACGCCTCGGTCACCGAGTTCGCGATCGGGGTTGCGGTCGCGCCGGTCAGGCACCGACCGCCGTAAATGTGGCGCAGAGCCTCGACTTTCATGTGCAGGTCCGTGGCACGGTCGGAACCGGCGATGTGGGCGTCGGGGATGTTGGAAGCCGTGGCAAGGTTCTTGTAGTCATGCAGCTCGTCCACCACGAGGTAGTCGATGCCGGTCTGCTCGAACGTGACCGCCGGATCACTCGCCTTGTCCAACCGCTTCTTGATGCGCTCCTCCTCGGCGAGGATCTGAGCTTGGATGCGTTTGACGGTCGGTCCGTCGGCTTGGGCGGCTCGGGCCTGCAACGCAGCATGCATGGGCGCAACCTCGGCCCGTAGGTACCGTTCCTGCTCAGAGACGGCGACCGGCAGCCGCTCGAACGCGGTGCGCGTCATGATGATGGCGTCCCAGTCCCCGGTCGCAGCGCGGGCGACGAACAGTTTGCGGCGGTCCGCCTGCAAGTCGGTGATGGATGCGGCGAGTATCCGCGCCTGTGGGTAGAGCTGTAGGAACTCCCGGGAGAACTGGTCGAGCATGTGGTTGGGCACCACGATGGCCGGTTTGTTGACCAGGCCAAGGCGGCGCATCTCCCACACGCCCATCGCCATTTCTGCGGTCTTCCCGGCACCGACCTCGTGGAAGAGCCCGGCGGTCGGTTCGGCGACCATCCGGGCGACAGCCTCGCGCTGGTGCGGGCGCGGGGTGAACGTCGACGCCAACCCCGGCAGGCTCATGTGCGAAGTGTCGGCGTAGGACCGCTGCACCAGGGCGTTGAACTTCTCGTTGTAGGCGCGGCCCAGCCGATCGGCGCGAGCTGGGTCCTCCCAGACCCATTCGGCGAACCGGTCGTCCAGTACTCGGGCCTTCTCCTGGGCAGCGGCGGTCTCGGTCGGGTTGAAGATCGTGCCGCCGTCCGGATCGGAGTCCATGACTCGCACAGGGCGTTGACGCAGCAGGGACTCGGCCAGCTTGTGCGCCGGCATCCGCTCGGTGCCCCAGGTGGACGAGTCCAGCACCCCACCCGCCCGGCTACCGCGGATCTTCCAGTCGGAGCCGATCGTGTGCTCGACATCGATCGCCGCAGTTTCCAGGGTTTGGCGCAGAAAGTCCTCAACATCGCGCGGGCCGATCCATGCCGCGCCGAGCCGAGCGTCGATGTCAGCCGGCCCGAGGTCGACCGGGATAACCGCGGTCAAAGCCTGGACGTTGGGCAGGTACCTCTCCTGCTCGCTCGCGGCGATACGGGCGGCCGCGAGCTTGGTGCGCACGTTGCCCGAAAGGTACTCCGCTGCCGTGGCCAGGCGCCCAGTTGCAGGATCGTCGAAGACCAGCGTGCCCAGACGCTCTCGTGCGACGTCCTCGGGGTCACCGAGCAGCCGGGCGACCGTCGCCAGCTTCAGTTCACCGTCGGTGTCCCAGGCGATGGCGATCGCGTCGGCCGGGGTGTCCGCACCGGAGCGGGGCGCGCGGGGCAGGACGACGCGCTGGCTGAAGATCGCAGCCTTGGACGCGGACTGGGTGTCGGCGTCGAACATTTCCAAGGCGAGCACGGTTGCTGAATGCGGGTCGCCTGCGAACCGGTTGAACACGGCCGGCCGCAGCCGGGCGGTCTTGGGGTTGCCGTCGGCGTCCACGCGGCCGGTCGGGCGCAGGACGAACCGGTTCAGGGACCCGTGCTCGGCGACGTAGGCGTCGTAGGCGGTGTTCAGGTCTGCCCGCAGCTTGGTGATGTTGCCGGAGTCGAACAGGTCGCCCGCCTCGGTCTGCAGGAGCGTCACGGTCAGGTCCCGCAGACCGAGCAGCCGGCCGAGCTCTGCGGACTGAGTGGCGGGCACGCTCAACTGGTCGTCGGCGCCAGTGATGCCGCGCTGGGCGAACACACCCGTCATCGGCGCGCTGATGTGCCCGACGAACGCCGACGGGTCAGCGCCGACCTGCGCTGCCGGCTGCACCACGAGGGGACCTGCGGGAGTGGTGGCGTAGGTGAGGTCGTCGGCGCGGGCGCGGGCCACGACGCGGGCCAATGCCGCGGTGAGGTCGCCGGTGACCGCGCCCGGCGAAGCGGAGGTTACGACGAGGTCGGCGCTGGCGTACTGACCGGTGGCCACGCTCAGGGTCCCGAGCACCTGGTCCGGGTGGTCCAGGAAATACCGGTTGACTCGGACCTGCTCCCCGTCCAGGACGACCTGCTCGCTGCGTTCCCAGGCTGGGGCGTCCTGCGGCGGGGGCCCGGAGCGCCGTCGCAGCACGAGGAGGTCAGTCACAACGCTCGTGCCCGCGGTACGGGAGTGCGCACCGGTGGGGAGCCGGACCGCGCCGACCAGGTCACCCAGCGCGGCGATCTCCCGGCGCGCCGCGGGGTTCTGAGCATCGAGAGTGAACCGGGAGGTCAGGACGGCGACGATCCCGCCGGGCTTAGTCAGCGCCAGCGACTTCACGATGAAATGGTTGTGCATGCTCAGGTTCGCCGGGTTGTACGCCCGGTCGTGCAGCTTGACCTGGGCGAAGGGGACGTTGCCGATGACGGCGTCGACCTGCTGTTGCAGGCGGGTATCGGCAAACGACTCGGCGCGCACCTGCGCGGCTGGGTAGAGCTGGGCGGCGATCGCAGCGGTGGTGGGGTCGAGCTCAACACCGATCATGCGCGCCGAAGCGGGGGCCAAACCGATGAACGTCCCCGCGCCGCACCCCGGTTCCAGGACAGTGCCGCCGGTGAACCCGAGGTCGGTCAGCGTGGTCCACATCGCGGCCGCGTACGAGGGCTGGGTGTAGTGGGCATTGATCGTGGTCCGCGCCGCGGCGTCCCACCCGTCATCGGAAAGCAGCGGACGGATGGCTGCCCGCTCCTGCTCGTAGCGGGCGTCCTGCTCGTCGAAGACCCCGGGGACCGCTCCCCAGCTGGACCAGCGGGACAGCTGCACCTGCTCGTACGGTGTCGGGGCCCGGTCCTGCTCCTGCAGGGTTCGCAGCACGCTCAGGGCGGCCAGGTTCGCTTCGACGCGCCCCTTGGGTGAGCCGGGGGCCGGCTGGTCGTTAGGGGCCAGCGACCAGGATGTCAGTCCTTGTCGTTGAGCTCGCGCATCATGATGTTGATCTGCGCCAGCTGGATCTGTGTCGCCTCGCTCAGGTCCGTCTGGTCGACCTCGTCGTACTCCGGGGCCAGGCTGTACACCTGCTCGGCCAGCACCTGTTCGGCCGCCTGAGATCGGGCCATGTTCAGACGCCCCACCTTCTGCAGGTACGTCTCCTCCGGAAGATCCGGACCCGCCAACGCCGATGCCAGACTCGACACGTCCAGGTCCAGGCGCTGTCCCAACTGGGTGAAGAACTCCTCCGGGTCGCTGATGCTCGCGTACTGGCCGGGCAGATAGTCCCGGTAGTAGTTCCTGGCTGCTGATCCGAGTTGATTCATCGCTGGCCTCCTTGTCGATGCGCGAGGGCTGGGAATTATCGTCGCCCCACAGGAAGTCCATCGCGAGTTGATCAGGGCCGGGGCCTTTTTTGCGGCGTGCCGCCATGACATCCCTCTTTCCTGTGTACAACGGCGCAGTCTAGAGGACTCAAAATCGTGGTCGCGCATGGGTTTTCCCTTCCGTTTTGGTGGCGTCGCCGGCGGCAGACGGTTCGTTCAAATGCGGATATCCGGTCCGGCCGGGTGGTCCCGGTCGGGGCGGCGGCCCGCCTCCGGTAGCTCTGCTGGGCGCCCGCGGCGCCGGCCAATGGCCAGCTCTGGGTCGGTGTCGTCCAGGCGGGATGCCAACGACCTGCGGCGACGCGGTGCACCACTGGGCGCCTCGGGTGCGCCCGGCGGGACGTCGGGCGCCGCTGCGGGAGCGGTTCGAGGGTGGGTGAAGGTGCTCATCTGGCGCAGGTGGGCGGTCCAGCTCGTCGCCGCTTCGGTGACCTCGCCGGAGGCGACCTCGGGCAGGACGTCGAGGCGGGCGACCAACTGCTCGATGCGGGCAGGCCACTGATCGGGGGGCAGTGCGGCCACGACGCGGGCGCCCTGGTGCAGCGCCCAGACGCGGGTCTCGACGAAGGCGTCGCGGCCCACGCTGCGGCGCTCGATCAGGGCATCGGCCAAGGGCGCTGCTTGGGCCAGTGCGGCGCTCAGGGCGTGGGGGCCGTAGCCGGTGAGGTAGTCGGCGGGGTCGATGCCGTCGGGCAGGGCGAGGTGGCCGGGGTTGTCTCGGCGGGTAGTCAACGCCCAGTAGGCACGTTCGGCGGCCGCCGCGCCGGCAGCGTCGGGGTCGGTGGCCACGACGACACCGGGGCGCCCTTCGCCGATGTAGGCCATCAGTTGGTCGGCCTGGGGGTCGGTCAGCGAGGTCCCCAGAGGGGCGACGCCGAAGTGCGTGCCGCCTGTTGCGGCCGTGACAGCCCACGCGTCCAATGGTCCCTCGACAAGGACCGGACGCGCCCCGGGCAGCAGGCCGCCCGCAGCGGCCTCAGTGAGCCCGTACAGGTGACTGCTCTTGTCGTAGGCGATGGTGCGGCCGGTGTTGACGTACTTCGGTCCAGCCTGTTCGCGGTCGTCGTTGGCGGGGTTTCGGCGGGCCGTGAACCCGACGATGTCGCCGTCTTCGCGCAGGGGGATGACGAGGCGGTCGCGGAACGCGTCGATCACAGCGCCGGCGGAGGTCCGGCGGGCCAGTCCGGCCGCGAGGAGCTCCTGGGTGCTGGCGCCGTCTGCTCGCAGGTGGTCGACCAGGGTCGTCCACCCCGCCGGGGCGTACCCGGCGCTGAACCGGGCATCGGTGGCGGCCGCGCCGAGGCGGTCCAGCAGGTAGTCCGGCACCCAGGACTGCTCGACCTGCTCGGTGTAGAACCGGGCGGCGCGGGCGTTCAGGTCGACCACGCGGGCCCTGTCGACCTGTGGGCCGGCTTCGCTGTCGCCGGCAGGGGCGGTGTCCAGGGCGGGCCGGGTGCTGGGCGGGGCGGCCGCGTAGGGGAATACCAGGTCGGTGACGAGTCGGTCGACCGTCGCAGTCTCGAGCCGGGCGCGCACAACCTCTTGGGACGGTGTCCATCCGTCGTCCACGTCGAGGTCGGGGTCTTCCCCGCGGTCGGGAACCGGCGGCGCGTCCGGGGCATAGATCCGGCCGGCATCGCCGGCGCTGCCGTCCGGGGCCAGCAGGGTATACGGCCCGGTAAGGGTCTGGGCTGCGGTGTCGGCCAGGAAGTCGCGGTCTTCGGGTGGCAGATCTGTCTGCCGATCAGGCGGTGCCTGCTCGTCTTCAGCGGCGGGCTCGACGGTGACGCCCGCAGTATCACTGAGCAGGCTGACGTGACTGGCCAGGGCGCGAGTCAGGTCATCGTCGTGGACCCCACCGTCGGCAGGTAGGAGTTCGAGGTAAGCGCGGTCGGCGGCAGCGTTCAGGATCTGCTCGGCCGTCCAGCCCAGCTGCTCGGCGCGGGTGACCGCGGCGACCAGAGTGGGCCAGTCAGGATCGAGCATGACCCGCTCTGCCCGAACCGGCCCCAAAGTCACGGTCAAAGCGTCGGCCCAGACAGGACCGGACGCGGGCGCGGCCGATCCTGCGGCGGCGTCCTGGTCGACCACAGACAGTTGCCGGGCCATCCGCCACCACAGGGCAGCGGCGGGCAGGTCGTCGGGCAGGTCCTTGCCGGCGGCGACGGCGCGCAACATCTGCGCGGCGTCAATGCCGGTGCGCTCCAACGAGGCGAGCCGGTCGGCGACGTCGGGCCAGTGCGGGTCCGCCTTGATCCGCGTGTTGATCTCGTCCGCGATCGGTGCCCAGATGGTGGCGTTGGCGTCGTGGCCACCGCCGGCCTCAGCAGCGCGGGCCGACAGGTTGCCCTGGTACTTGGCGACGGCAATCGCCATCTGTGGGCGGCCGGTGGGGCGCCGGTCGCTGTCCTGGAC
>OCZT010004479.1_pt1 | contig 14072 bp, 11 predicted proteins | sample 1539031 | NCBI WGS metagenome assembly OCZT01 (sample SAMEA3539308, study PRJEB22396) | soil metagenome | biome: tundra; feature: field; material: soil | place: USA | collected 2010-05 | depth 0.15 m
ACACCGGACAAGGCGATCACCGTATTCGAGGGCGAGACAACGACCTATGGGGAGATGGCCTCGGGGGTGGCCGCGTTGGCCGGCGGTCTGTCCGAGCGGGGCGTCCATCGTGGTGACGTTGTGGCTCTCCTCTCGTACAACTGCCCCGAGTTTCTGGAGACGGTCTTCGCCGCCAACTACCTCGGCGCCATCGCCATGCCGATCAACTGGCGGCTCGCGGCGCCGGAGGTACGGTTCCTCCTCGAGCACTCCGGAGCTCGGGCTTTGGTGTGCGACGAGCCACTCCTCGATCTGGCGAACGAGGCGACCAAAGGCATCGAAACTGCGCTCGTCCGAGTGAGCCTTTCGCCCGCGGGGAAGGACGGATGGACCACCCTCGCCGACCTGCGTGCCACCCCGAACAGGGTGGAACCCGTCCCGGCAGCCGCCGACGATGTCCACCGCTTGATGTACACGTCCGGCACGACCGGGCGACCCAAGGGCGTCATGATCAGCCACGCCAACCTGGCCTGGAAGAACCTGGCGCACATCATCGAGTTCGGCTTCACGAGCTCCGATCTCGGGCTTGCTTGCGGGCCCCTGTACCACGTCGGCGCGCTGGATCTCACAACCACCTCGCTGATTGCCGCCGGTGCTACCACCATCATCCACCGTTCGTTCGAAGCATCCGCAGTGGTCGACGAGCTCGAGCGATCGCGGGCGACCACCGTGTGGCTAGCGCCGGCCATGGTCAATGCGATCATGGCCTTGCCCGACATCGAGCAGCGTGATCTCTCGTCGGTACGCGTGGTCATCAACGGCGGCGAGAAGATGCCAATCCCACTCATCGAGCGGATCCAGCGCACATTTCCCTCGGCGTGGTTCGCGGATGCGTACGGACTCACCGAGACGGTTTCTGGTGACACCTTTCTCGACCGGGACAGCCTGGTCAGCAAACTTGGCTCCGTCGGTCGTCCATGCCTCTACCTCGAGCTCGACATCTGGGACGAGCTGGGAAGACCGTTGCCCGCCGGAGAGCGCGGGGAGATCGTCATGCGTGGTCCCAAGGTCTTCAGGGGCTACTGGCGGGACCCCGAGGCGACCGCCGCCGCACTCGCAGGTGGTTGGTTCCATACTGGGGACGTAGGCATCCGGGACGACGACGGCTACCTCTACATCGTCGATCGGTTCAAAGACATGATCGTGTCGGGCGGCGAGAACATCGCCAGTTCAGAAGTCGAACGGGTGCTCTATGAGCACGCTTCAGTACTCGAAGCGGCCGTTGTGGGCCGTCCGGATGAACGATGGGGCGAGGTTCCCGTGGCGTTCGTCGTTCTGCGTCCGGACGCGACTGCGACGCCGGACGTGCTCCTCGAGCACTGCCGCACCCAGCTGGCGCGCTTCAAGGTCCCCAAAGACATCATGTTCCTTGACGCGCTGCCCCGCAATCCGTCCGGAAAGGTCCTCAAACGCGAACTCCGAGGCGGAGGATGAGCGGAACAGAAGGCTCATAGAGCTCCTGAAAGCGCGACGTACCCATCGGCCCGTCTCGTGCGCCGATTCAGCGGTAGTCGGTCGGGACGCCCTCCAGAATCACGGTCTTGGTCTCGAGGAACGGCAGGAGACCTTCGGTTCCGCCTTCCCGTCCGATGCCGGATTGCTTGAAGCCGCCAAAGGCAATCCCGAAGTCGGTGCGGAAGGCATTGTGGCCGACGGTGCCTGATCGCAACCGGCGTGCAACCTGGCGGGCCCGGTCCACGTCGTGGGTGAAGACCGAGGCGTTGAGCCCGTAGATGCTGTCGTTGGCAATGGCCACGACGTGATCCTCGTTGTCGGCTGGGATCACCGTGAGCACCGGACCGAAGATCTCCTCTTGGGCGATGGTGGATGAGTTGTCCACATTGCCGAACACCGTCGGCTCCATGTAGTAGCCGCGGTCGAGGTCCTTGGGACGTCCGCCACCAGTCGCCAGGATGGCACCTTGCTCCACGCCCTTGGCGATGTAGCCCTCCACCCGGTCACGCTGACGGCTGGAGACGAGCGGGCCCATCTGGGTGGCCGGGTCAAAGGGGTCACCGACGCGGACCTCGGAGAATGCACCCGCCAGCGCCGCCACCAGATCGTCGTGCCGCTGCCGGGTAACGATGATCCGGGTCAGCGAGGAGCAGACCTGTCCCGACAGCATGCATTCCGCACTCGCCAGGGTGGTGGCCGCCTCGTCCAGGTCCATATCGTCGAGGATCACAGCGGCCGATTTCCCTCCCAACTCGAGCGTGCAACGGGCAATCCGCGCACCGCAGATCGAGGCGATCCGCTGGCCGGCGGCCGTCGAGCCAGTGAAGGTAATCTTGTCCACCCGGTCGTCCCGAACCAACAACTCGGAGACCTCCCGATCGGCGGTGACGACGTTCAGCACCCCGGGAGGAAGGCCGATGGCCTCAGCGATCTCCGCCACCACATAGGCGTCGCCCGGGGCCTCCGGCGAGCATTTGAGCACGACGGTGCACCCAGCCAGGAGCGCGGGTGCGAGCTTGTAGGTGATGAGCCCGATCGGAGCGTTCCAGGGAATGATGGCGCCCACCACACCGACCGGCTCCCGGACCAGCAGGCCGAACTCCCCCATCTGCGGCTGTGCCCTCTCCTCGAAGGGAAAGGTGTCGGCGAGGCCGGCGTAGTAATCGAAACTACCGGCGATCCCCGCGGCGCTGCGCCGAGCCATGAGATAGAGGGCGCCCGACTCGCGCGGCCAGATCTGCCCGATGTCCTCGGCTCGCTCCCGCAGGCCGCTGGCGATGCCCCTGAGAAACTCGGCCCGTTCGGCATGGGCCATGGTGGGCCAGGGTCCCTGGTCGAAGGCGCTCCGAGCGGCCGTCACCGCCCGGTCGATGTCCGCCGCCTGTGCTTCGGGAACCCGGAAGTAGACCTGTTCCGTACTCGAGTCGATCACGTCGAAGGTGGCGTCGGAGGAGGGAGCGACCCATTCGCCATCGATGAAGAAGCGATCGGTGTGCCGCAGGGGTACTGCGGTCTCGCTCGTCACGGTCACGTGGATGCTCTCCTCATGGTTCGGCCGGGGTTTGCCCTTGGCGGCCGTCGGTCGCCTCCACGGAACAGCGTAGCCACCCACCCCGTGCGCCGGGCATGACTACGGGCCGTCGGCCATCAGGCTCCACGATCGATCACCAGCCCGCTCCTTGAAGGTCAGGGCTTCGGCGGCAGGCTGTCCCGATAGGTCACCGGCAGGAGCTCGATCAACTGACCGTCGGGATCCTTGAGGAAGAGGGCAACACCGATGTCGCTATCCTCGACGATCTGACCGCCGTACTCGACGGCCCTCTCAGCCGTGGCGTGCACGTCGTCGACGGAGATCGACAGGTGCGTGAGCCCCGGCTCGTTCATCGTCCGCGGCCGGAACGGAGCCGTGGCGCCAGGTACGGCGTAGTGCATCAGCTCGAGCACGAATCCGTCGAGAGTCAGGTACGACGCAGTGACTCCCAATGGTGGTGTCAGGCCGCTGAGCTTGGCCGTCGGGTTATCCGGCGGGGAGATCTCGTACCAGAACTTGAAACCGAGCACCTCTTGATAGAACGTCTTCGAACGCTCGAGATCGGTGACGACCTGCCCCGTGTGGTTGTACGTCCCCATGCCTTGCCTCCGGTCCAGCCCGCCCTCGTCATCGGTGCCGGCGGGGTCATTGTATCGACATCCGCGGTAGCGAGACCGGCCACTCGACGGACGACGGAGTACGGGCTTCAACGTGACCTCGGCGCAATTCCCGGTCGTGCCCAACGGGCATTCGGGGGTCCTTCAGTGGCGAGGCTGGGCGGACAACATCTTTTCGACTCGAATGGCCGACGTCGGGCAGTTGGCGGCCGCCTTCCGCACCTCTTCCTCCCGCCCTGCAAAGTCGCCGCTGACGACGGCCACACCGTCGTCGTCGAGATCGAAGACCCCGGGCGCCCAGAACACACAGTTCCCCGAACCCATACAGGCGTCGCGGTCGATCACGATCTTGCCGGGATCATCTCCCTGGCTCATACTCCGTGACTCTTCGACCATCGAGCCAACGCTACTAACACCCGGCGCTCGACGTGATGGACTGGAAATGGGTGGAACTCCCGGGTATGCCCCGGGCATCGTGCCCTAGGCTGAGCTCGGCCATCGGGACGCTGAAGAACGGGGGAGGGACAGCCATGGACCGGATGAAGTTCGGGGTCGCTTTTGCCAACATCGGTTCGTTCGTCGACCCGGATGAAGCAATCCGGCTTGCTCAGGCGGCCGAGGCTGCCGGATTCGAATCCATCTGGACCGTCGACCACGTGGTGGTTCCGGCCGGGTACCAGTCGAAGTATCCCTACGACCCGTCGGGACGGCTTCCCTCCGGGGAAGGGACGGTCTTTCCCGACCCGCTGATCTGGTTGGCGTACGTGGCGGCCAGAACTTCGACACTGCGGTTGGGCACCGGCATCCTCATCGTGCCGCAACGCAATCCCCTGGTGCTGGCCAAGGAGTTGGCCACACTTGACCAGCTCTCCGGTGGCCGGATGATCCTCGGTGCAGGCATTGGCTGGCTCGAGGAGGAGTTCCGGGCGCTGGGTGTCCCCTTTGCCGGCCGCGGGCTCCGTACCGAGGAGGCAATCGGGGCCATGAGGGCCCTCTGGTCCCAAGAGCAGGCCAGTTTTGACGGCAAAACGGCGAGCTTCACCGACTGCTTCCTGCGCCCTCAGCCCCCCGGCGGAACCATTCCCGTGCACATCGGCGGCCACAGCGAGGCTGCCGCTCGGCGGGCCGGCCGAATCGGAGACGGCTTCCTTCCATTCGGTGTCAACCGTGACGAGCTGCCTGCCCTCATCGACATCGTCCGTAGGAGCGCCGAGGAGGCCGGCAGGGATCCGACCACGTTGGAGGTGACGGTCCAATGCAAAGCCACCAGCGGCGAGCAAGCGGTGAGCGAGGTGTCGGCACTACGAGCACTCGGTGCGACCCGAGTCCTCATTCCGGCGGTCCTGTTCGGCACCGACATTCAGTCTTCGCTTTCCCGCTACGGCGCGGAAGTGATCGGCCGGTGAGGACACGTTGAGCGAGTCGATCGAAGAGTTCCAGATCCAGGTTGACGATTCGATCCTCGAGGATCTCCGTCATCGGCTGGCCCAGACCCGCTTTCCCGATCAGATCGAGGACACCGGTTGGGACTACGGCATCCCCGTCGACTACCTGCGCGAGCTCGTCGAGTACTGGCGTGACACCTATGACTGGCGCTCAGAGGAGGCGCGGCTGAATAGTTGGGACCACTACCGGACGCCCATCGACGGTCAAGAGATCCACTTCATCCACGCTCGGTCGGCTCACCCAGACGCCCTTCCGCTTCTCATCACCCATGGTTGGCCAGGATCCATCGTCGAGTTCCTCGACGTGATCCCCCGGCTGACCGACCCGGAGTCCTACGGTGGCCAAGGCAGTGATGCCTTCCACGTGATCGCGCCCTCGCTACCGGGCTATGGGTTCTCCGAGCCCCCCCGCTCTCGAGGTTGGGACAGCCAGCGCATAGCCGAGGCGTTCGTCGAGCTCATGGACCGACTCGGCTACCCGACCTACGTGGCCCAGGGCGGCGACTGGGGATCTCAAGTGACGACCCGCATCGGCGCGCTGGATCCGGCGCACTGTGCCGCCATCCATCTCAACATGGCCCTCGGTAGTTCGCCCCCGAGCCCCGGCGCGCTCACCGACGAGGAGCAGGCGGACCTGGCGTCGATGAAGCAGTTCGGGGACGAGGAGGCCGGCTATTCCCATGAGCAGGGGACCAAACCTCAGACACTGGGTGTCGCCCTCAACGACTCCCCCGCCGGCCTCCTGGCCTGGATCGTGGAGAAGTTCCGCACCTGGAGCGACTGCGACGGGGATCCGGAGAACTGCTTCACCCGCGACCAGCTCATCACCAACGTCATGCTGTACTGGGTGACCCAGACCAGTGCGTCATCCGCCCGTCTGTACTGGGAGACCAAGCACCAGGACAGCCGGACCAAGGCGCTGCCCTTCGTCAACGTTCCCACCGGCGTGGCGCGCTATCCCAAGGAAGTCCTGCGGTGGCCCCGCTCCTGGGTCGAGTGCCAGTACAACGTGGTGCGTTGGACCGTCATGGAGCGTGGTGGGCACTTTCCGGCCATGGAGCAGCCGGAGCTGTTCGTCGACGATCTGCGCGAACATTTCCGAACCGCGCGCTGACGAGCCCGCCCGGCGACGCTCACACCAGTATCGGACGTGTCCCGGGTCGCCGCTCCAGCTCGAGCTGACGCTCATCGGTGCGGATCAGTGTGCCGTTGACCATCACGTGTCGCATCCCCGTCGGCTCCTCGTTGGTAAGTCGCTCCCCGTCCGCGGGCAGATCGCGGAGGCGGCGCTGCGGGCCCGGGTCCACCGTTGCTGGGTCGAACACGGTGATGTCGGCGGCATAGCCCGGGCGCAGGTAACCCCGCCCCTCGAAGCCGAACATGTCCGCGGGCTCCCCGGCCAGTTTCCGAATGGCCCGTTCGAGAGGCATGATCTCCCGCTCTCGGACCCATGTGCCGAGGAGATCGGTGGGGCTCGGAGCATCACACAGCTGGTCGACGTGTGCACCGGCATCGGTGAGGCCCAGCACCACGTGGTCCTCGGTGAGAAGGAGTCCCACCTCCTCGCGATCGTCGTTGGCGATGTACGCACGGAAACGGGTGGTGAGATCCTCGGCCAGCGACAGTTCGCACATGACGTCCAAGGGGCTGGTGTTCCGCTCACGGGCAATGTCGGTGACCCGGCGGCCCAACAGTTCGGGGAACCGCTCCGACTCCGAGACCTCGAATGTCTCCCAGCGTGGCTTCATGCCGGTGGCGCTGTTCTCGAGATCGTCGTATGCCCGCATCCGCCACTCCTGGTCACGGAAGGCCGCCTTCCGGACCCCCGGGCTGACCTTGATGAGCTCGCCGAACACCTCCCCGACGTTGAGGTTGTAGGCGTCGGCCAGGGTGAACTGCATGGTCAGCGGTCGCGGGCTGACCTGGGGCCAGACGTTCGCCCCGTTGGCGAGGGCCTCCTCGTGCAACTTGACGACGTCACGATGCTTGCCGTTCGACAGAGCGAACAGCGGGCACGTGAACGGCCGGCCAACGCGGGGTTGCCAGGTGAAGATGTCCGGATATTCGCACTGCCAACCCGGGGTGGTGAGCACCACCCCCTTCCCGGCCTTCCCCACGGCCATGAACAGTGCCTCGACCTCGTCCATCTCCGCGAATCGGCTTGGTACCGGCTTGCCGTCGACTCCCCGATGGGCAAACGAAAAGCTGGTCGAGAATCCAGCCGCTCCGACACCCATTGCCTCGTCGACCAGCTGGCACATACGTTCGATTTCCTCGGGGGTGGCGGCCCGCTCATAAGCCGCGTCCCCCATTACGTAGAGCCGGAGGGCGGTGTGCCCGATGTAGGCGGTGAAGTTGAGTGTGGTTCCCCGGCGGTGCACCAGGTCGAGGTACTCCGGAAACGTCTCATACTCCCAGGCAATCCCGGCCGAGAGCGTGTTGGCGTCCATCCCCTCGACATTCTCGAGGGTGTGCACGATGACGTCGTGATGCTCGGGGCGGCAAGGGGCGATCGAAAAGCCGCAGTTTCCCGCCACCACCGTGGTCACCCCGTGATACGACGATGGCTTGAGCTCGGGATCCCAGAACACCTGGGCGTCGAAGTGGGTGTGGACGTCGATGAAGCCCGGGGCGACGGCACAGCCGGATGCATCCAGTTCCTCCCGGCCATCGAGTTTCGGGCCGATCTCCTCGATCAGTCCTCCCGTAATGGCCACGTCGGCCACCCGGCCGGGCTCCCCGCTCCCATCGAAGACGGTTCCACCACGAATTACCAGGTCAGATGGCATGGCTATGCTCCTTCAGGTCGTTCGGGCAGGTCATAACATTTGGTGCTGTGGTCGAACCCCGGCGCGGCGGCTCGAAGACCCGGCAGTTCAGGCGACATATTCGAAGCCGTACAGCTTGGCGCAGTTGAGTGCCGTGATCTTGCGACGATCCTCATCCGGGAGCATGCCCAGTGTCTCTTGGATGGAGCGTCGAGACTCGGGGAACGTGCTGTCGGTGTGGGGGAAGTCGGATGCCCACATGCACGAGTCGGCACCAAGGTGCGGGATGTACTGGTACGCCAGCGCCTCCTCTTCGAAGGTGGCGATGACCTGTCTTTTGAACAGCTCGCTCGGCTCCATGCTGGGAGCATCGTCGATCTTGTCTCGGAGGTTCTCCCATTCCATGTCCATCCGGCTCAGGAAGTAGGGCAGCCAGCCGACGCCCGCCTCGGCCAGCACCAGCGTGAGTCCGGGATGCCGCTCAAGGGCGCCGGAGAAGACCATGATGGCCAATGCCTCGTCGAGCTGCAGGGGAAGGAGGGTGGCAAACGCCGCCGACTGCCACTTTCCCACCTCGTAGCGGAGTCTCGGGGAGGCGCCTTCTTTGATATGGAAGCTGAGAGGCAGTCCCGTGTGCTCGGCGGCCGCCCACAGGCGATCCCAGGCCGGATCGCCGGCATCGAAGTCGAACACATCGATGATCGCTCCCCGGTGGCCGAGGCCGGCGACCCGTTCGAGCTCGGCGACCGCCGCCTCGGGTGAATGACTGGGCAGGAACGGGAGGGCGCAGAGGCGATCGGGCGCGAAAGCGTTGAACTCCTCAATTGCCCAGTCGTTCCATGCCGCGTAACAGGCGGTTTGCAGGTCCGGCTCCGGGATCGAGAGGGTCAGTGGGATGGGACCGTAGATGACAGAGGCCCACACCCCATCGAGGTCCATGTCCTCCAGCCGCAGTTTCGGGTTGCTGACCCGGAATCCGTCGTCATCGAGGCCGGCGCGGCTGACGGCACTGAGGACCCGCAGCTTGTCCCCCTTGGGAATTCCGCTGCGGCCCAGGATGCGGTCGTTGCAGACCCACATCGGGTCGCCCTCACCGGTCACCACCCGTGGGCCCCGCTCAACCAGATCCTTGGGCAGCCGGTTCTGCCACAACTCGGGCAGAACCGAGCGCAGGTCTAGATGATCGTCGCAGGAGTAGATGCTGGTTTGGTCCATCTCGTTGCGTCCATCCCTTTCGAAGTCACTGATCTCGGGACGCCCCTGAGAGCGATCCCTGACACGCGGCATGCCAATGTCCCCGGCTAGGTCAGCCGATACCGGATCGGCAGGTGCTTGATCGCCCCGTTGACGGACGAGCTCAGCCGCTCGAGCGGTCCGGACTGCTCGAACCAGTCCATGCGAGTGATCAGGAGGCCGAACATGGCCATCAGCTCGGCGCGGGCGACATGTGCGCCCATGCAGAGGTGCGGGCCGAAACCGAAGACGACCGGCTGGCCAGGTTGACGGTCGATGCGGAACTCGAAGGGCTCGTCGAACACCTCCTCGTCGCGATTGGCCGACGCCCAGTACAACGCCACCTTGTCGCCGGCGCGGATCTGCTGCCCGTGCAGCTCGCAGTCCTCGGTAGCGGTCCGGGAGAAGTAGCTGATCGGTGTGACCCATCGAAGGATCTCCTCAACGGCGTTAGGCAGGAGCTCCGGGTGGGACCGCAACTTCTCCCATTGATCGGGGAACTCGCAGAAGGCCTGCATGCCGCCGGCAATCGCGTCGCGGGTCGTCTGGTTGCCCGCCTCGACCAGGAGCTCGCAGTACGTGACCAGTTGCTTCTGGGTCAACGGCATACCGTTGACCTCGCTCTGCACCAACTGGGTGACCAGGTCGTCCTGAGGATCCTCGCGGCGTTGCGCCACCATCTGCTTGAAGTAGCGGTGTAGCTCGCCGCGGGCCCGCAGGGAGGTTTGTTCGGGACTCTCACCGGGAAGCCTGTACTCGGGATCGTCCTTGCCGATGATCTCGTTGGTCCAGCGGAAGTGATGCTCCCAGTCGGAGGGCGGCACGCCGAGCACCCAGGAGATCACGGCAACCGGAAACGGTGCCGCGAACGTGTCGACAAAGTCGCACTCTCGAATCTCGCCCCCGGTCGAGGCCTGATCGACGAGATCGGCAGCGATCCGTTCGATCTCCTCGCTCCGGGCCCGCACCGCACTCCGCAGAAACTTCTTGTTGGCCACCTGCCGCATGGGACCGTGTTGGGGAGGATCGAGATAGACAATCATCTCCGCCGGCATCTCGATTCCGGTGAGGTCCATATCCAGAGTGATCCCCTGCGCACTGGAGAAGAGCTGGGGCTGGGAGGCCGCGTACTGGACGTCGGCGTGCTTGGTGACCGCCCAGAACGGCGGATACCCCGGTGGCTCGATGTAGGCCACCGGAGCTTCGGCTCGAAGCTGCGTCCACACATGGTGCGGATAGCCACCGAGCGCAAAACGCTTCGGGTCAACGAGGTCGAGTGGGTCGATCTCGGGGCTCATGGGCATGCTGGACTCCTCCGCTGGCTGGGAAATGCTCTTCACTCTCCTCTGGTCATCGCTGGAGCCACGACGAGCCCCTACCTCATCACTCAAGGTGTACACCCAGTGACATCGGATGCCACCGCCGAGCCGAACACAGTTGAACCGTCATCCGAAGCTGATCACGCCTCGGAGGTTCACGCCGTCGAGCATGTCCTGATAGCCCTGATTGATCTGGTCCAGTCGGTACGTCTTGGTGATCAGCTCGTCCAACTTGAGCTGACCCGACTTGTACAGGGCCAAGAGGTTGGGGATGTCGAAGCGGGGGTTGGCCGCACCGAAGATCACCCCTTTGACTTCCTTCTGCATCATGGCCAGGTCAAAGAGGTTCACACTGGCCTCCAGCTGGGTCTGAGGGGCGACACCGGTGACGACGCAGGTTCCGCCCTTGCCCGTCAGAGAAAGGGCACCAGCCATAAGGTCCCCGTACATCACGCCCGGGACCATGATCACAGCATCGGCCATCTGCCCGCGGGTCAACTCCGTGACCATGGGCATGGCCTCCTCCATCGAGCCCGCGGTGTGGGTGGCCCCGAAATCGAGGGCCGCCTTCTGCTTGAACACCACCGGATCCACCGCGACGATGTTTCGGGCTCCGACCATCTTGGCGCCCTGCACGGCATTGATGCCGACCCCACCGACCCCAACCACCACCACGGTGTCACCGGGCTTGACTTCGGCTCGGTACACGGCCGAGCCCCAGCCAGTTGTCACCCCACAGGACACCAACGCCACCACGTTCAGCGGCAGGTCGGGATCGACCTGGACCAACGAGGCCTCGTGCGACACGCCGTTCTCCGCGAAGGTGCCCAGCTTGGACATGACGTTGAGCGGCTCGCCGTCGAGGTGGTAGCGAACGGTGCCGTCCGAGATCTGGCCAGGGGCGAAGGTGGCCGCACCGAGGTCGCACAGGTTGGAGTGACCGGTAATGCACATCTTGCAGCGGCCGCAGATGGGAAAGAAACTGGCGGCGACGTGATCACCAGCTTGGAGGCTGGTGACCTCCGGACCCACCTCGATGACGACACCTCCCCCTTCGTGGCCTCCCACCATGGGGAAGAGTCCCTTCCTCACTGGTTCGCCGGTGCCTGCCTCGGAGCCCATGTCGCTCGAGCGGAGATGCTCGTCGGAGTGGCACAGGCCTGCCGCCTCCCATTTGACCAACACCTCGTGCCGCCTGGGTGGATCGAGGTCGATCTCCTCGATCCGCCAGTCTTGCTCCCGGCCCCACAGCACTGCTGCATTCGTCTTCATCGTCCCCCATCCCTTGGGCAATCGCCAGCCGGCGGCCTTGCGCCGCGGCCTTACGCCGCGCTTGACCATTCGACAGCTTAGTGTCACAGTACGACATGAAAGCAAGGGGAGGTTCAGCGTGACGATCCAGAGCACGACAGACGTGTACTACGACCCGTACGACGTGGGCATCGACGCCGATCCGTACCCGGTCTTCCGCCGGATGCGGGAGGAGGCTCCGCTCTACTACAACGAGCCCCACGACTTCTACGCGGTGAGCCGCTTCGCCGACGTCGAGCGGGGACTGCTGGATCCGAAGACCTTTATTTCCGGACGCGGCGGCATCATCGAGCTCATCAGGGCCAAGATCGAGATGCCCTCCGGCGTGCTCATCTTCGAGGACCCACCCGTGCACACGATCCACCGGCGACTGATGTCCCGGGTGTTCTCGTCGAACCGGGTGGCGGCGCTCGAACCGCAGATTCGGGAGTTCTGCGCCCGCAGCCTCGACCCACTGGTCGGCGCCGAGGAGTTCGACTTCGTCGCCGATCTCGGGACGCAGATGCCGATGCGGGTCATCGGCATGCTGCTCGGCATCCCCGAGCAGGATCAGGAGGCCGTCCGCGAACGCGTCGACGCCAACCTGCGCACCGAGGCGGGTCAGCCCATGGAGGTATCCGAGAACTTCGTCCCCACCGACATATTCGCCGAGTACATCGACTGGCGGGCCGAACACCCCTCGGACGACATCATGACCGAGCTCCTCCAGGCTGAGTTTGAGGATGAGACCGGGACCGTCCGCCGACTGACCCGTGACGAGTTGCTGACCTACATCAGTGTCATTACCGGCGCCGGCAACGAAACGACCGGCCGGCTGATCGGATGGACCGGCAAAGTCCTGGCCGACCATCCGGACCAGCGACAGGAGTTGGTCGAGGACCGGTCGCTCATCCCCAATGCCATCGAAGAGCTCCTTCGCTTCGAGACACCCGCGCCCCACATGTCCAGGTACGTAACCGAAGACGTCGAGTTCCACGGCCAGACCGTTCCGGAGGGCAGCATCATGATGATGCTCCCGGCATCGGCCAACCATGACAACCGTCGCTTCCCGGATGGCGACACCTTCGATATCCACCGCGATCAGGGGAAGCCCCTGACTTTCGGATTCGGGATCCATCTCTGCCTGGGAGCAGCCTTGGCCCGCCTCGAAGGCAGGGTGGCCCTCGACGAAGTCCTCAACCGGTTCCCCACCTGGGAAGTTGATATGGACCGGGCCAGGCTCGCCCCCACCTCGACGGTCCGGGGCTGGGAGACGCTCCCGGTCTTCACCTCATGAACACCGGGAGCGCTCGAGTGCGACCCGGTCGACCGAGCGACGACGGAGACTCCTGATGGGGCTACTGGACGACAAGGTGGCCGTGATCACCGGTGCGGGCTCCGGGATGGGCAAGGCATCGGTCAAGGTCTTCGTCCGTGAGGGCGCCCGGGTCGCGGCCGCCGATATCAGTGGCGCCGAACAGGACACGGCGGCCGAGGTCGGCAATGGCGTCTTCCCGGTGCACTGCGACGTCTCGAAGGAGGCCGATGTCGAGGCGATGATGGCCGCGGCCGTCAAGGAGTTCGGGCGTGTCGATGTCGTGCTCAATGTCGCTGGCATCGCCGACGGCTGCATGCTCGCTGACCTCACCATGGAGCTCTACGACCGGTTGATGGACGTCGATCTGCGCGGGGTGATGCTCGGGATGAAGCACGGCATACGCTCCATGCTCGAGACCGGTGGCGGCTCGATCGTCAACTGGTCGTCTGTCGGTGGTCTCAACGGTTCCGCCGGCACCAGTGTCTACGCGGCAGCCAAGCACGGGATCATCGGTGCCTCCAAGTCGGCCGCCATCGAGTACGGCACCCAGGGGATCAGGGTCAACACCATCTGCCCGGGTTTCATCCTCACCGAGATCATGGCGGTGGGAGCTGAAGACTTCATTCCGGACATCGCGGCGAAGGCCGCCCTCAACCGCGCCGGGCAGCCCCACGAAGTTGCCGAGGTCGGCGCATTTCTGGCCTCCGACCGGGCCTCGTTCGTCACCGGTGCCGTTATCCCGGTCGATGGAGGTTGGTCGGCGAAGTTGGCGTAGCAGAATGCACGCAGTGACCTCCTCGAAGAAGCCCGAACCAGATCGACCGGTACGAGCGGCCCGATCCTACGACGGGACCCTGCGCCGCGAGCGGGCCGCGGAGACCCGAGAGCGGATCGTTGACGCCGGCTCCGAGCTCCTCCACCGCGAGTCCATCCGGGATTGGAAGAAGTTGACCGTCCGGGCAGTCGCCGAGCGCGCCGGCGTCAACGAGCGGACGGTCTACCGCTACTTCGGGAGTGAGCGGGGATTGCGCGATGCGGTGATGCACCGACATGAGCA
>OCZT010004480.1_pt1 | contig 14071 bp, 11 predicted proteins | sample 1539031 | NCBI WGS metagenome assembly OCZT01 (sample SAMEA3539308, study PRJEB22396) | soil metagenome | biome: tundra; feature: field; material: soil | place: USA | collected 2010-05 | depth 0.15 m
CTGAGAGCCGGCGGCAGGGCATGGCCCTGCCCCACAAGACAAGAGATAAGCCTTTAATTGAGCTGCCGTCCCAGGTGACCGGGCCTTTTCGGAAATAGGATTCGTTGGCCATGTGACAGGCCAGGGCGGCGTGGTTGCCGAAGGTGGCGTCCTCTACTACGGGCTTGCGGGATTTCACGGACTGGAAGAAATTGTGCAGGTGGCGGACGCCGTCGTCTTCGCCGTTGCCTCGATAAACGGTGTCGTCGAGGATGGCGTCGGGAGGGCGCTCCGAGTCGTGGGCCTGGTGCCATTGGGCCACGTATTCGGCGCGCATTTTACGCGGGAACGAACCGGAGTAGTAGCTGGGGCGGGTATCGATGCCTCGCTGCGGAGAATGGCGGAGTTCGGAGCCGGTCACTTCGATGACGCCTCTGGGGCCGAGGAATTTAGACGATTCGGGGGTTTCGGCGCCCAGGCTCAAGCGGACGTAGACGGGGACGCCGTGATAGTCGAACAGGACGGCGTGGATGTCGGGCATATTGCGGCCGTCTTTCCAGCGCACGATGCCGCCTAACGACTGTGCCGAGCGCGGAGCCTCATTCCAGCCGAGCGTGAACAGCATGCCGGTGATGAGGTGGACCATCAGGTCTCCGCCGACGCCGGTGCCGTATTCTTTCCAGCAGCGCCAGCGGGCGAAGCGTTCGGGGTTGAAGGGAATTTTGGGAGCTTTGGATAGCCAGGCGTCCCAGTCCAGATTTTGAGGCGAGAGATCGAGCGGCGGAGGATATTCCCAGGCTCCTGTGGGATCGTTGCGGCCCAGGGTGAGCTCGACCATTTCGACATCGCCGATGGCGCCCATTTTGTAAAGCTCGCGAGCCTTGCCGAAGACCACGCCGCTGGCTCGCTGCGAACCGATCTGCACGATGCGGTTGTTCTCCTTGGCCACGGAGATCATGTCGAAACCCTCTTCGGCCGTGTGCGTCATCGGTTTTTCGCAATAGATGTCCTTGCCGGCGTTGCAGGCGTCGACGACGACCTGCCGGTGGTGGTGGTCGGGGACGGCGGCGACGATGCAATCGATATCCTTGCGGTGGAGCAGATCGAGATAGCTGCGAGAGACCGGGAGGCTGGGATTATTGGTGATTTCACGGGCCAGGGTGTGGCGGCCGTCATAGAGGTCGGCGGCGCCGGCGCATTCGACGCCGGGGAGGGCGATGGAGGTCGCCAGCAGTCCGGAGCCCTGCATACCGATGCCGACCATGCCGAAGCGGACGCGGTCGCTGGGCGCTGGATTCTGCTGGGCGGGCGCGATCGCGCTCGCGGTGATGAGACTGGCTCCGGTTTGGAGGAATGTTCGTCGGGTGTTCATTTGGGTCCTGATTTCTGGATAGGGCGGGTGGAGATTTCCTTGAAAAAGACGGTGTCGTCGACGGTCATGTTGCCGGGGCCGATATGAGTCCAGCCTGCGAGTTCTTTACCGTTGAAGATGGGCGTCCACTGGTTGGGATCGGTGGAGCATTTATTGCGGGAGGCGCCGGCGAAGGAGAGCGCGGGAAGGAAGAGGCAGACCAGCAGCCGGCTTCGAATGAGCATACCGAACGGTATCGTATCAGGTTTGGGCGAGAGTTTTCGATCGCTCGCGTCAGGCGTGCGTGGCGAGCGCCCCGGTGTGTTCGAGATGATGATGGAGCAGGCGATTCTCGATGATGGTGCGCAGGGCGTCGAGCGCTTCGAGCGACAGGACGCCGGCTTTGCCGGGTTCGGCGTGCAGCAGAAAATCGTCGATCGAGATCAACCCCACCAGCTTCCCTTCGTCATTGACGACCGGAAGGCGGCGCACATTCTGCGAGACCATGGTGTGCAGGGCGAGCGACATTTCATCGCGGTCCAGACAGCTGAAGACCCGGGGCGGCGCGACATCCTTGACCAGAACATCGGAGGCGCGGAGGTTTCGGGTGCCCAGGGCGATGCAGATATCGCGGTCGGTGATCATGCTGACGACGCGTTCCTCGGCGTCCAGCACCGGGAGTGCGCCGCAGCGCGAATCCCACATGATGGCAGTTGCCTGGGCGAGGTTGTCCTCGGGCCGGCACACGCTGACTGCCGTTACCATACGCTCTTTGGTTTTCATAGTTACCTCCTCTGGAATCGTTTTGGATTGTGCAAGCGGAAGTCCATTTATCTCCATGTATCTGCGGACATAAATTGAAGACGGGGCGGCTCGCTTGGGCGAAGGCACGCAGCGCGTGGGTCGCATGGCCCAGGGAGACTTCCGGAGGGCTGCGCAAAAAACGGAAAACTCCCATGAATTCAGCAATTGAGCAATGGCTGGACGCTTGCAGTAACGGCCAGCGCGATGGGAACTGATGACTCTCCGCTGCTCGTGATCTGGGAAACAAACCAGGCATGTGACCCTGCCTGCGCACACTGCAAAGCCTCAGCAGCCCCACGATGGCACTCATCGGACCTTACCGCAAAGGAAGGGATCCGGCTTCTCGAAGAAATACGGACGCTGGGAAGCCCGTTGATGGTTTTTACGGGTGGCGATCCGCTGAAGAGGCCGGATCTTTTCCAACTTATTCAAAAGAGCGTGGCGCTGGGGCTTCGCACCCATATCAGCCCCAGTGCAACGCCCCTGCTGACGCGCGAAGCGGTGCGGGAGTTCAAGAAGGCGGGCGTGGCGCGCATGGACCTCAGCCTGGATGGCTGGGACGCGGCTTCGCACGATGGAGTTCACGGGGTATACGAGACGTTCGCCGCCGCCATGGGCGCGCTCGAGGAAGCGCGGGAGATCGGCTTGGAAACGCAGGTCCTGACGACAGTTACGCAGCGCAATCAGTGGGACCTGGATAGCATCGCGGCGCTAGTGGATCAGGTGAAGGCGCGGTTGTGGAGCCTGTTTTTCCTGAATTTGACGCCGCGCGCGCCGGAGGGAGATGATTTGACGGGCGACGAATACGGACAGGTATTCGAAGAACTGCACCACATTTCGCGCCGCGCGTCGTTCGACATCCATACCACCGAAGGGGTGGATTACCGGCGGCAGGCGGGCGGCGGACGGATAGCTCGCAGCAACCCGGCGCAGGGGTTTGCGTTCATCTCGCACACGGGCGAGATTCATCCGAGCGCGTTCCTCCCGGTTTCGGCCGGAAACGTGCGGTACGATCGGCTGGGCGAGGTTTATCGTAATTCGAGTCTTTTCAGTATCCTGCGCGAGGCTGGAGGCCAACATGGGACGTGCGGCGGATGCCGGTTCCGCAAGGTTTGCGGGGGGGCGCGGGCCTGGGCCTATGCTTTGACCAGCGACGATCTAGTGAAAGAATCCCGCCCGGTGTATCAGTCTGCAATGACCCAATAAGGTCAAATCAGGCGTGTAAACCAACGCGGGACGGTCAAATAAGGACTATTAAGCAGCTATTCGTGTGCGAATTCGGGAAGGAAGGTGGCTGTGAAGCGGTGGAAACAATATGGCAGAATCGTTGCGATTGCGGCAACGGTTGCTATGAGTCTTTCGAGCGCGCCAAGAAAGCATCAGTACTCGCCTCAGGAAAAGGCGTTCTATGCGGATGCGACGCTGCTCGCCTTCGTGAACCCGGGGTTGACGATCACCGCCAATTCGGCGGCCATTTCATCGAAAGGTATTATTAGCATTACTTATACTTTGACGGATCCGACGGGCCTGCCTCTCGATGCGACGGGAGCCACGACGGCGGGAGCGGTAAAAGTCAGTTTTGTCGCGTCGGTGCTGCCAAATGGTTCACTCGACTACACTTCGTATACGACCAAGGCGGCGAGCGGGACGGCGGTCAGCTCCGAGCAGCAGCCGAGCGCCGATTCGGGCGGGACGACGACAAGTCTGGGACCGGGTCAGTATACCTATACGTTTGCCACCGCGGCGCCGACCGGCTTCGATGTGACGGCGACGCACACCATCGGAATTTATGGATCGCGAAACCTGACCGCGTTCAGCCTGGGCACGAACTATGCGAGCACCACTTACAACTTCGTCCCCAACGGTTCGAAAGTCACTCATGTGGCCGACATCATAAAGACGGCAAGCTGCAACAACTGTCATGACCAGCTATCGCACCACGGTGGATCGCGGCGGGGGTTGGATATGTGCATCCTATGCCACAATCCGGGAAATCTGGATACGAGTACGGGCAACTCGCTCGACGCGAAAGTATTCTTTCATAAAATCCACATGGGCGCGAGTCTGCCGAGCGTGATCGCAGGGGGTAGCTACGCAATCGGAACGACTAATTATTCCAAGGTCGTATTTCCGGCTACGCCGGCGGATCCGAGGGATTGCCAAGTCTGCCACCAGCAGACCACGGGCGCGACCAACAAAGTCGCATTTATGACGAAGCCGTCGCGCGCGGCGTGCGGATCCTGCCATGACAACGTCGACTTCGCCTCCGGCGTGAATCACCCGGGCGGGCCGCAGTTCGACGACACCGAATGCGCGACGTGCCATGTTCCGCAAGGCGAGATAGACTTCGACGCCTCGATTCTGGGCGCGCATGTAGTGCCGACATCGTCGAGTCTGCTTTCGGGCCTGGTGGTGAATATCACGAAGGTTGCCAACGGCAGCGCCGGCAAGGCGCCGACGGTTTCGTTCACAGTGCAGAACAGCGCCGGCGCCCCGGTTCCACTGTCGACCTTGAGCTCGATCTCGTTCACGATGGCGGGACCGACCACCGATTATGGGTACACGATCTTCGGGACCAATACCAGCACACCCGGGTACGTGACGGAAAGCGCCTCGGGCGCCACCTGCAGCAGTGCCGGGGCCTGCACGTACCAATTCACGAACATTGTCCCGGCGAAAGCGACGGGGACATATGCGATCGGCGTAGAGGCTCGCGAAACCCAGGTGGTTCTGGCCGGCACGTCGACGCAACAGAGCATTCAGTACGGCGCGCCGAACGTGGTGACGTACTTCTCGGTGGACGGATCGCCGGTCGCGCCGCGGCGCACGGTGGTCGCGCTGGCCAACTGCAATAAATGCCACCAAACGCTGCAGGTTCACGGCGCGCTGCGCAACAACACGGAATATTGCGTGATGTGCCACAACCCGTCGAATACGGACGCGAGCACCAGGGCCACGGCGACCGTCGCCTCCTATCAGAAGCAGCCGCCGCAAGGCATCAACTTCAACCTGCTGGTGCATCGGATCCATTACGGTATTAATATGCAGGCGGCCAACCGGACGTACGTCGTGGTGGGCCACGGCGGCAGCATCAACGACTTCAGCGGAACGCTGTTCCCGGCGCTGACGCCTACGGGCAACGCGACGGACTTGGCGAACTGCTCCATGTGCCACGTGAATTCAAGCGAACAGAATCTACCTATCGGCTTAAATCCCGTGATCGATCCGCAAGGACCGATCAATCCAGTGCAACCCGTATCGTCAGCCTGCTCCGGCTGCCATGTGGATACGGCAGCGGCATCGCACTTTCTAGCGAATACAACCACGCTCGGCGAAGCCTGTACGGTTTGCCATGCCACAGGCGCAGCTTATGCCGTGGGCCAAGTGCATGCGCAGTATTAAACACACCTTGCTTCTCGCGCTGCTGGGAGCGGCAGCGCGGGGGCAAGAGACTCCTCCAGCGCCGGTAGAAAAAACGCCGTCGGCGTATGTGGGATCGGAGGCTTGTGGGACGTGTCATGAAGATATCGCCAAAGCATTCGCCAAGACGCCGCACCATGCGGCCGACGGCGTCGCCAAGAAAAGAGGGTTCGACGGAAAGGCCTGCGAGTCCTGCCATGGACCGGGCGGGAAGCATGCCGAGTCTGCTTCCGCGGCCGACATTCGCAATCCAGGAAAGCTCGCCGCCGCTGCTACCGACAAAATTTGCCTCACCTGTCACGTAAACCAGCCGACGCAGATCGGAAGGCTGGCAAGCAGCCATGCGAAAGATCTGGTCGCGTGCACCACCTGCCACAAGGTTCACGCGAGCGGCGGAACGGAGCTGGTGGCGCGCAAGACCGATGCGATCAACACGCAGTGCGAAGGCTGCCATCTGACGGTGGCGGCGCAGTTCCAGAAGCCGTATCACCACAAGGTGCCGGAGGGCGCGATGAGCTGCATCGATTGCCACAATCCGCACGGCAGCATGAAACCGGCGATGGGGCAAGCTTTCGGCGCCAATGAGCCGGGGTGCCTGAACTGCCACGGCGACAAGCGGGGTCCGTTCACCTTCGAGCATGGACCGGTGCGATTCGAGGGATGCTCGGCCTGCCACGACGTGCACGGTTCGGCGAATCCGCGGCTGCTGGACCGGCCGCAAGTGCAGCAGGTGTGCCTGGAGTGCCACGCGAATTTGCCGTCGATGAGGACGGCGGGGCACCTGGGAGTGGTTCCGCCGGCATTTCACGACCTGCGCTCGCCGCAGTTTCAGAACTGCACGGTGTGCCACCAGAAGATCCATGGAAGTTACATAGACAGGAATCTACTCAAATGAGAATCCTGCTCGCAGTTGCATTGTTTTTCCCGCTGGCGGCGCAGACGCCTCCCGATCCGCAGAAGCCTCCGGCAACACCGGCTGCTTCGTCAACTCCTGCCGCGGCTGATCAAGCTGCACCGGCTACAGTACAGGCCCCAGCGGCGGCCGCGCCTGCGCCCGCGGCTTCTCCGGTGCCGACGACCGAGCCAAACCTGAGCGGCTGGATCGACTTCGGCTATCGCTTTACGAGCGGCGTTAACGGCAGCCTGGAAACATATCGCAGCGTGATCAACCTGGGCGCGGGACCGAAGCTATTCGGAGCGGACTTCACGCTGATCGATCCGAAGAAGAAGTTCTTCGATGTCCTTCATGTGCGCGCGTCGGGCTGGGGAGGCGATCCCTACGGGAGCCTGCACGTGGACGCTTCGAAATCGAAGCTGTATCAATTTAACGCGGATTATCGCGACCTGACGTATTTCAACAATCTCCCTTCGTATGCCGATCCGCTGTTGACGAGGGGAATCATTCTCGATCAGCAGTCGTTCGATACGCGGCGGCACGTAGGCTCATATTCGCTGGAGCTGCTGCCGGGGAACTGGTTCATTCCGTATGTCGCTTACGATCGCGATGCAAATTCCGGGCAGGGAGTGCTAGGATTTGTGGCCAATTCGAACGAGTATGCGGTACCGACGTCGCTGAGCGACACCACCAATCTGTATCGCGGCGGCGTGCGGTTCGAGCTGCGGCGGTTTCACGCGACGATCGAAGAGGGCGGCACGACGTTCAACAGCGCGCAGAGCCTGTACCAGAGTCCGCCGACGGCCAATCCGGGGTTTTTGAACACGCCGATTTTCGGCCAGACGCTGGACCTGACCAGCTTGGCGGCGAATTACGGCATTACGGGATCGAGCACGTACACTAAGGCGATGTTCAGCTCCAATGCGTTTTCCTGGATGGATGTGTATGGGCAGTTTCTGTTCAGCCAGCCCAGTTCGAACGTGAATTATCACGAGAACGCGACAGGGAATTTTTATCTGCCGTCGGAGATCGTGTTTTATCAGAGCGAACAATACCTGGTTTCAGCGGCGGCGAAGATGCCGCACACGACAGGCAGCCTGGGGGCGGAGATCCGGCCGTTGAAGAGAGTGCGGATGACCGAATCCTGGCTGACCGACAGGATGCACGATTCCGGGAGTTCGCCGTCGACGCAAACCAACGCGGCGCCGGGCGGGGCGGAGGTGACGGCACAGACGCTCCAATCGTCGCTGGTGAGCAATTACAACCAGACGGAAACCAATGTGTATGTAGACGTGCTGTCGCATCTGACGCTGCGCGGCGGATACCGGTATGTGTGGGGCGATGCGAATGACGCGGTTCTGCTGCAAGGCGGCAATCTGACAGGCGCTCTGGAACAAGCGAAGCTGCGGCGGAACGTTGGCCTGGGAGGGATTGTATACCGGCCGACGCAGAAAATCCTGTTGACGGCGGAAACGGAAGTGGCGTCGAGCGGAGGCGTTTACTTCAACACCAGCCTGTACGATTATCAGAAGGTCAGAACGCAGGCGCGGTATCAGGCCACGGGGTCGTTGAGCCTGGCGCTGGATTTCACGTATCTGAACAACGAGAACCCGACACCGGGGATCAACTACACGTTCCGGTCGCAGCAGGAGGCGGCGTCGATTTTCTGGTCGCCCAAAAACGGGAAGGTGTTCACGTTCCAGGGATCGTATAGCTGGGCGTCGATCCGGTCCGACATTCTGTATAAAGTGCCGCAGACGTTAGCGCCAGCAATATCGAACGATCTGGAAGATGCGCACACGGCGACGGCACTGTTCAATTGGAATTTAGGGCACTGGGGAGTGGTGGCGCCAAAGCTGACGGCCGGCGGGTCACTCTTCATTTCCTCCGGTACGAGGCCCACCAGTTATTATCAACCGATGGCGAAACTGTGGGTTCCGATGTCGAAACACGTGGAAGCGTTTGCCCAGTGGTGGTTTTATGGATACGGCGAGGCGTTCTATCCATATGAAGGATTCGGGACTCATATCGCAGCCATCGGATTGAGGTACAAGCGATGAGGCGGACAATAGCAATTCTGATGCTGACGGCGGGCGCCGCGGGGGCGCAGGGTTTTATCGCCGATTCGGCGCGCGGGAAGCAATTGTTCACGACGCTGTCCTGTGTACAATGCCACAGCGTGAACGACAAGGGCGGGAACCTGGGGCCGGACCTGGGAAAGATTGTGGATCGAGGGTTCACGCCGGCGACGCTGGCGGCGACGATGTGGAATCACGCGCCGGCGATGTGGACGACGATGCGGGAAAAAGGCATTCAGGCGGGCGATATGCCGGACCAGGCGGCGGCGGACCTGTTCGCGTATTTTTACTCGGTGCGTTTCTTTGAAATGCCGGGAGACGCGGGGCGCGGGAAACGGGCTTTCACGGCGCGGGGGTGCTCGACCTGCCACGGCTTGAAAGAGGGACTGCTGCCGAGAGTGAAACCGGTGAGCCAGTGGGAATCGCTGGGAGATTCGGTGGCGCTGACCGAGGCGATGTGGAATCACTCGCCGCAGATGCTGGCCGAGACGCAGTTGAAGCACACTCCGTGGCCGCAACTGACGGCGCAGGAGCTGACGGACATTTTGGTGTACCTGCGGAATCTGCCCTTCCCTCCGACCAAGCCTCCGTCGTTTCAAATCGGATCGGCATCGGACGGCGAAACGGTGTTTAAGGCCCGAGGGTGCTCAGGCTGCCATCCGTCGGCCGCGAAGCTGGCCACGACCACGCGCGGGAAAACGTTGACGGAAGTGGCGGCGGCGATGTGGAATCACGAGCCGATCATGTCGAAAGCGGGCGCGACGCCGACCAAGTTCGCACCGGACGAGATGAGGGATCTACTGGGTTACCTATGGGCGCAGCAGTTCTTCCAGGATTCGGGTGTGGCGTCGGCCGGGCGGCGCGTGTTCACATCCAAGCGATGCGCATCGTGCCACGACGAAGCGTCGGGGAAAGCTCCGAAGCTGACCGGAGCGGGAGGTTTCAACGGGGCGACGATGGTGTCCGCGCTGTGGCGGCACGGTCCGTCGATGCTGAATGAAATGAAAAAAGAAGGTGTCCAGTGGCCGCGGTTTGAGGGTGCGCAGATGGCGGATCTGATCGCGTATTTGAATACAAAGAAATGACGGGGCGAGAGACACAATGAGCGATTCTCGGCAGGATTCACAACAACCGGAGCCGCCAGCGCAGGCGGGACCGCCTGCGCACACCAAGCTATATCAGTGGCTATCGCCGCTGGTCTTTCTGTCCAGCAATCCGATCAGCCTGACCGGCGTTGTTCTGGTGACCACCGCGACGGTGTTGTGGGTTTTTCTGCTGCCGACGTTGCTGGCGCACGAAACGGCCAATCCCTACCTGGGAATTCCGGCGTTCCTGATGCTGCCCGGAGTGTTTGTCCTGGGGCTGGTGCTGATTCCAGTTGGAATCATGCTCCGGCGGCGAAGCCGGCGTCTGCAGGGACTTACGGTGACGAGCATTCCGGAGCTGCGGCTGGATAGCCCGGAGCTGCGGAAGTTGCTGGGCTTTGTCGCAGTAGCCAGCATCGCGAATGTGATTATCGCCGGCCAGTTTGGATACAGCGCGATCAATTACATGGATACAGGCCAATTCTGCGGGCTGACGTGTCACAACGTGATGCAGCCGGAGTACACGTCGTGGGTGGAATCGCCCCATGCGCGGGTAGCCTGTGCGGAATGCCACATCGGGCCGGGCGCTTCCTGGTTCGTGAAATCCAAGCTTTCAGGCGTGGGACAAGTTTTCGCGGTGGCGTTCGACAGCTACCCGCGGCCCATCCCGACACCGGTGGCAAACCTTCGCCCGGCGCGCGAGACGTGCGAGCACTGCCATTGGCCAGCGCGCTTTTCGGGAGATCAGTTCGTGGTGCGCACGTCCTACGGTGCGGACGAGGGAAACCAGCCGGCGTCGACGGTGCTGCTGATGAAGGTGGGCGGACGCAACTGGAGAGGGTCGCTGGGGATTCACGGCGTGCACGTGGACGGGACTTCCAAGATGGTTTACACGTCGACCGACCAGCAACGGCAGGCGATTCCGCAGGTGATTTACACGGCGGCGGACGGCAAGGTTACGGTCTACAACTCGACTTCGGCAAAGGCAACGCCGGCGGACCTAGCGCGGGGCGAGGAGCGCGCCATGGACTGCGTGGACTGTCACAGCCGCCCGACACACGCGTTCCAATTGCCGGAGCGGGCGGTGGACGGAGCGATGGAGCGGGGCCAGATCAGCCCGCAGTTGCCGTTCATCAAGAGAGAAGCGGTGGCGGCGTTGAAGCGGAGCTATCCGGACCGCGACACGGCGGTGCGGGAAATTGGGGCATCGCTTGACAAGTTTTACCAGACCAATTATCCGCAGGTGCACGGCAGCAGCGCCGAGAAGTTGAAGAGCGCGAGCGAGGGCGTGCAGGCGATTTACTTGAAGAATATTTTCCCGGAAATGAAGGTCGCGTGGGGGACACACCCCAACAACCTTGGGCATACCGATTTTCCGGGTTGCTTCCGTTGCCACGATGGAGATCACACGAGCGCCGACGGGCGCTCCATCCCGAACGATTGCGCTACCTGCCACGATCTTCTGGCCGTAGAGGAGAAGGATCCCAAGGTCCTTTCCGATCTCGGCTATCACACAGGAGGCGGCGCCGGGGGAAGCCAATGAAACATGGGAGTATCGTTTTTTTATTCTTGAGCATGACGGCCGGAGCTTGGGCCGCGGCGGACTGCGTGTCCTGCCATACGGAAAAGGCGACGGTCAAGGATAGCGTGCACGGGAGTCTCGGGTGCACGGGGTGCCACTCGACGATCCAATCCTATCCGCATCCGGAGAAGCAGACGCCGGTGAACTGCGCCTCCTGCCACTCGGCGGGCGCGGCGACGCTGGCGCAAAGCGTACATGCTGTCCAAGGCGGGCCGACATGCCTGAGCTGTCACGGCGGAGCCCATGAGATTCTGCCGGCGAAGAATCCGCAGTCGGCCACCAATCCGGCGAATCTGCCGCGCACGTGCGCCAACTGCCACGGGAACGAGGAGGCGGCCAAGAAGTTGCACGCGCCGCAGGTGTATGCGCTCTACATGGACTCGATTCACGGGTTCGCGCTGATGCAGAACGGACTGCTGGTGGCGGCGAACTGTTCGAGTTGCCACGGATCGCACGGGATTTTAAGCAAAAAGAATGCGAAGAGCAAGACCAATCGGGCGAACATTCCGGCGACCTGCGGGACTTGCCACGGGGGGCCGCTCCGGGCCTTTTCGGCGGGCATTCACGGCCAGATGTTGCAGGCCGGGGCCGAGGAAGGACCGGTGTGCACGAGCTGCCATACCGCGCATGAGATCACAAAAGTGGGCGGCACGGAGTGGCAGATGAGAACCACCGCGACTTGCGGAGGCTGCCACAAAGAGCAATTCGCCACATACCGCGATACGTTCCACGCGCAGGTGTCGTCGCTGGGCTATCAGCAGACAGCGCGTTGCTGGGATTGCCATGGCTTCCACGAGATCCTTCCGGCGTCCGATCCGAAGTCCATGGTGGCGCCGGGCCAGTTGGTCCACACCTGCGGCAAGTGCCATACGGGTGCCAACGAGAGTTTTGTGAAGTACGATCCGCACGCGGATTCCCACGACCAGAAACACTATCCGGCGCTGCACTATTCAGCCATTTTCATGAATATGCTGCTGGCGGGCACGTTGGGATTCTTCCTGCTACATACAATTCTTTGGTTCCTTCGCTCGCACTTCGGCCCGAAGGCCGACGCGGAGTCGAAGTAGGAGGTCTTCATGGAAGACGTTAATACACGCTATTACATTCGTTTTTCCCTTGCACAACGCTTTTTACACGGCACCCTGGCGGCCACATTTCTAGGACTGGCCTTTACCGGCCTGCCGCTGCGATTCAGCACCGCTCCGTATATGCAGAGCCTGGCCCGCCTGGTGGGAGGATTCGGCGCGGTCCTGTTTTTTCACAAGTTCTGCGCCCTTACTCTGACCATTGCCTTCCTGATTCACGTAGCGAACCTGGCGTACCGCATCGTGGTGAAACGCGAGTACAGCCTGGTGTGGGGGCCCCGGTCGATGGTGCCGCGCTGGAAGGACATCCAGGACTTCTTCGGCAACATCATGTGGTTCCTGCACCTGGGACCGAAGCCCAAATTCGACCGCTACGCTTACTGGGACAAGGTCGACTACTGGGCAGTGTTCTGGGGCATGGCGATCATCGGGCTCTCCGGCTACGCGATGTGGTTCGGATCGTTTTTCGCCCGTATCATTCCAGGATCGTGGCTGAACATCGCCCTGCTCATTCACGGCGAAGAGGCGATTCTGGCGGTCGGTTTTATTTTCACGATCCACTTTTTCAACACACACCTTCGACCGGACAGTTTTCCCATGGATCTCACCATCTTCACGGGACGGTTGAGCGAGGAAGAGCTTAAGAGCAAGCACCCGGAGGAGTACGAACGGCTGGTCGCCAACGGCGGGCTGAAAGCCCTGGAAGTGGAGGCGCCCCCGCGTTGGATGAAGAACTTTGCGTGGTCCATCGGGTCGCTGGCGATTGTCGGTGGCGTAATCATGGTGGTCTTCATGGCGGTGGCCTTTATCAAAGAGTGATTGGGGAAGCGACGACAGGCCTGTCGCAACCAGATCGTTAACTTGTCCCCTCCTTACGTTCTATCGGAGCGTCGGGGAGGGGGCGTTTTAACTATCTTTCTTTAAGAGCGGTAAACTAAGCAAGAAGGAGAATTTCGATAATGCGATTGATTCTGACCACCGCAGCGCTGGCTGCTCTGTGTTCCACGGCCGTGTTTGCAGCGGATGCGAAGGCGGGCAAGGATGTTTACGACAAATCCTGCAAGACCTGCCATGGCCCGACGGGAACGCCGCCCGCCGGAATGGCCAAGGCGATGGGTATCAAGGATTTCACAACCACCGAGTTTAGCGACGCCGCTATCAAGACGGCCGTGACCGACGGCAAGGGCAAGATGAAACCCGTGCCCGCAGTAACCGGCGCGTCGGTGGATAACGTTGCCGCGTACGTAAAGAGTCTGAAGAAGTAGTTCGTCAATTTGGGATGCGCGCGCCGGGCTGCCTCAAGCCTGCCTTAATCGGGCGCGCACATTTCCAGTTCCGCTTTAACGACACCTTCTCCCATGGAGTGTTTTAAGCGGAATCCCAGCAGGCGGCAGATTTCAATCATCTGGCGGTTCTCTCCCAAAATATCCGCGGTCACGCGATCGAGTCCTTCGAGACGCGCGATTTCGAGAAGCCTCTTCAGCAACTCCGTTCCCAATCCGTGTCCCTGAAATTTATCGCTGGTGAGCAGGGCGAACTCGGCTTCGTTGGCGTGATGGGCTTTTGTAAGGCGGCCGATGGCGAGGATCTCGCGTTCCCGTTCGGCGACCAGTACGATTTCCCGATCGTAATCGATGAAGCAGATCCGCGTGAGGCGCTCGTGGGCGATGCGCGTGTCGAGGGGAATCATGTGGAAGTAACGCAGATAGACGCTGCGCTCCGAGAGCGTGGCGTGGAAGCGGGCCAGCATGGGTTCATCCTCGGGGCGGATGGGGCGGATCAGTACTTCGAT
>OCZT010004482.1_pt1 | contig 14070 bp, 13 predicted proteins | sample 1539031 | NCBI WGS metagenome assembly OCZT01 (sample SAMEA3539308, study PRJEB22396) | soil metagenome | biome: tundra; feature: field; material: soil | place: USA | collected 2010-05 | depth 0.15 m
CAGGATGGCGATTTGCAAGTGTGATTGAAAATCCGTTCTTCTTGACCCGAAGCATACACCTCTGCTCCCAACTCCGGGGTACGGCATCGCGACGCCTTATTGAATGCGGAACGAACCGCCGGGCGAGTTTCATCCCGATCCCAATGAGAGCGCGTCCTGGACAGAATCTGCTTGAGTGGATCGCGGTATTTCACTTAGCTCTAGCTCCTTTTGAGAAAGGGGTCCGCCCAACAAATCGCGGCCGACGAGAATCACGGTGCGTTGAAGTCTACTCACCTGCACCACGACCGATCTGGGGTGGCGCGATTCGTGCTGCTGCAAGGCCCCGAGTACGCTGGCCACGTCCGTACTGGTCGTCTCCTCGTTGGGCCGAGCAATACACCGACGGATCACCTTATTGATTTCGCGATCTTCGCTGCGACGGATGAAGCGCTCCAACTGTTCACCCTTAGGGAATGTGCAGAACTGCATCGCGGCGTTAATCGATAGCGTGCCGTTCATCAGCGCAGCAATCAGTCGCGGGTGCGCAGCCTGCAATATCGTCTTGACCTTGCTAACATTACGAGTACCAACTCCGGCAGCGTCAGCAATGTGCTGTCGGACGTCCATGCGCTGAGCTTCCGGCAAATTTGCCGAACCCTTGTATCGGCCGCCGGCTCGCATATTATCGAGGGCTCGCTGCTGAAAATGTGCTTCCAACGTCAGCGCCACGCGAATACGGACAAACGCATTCCAACCTCGCCGGGGCTTGTGGTAACCGAGAATGAACTGTAGTGATTCTTCCTCGCTGATCCCATATTCGATGCAGTGCACTCCAGTCCTGCCCTCCAACACCGCCAACCGCCATCGACCAAATCCAGCGAGAATGATGCCGGTTGTTGTGATGAGAATTGCATCGGGTAGGGACTGATTCTTCACTCGTGCGGCCTCGTTGAGTTCTTCGAGCAAATCGATGAAGTCCAGCTCAACTAGAACTCGGTGCGGCCGCAGGTCCCCCGGAGACCTAACAACCGGGCTGCCCATAGCCGAGATCGTCACGAGGTGCGGCCGCAGTTGGTCGGAAGGTGCGGACGCCCGGTCGCCGTGGTGACTGGCCCAGTCTTTTCTATCGCTCGGCCGGCGGGACGTTGTATTTCCGGGGTGTTTTCTGGCTCGTTGTGCCGAGAGAACCTCAACTGACTGGTGTCCTCACGGTTGTTTCCCTGTGCTCGGTTTTGTGCTCGGAACATACGCAAATACCCACTAATTGCGGTATTTTGCGGTCCGTCTGAAGAGAGGGTTGCGTGTCCTGTGGCGAGAAGCAACTGATGTGAATTTAACAACTTGCAGAAGCATCAAGGAAGATGGTCAGCACACCGTTGAAAGATTCTCAATCTTCAAACCCGGGTTCGATTCCCGGTAGCGCTACCAGCTTAACCATTCCGCTATCAATCACTTACACCATCCTGTAACACAGTCGCCTAAAACGGATGTGACTAAAAATGTGACTTTCCTACTGCACCAATTGATTCCTTCTGCACCGACTGGTACTTCATCATCAACCCGAGCAGGGCAACTGAGTTAAGCAGAGCAGCGATGGTCGAGACCTTCTCCTGCCGCTCATCGCACTTGCGAATGATGTAGGAGACACGAAATATCGCCCAATAAAACAGCAGGATTGCCGTGCTGGTGAGGAACTCCGATTGCAGTTCAAAATCGATTCTGAGCCGCCCGGTAGATTGCGCCTGACTCCTGACGCTGCCCTAGAGGGCAGTCCAATGCCAAAGAGCAAAACTGCAATTGGCGGGAATTTTAAGCATTAGGCCGGGGCGTCTGGTGTCACTGGGAGCTAGTTTCGAGTTGCCGGTGTCTGTAGTGAATACAAGCCAGCGGCGGTATGTTCGAAGACAGTCTGGTTGAGTCGAGCGGGACTTTGAGCAAACGAAATCCGTGGACAGCCGCGTTGTCGTTCACCATGCAGGGACTGCTGGCCGTTGTGTTGGTGCTCTTACCCATCATCTATACGGAAGCGTTGCCCGGGCGTCAGCTGACGAGTATCTTGACGGAACCCGGTCGTTTTCCCGGCTTTGGGTTCCACGATTTGCGATCTACCGTTATTTTTTCGCATCTCAGCGCGCGGATCGTGCATCACTACACCACTATCAGGATCAGGAGCGGGGCAGCGCGGCGCGGAAAGCGCCTGAGATGCTAAACGCGCACCCGCTACTGGCCGAGAAGGTGGGGTCAACTAATGAGCCTGTTATTTGTAGCCGTCGCAACCCTGCTTGCCTTTGCGGGCCATGAATGCGGTCATTATCTGACCGCGCGATGGCTTGGGGTGCAAACCTACGGGTTTCGGTTCACCCACAAGGGGGTCGGATTGGCCCGCGACTTTGGGTCTCCGGTTCAGAACCTTTCAATCACGATTGCCGGCCCGCTGGCAAACTTCGTGCTTATGGGGGCAATTTTCTTTACCCCGTGGCTGGGCTTGCTGGCGATCTGGATCATGTTGGTGAATTTCATCGTGGGCGGATTCAATCTGCTACCGATCACCGGCTCAGATGGAATGCGGGCCCTTGCATTGCTTGAGGACAATCGCAGTTGGGCAATGGAAGGTCCACGGGCCGAACAGGAAGCTTAGTGCTCTAGAATTTCGCTGTCTGGAGCGGTGGGATTGCCGACCGCACTCCAATGACAGGCTTCCCAGTTCTCTTTCCTAAAGACCAGAACCCAGTTCGGCGAAAGATTCATGTCGATGAGGATCTTCACGCTCGGTTCAGTTCGACTTCTCGTTCTTCCGAACGCAGTGCCGCATAGGAAAGGGCTTGAGTAATGTCTTCCGCCTGAAGATAGGGTAGAGCTCAAGAATCTCGGCCGCGCTGTGGCCCTCGGCTAGCATACCGACAACAGTACCCACCGTGACCCGCATTCCCCGAAGGCAAGGCTTGCCGCCCATTACTCGGGGGTCAATTGTGATCCGGTCAAGCACCATCGTAGTTTCTCCACCGCTCTTGACTTTACCAGCAAAAACAGTGCCAACTCAAGGACTGGGTGCGCAACAGGGGCACATCTCAATCAGGCGCTATTCCACCGTAACCGACTTCGCCAAATTGCGCGGTTGATCCACGTCGCAGCCACGGCGAACGGCAATGTGATACGCCAGCAACTGGCAGGGAACCACCTCCAGAATCGGGGCGAGCAGTTCGGGCGCATCGGGAACGTACAGGACGTGGTCGGCGGCTTCGCGAATTTCCTCGTCGCCGTCGGTGGCGATGGCAATCACGGTGCCGGAACGCGCCTTCACTTCCTTCAGGTTCGACAGCGTCTTCTCGTAGCGCAGCACCGAGCCGGGATCGGTCTTGTCGTGCGTCGCCAGAATCACCACGGGAAGATCTTCGTCAATCAACGCGTTCGGTCCGTGTTTCATCTCGCCCGCGGGATAGCCCTCGGCGTGAATGTAGGAGATTTCCTTCAATTTCAACGCGCCTTCCAGGGCGATCGGGTAGTGAATGCCACGCCCTAGAAACAGGAAGTCGTGGGCGCGATGATATTCCTTGGCAAGATCTTCCGTCTCTTCGTCGCGAGTCAGCAGCGCCTCCAGCTTGCCGGGTATGAGAGTGAGGTCGTTGAGAAGCTGCTTGGAGTGGTCGAGGTCGAGCGTTCCACGCACCTGGGCGAGGTGAACCGCGAACAGGAACAATGCGGTCAGTTGCGCCGTGAAAGCTTTGGTCGAGGCCACGCCAATCTCCGGCCCAGCGTGGGTGTAGATAGTACCGTTGGCTTCGCGCGCGATCATGGAGCCCACTACGTTGCAGATGCCCACCGTCTTCGAGCCTTTGGCGCGCGACTCGCGCATGGCCGCGATGGTGTCGGCGGTTTCGCCTGACTGCGTGATCAAGATGGTCAGATCGCCGGGTCCGGTCAGCGGATCGCGATAGCGAAACTCGCTGGCGTAGTCCACTTCCACCGGAAGCTTGGCCAGTCGCTCAATCATGAATTTGGCCGCCAGCCCGGCGTGCCAACTGGTACCGCAAGCCGCGATATGCACCTTCTCCAGCTTGCGAAAATCTTCGTCGGTGATGTCCATCTCGTCGAGGAACACCTTGCCGGAGTCAAGCGAGACGCGGCCCAGCGTGGTATCGCGCACGGCCCGCGGCTGCTCGTAAATCTCCTTCAGCATGAAGTGCTTGAAGCCGCCCTTCTCCGCCATGATGGGGTCCCAGGTGATGTGCTGCACCTCGCGAGTAATGGGCTGGCCTTCGAAGTCGGTGAGCTGCACGCCCGAGGGCGTGATGACGGCGAGATCGCCATCCGCAAGAAAGAAGAGGTCGCGGGTGTGGTACAGGATGGCCGGCACATCGCTGGCGACGAAGTATTCATCCTTGCCCAAGCCAATGACTGCGGGCGGGCCATTGCGAGCGGCGACGATTTTGTTGGGCTCGTCTGCCGAGATGACGGCAATGGCGAACACTCCGGTCAGCAGCAGCACCGTCTTGCGAACAGCTTCCTCCAGCGGGACCTTGCCATCGGGCGCGGAGACGTTTTTCTCGATGAGGTGCGCGATCACTTCGGTGTCGGTTTCGGTGCGGAATTTGTGGCCTTCGTCGATCAGCTTCTTCTTCAGCGCGACGTAGTTCTCCACAATGCCGTTGTGCACAACCACGATCCTGCCGGTGCAGTCGCGATGGGGATGCGCGTTCTCTTCCGTGGGACGGCCATGCGTGGCCCAGCGGGTGTGGCCGATGCCGTAGGTACCGTCGAGCGGCTTCAGGCGGATGACCTCTTCCAGATTGCGCAACTTGCCTTCGGCACGGCGCACCTGCAAGCCTTCACCGTTGCCGGCCACGGCAATGCCGGCCGAGTCATAGCCGCGATATTCGAGGCGGCGCAAGCCGTCAATGATGACCGGCACAACCCGCTTCTTTCCGACGTATCCAACAATCCCGCACATAATTCAGCTCCAAACGGCAGTTGCCGGTTGCCAGTGGTCAGTTGCCAGTTTCGCCACCTGGCTTGCGAACGTCATGAATAATCCCCTGAAAACTGCCTGAGCGCAGCCGAGGGCGCCGCGCTGGCCGACACAAATCTTCCTGGTTGACCAAAAAATGAATGCGTGTAGCTAGCCAATCTTAGTAGATTTGATGAGTCAGCGGGAGTTCCTGATGCGGAAGAATTGCTCCACGCACGATATTGGGAATACTCGGTATTGGGAATATTGGTGGCTTACCACCGTGAACTCACACCCAGCCCTGCTGCTGGAAAAATCCTGCCCGATTCAGGACGTCGACCGAGTAGTTGGAGTGCGCCGTGAAGAAATCCACGTCTTGCGATCGTTCAAAGGCCTTACGGACATTTCCTGCCCCGCAATTGTAGGCCGCAATGGCCCCACGAAGCAGCATCAGCCCTTGCAGAGTGGTGTGGCTGGAGAGAAAGACGAAGTTACTGTGCAACACCCGGCAGCCGAATTCGATGTTGGCTTGAGGATCTTTCCAATTATCCGTCTGGGCGAAAGGGAAGGCGTCGAAATCAATTTGCATCAAACCCCGTCCGTACCCGCCGCCATCGGGAGGCAGAGGTCCAGGACGAAACGGCTTGGTGTTTTTCCGCGGTGCGAAATCTCCCGTTCCGGTTGGACCGGGGGGCTTCAAGAGCAGTCCCCAACCCGACTCGCGCGAACCGATGCCACAGATTACCGCGGGTTGAAAACCGAACTGCTGAGCGGCGCTTTCGATGAACTGCTTGAAGTTATTGGCGGCTGCGGCTTGTGCCAGCATCGCTGAATCGGTGGAAGAAATGGTGGTTGGAAAAGTTGTGGGAGTTAGCGATGGACTGGCCATCCAAGACCTCCTTGTTGCTACAACCGACCCTTTTTTGCAGCCTCGTCGAGCCCATTGGGCCACTCATTGTACTGCGGAGTGCCTCTCCCAGTCAGTAGATTCCTGGTGAGCGGACGTGCTAGCCCTCGATCGTGAAGCGGTACTCTTCAATCACGGGATTGGTGAGCACTTCACGCGCGATGCGCTCCACCTCCGCCTGCGCCGCTTCGCGGGTGACGCTGCCGTCCAGGGCTATCTCAAAGTATTTACCCTGTCGCAGGTCGTCGATGCCGCGGTATCCCATCTTCTTCAGGGCGCCGTGGATGGTTTTGCCTTGAGGGTCGAGCACACTTTTCTTCAGCGAGACGTAAACGTAGGCTTTCATGGGCGAAACTCCATTATACCGACTGGCTGTTCGCAGGCCCGGCGCTCATTTCAGCGGCGCCTTGAAGACCTCGTCGATCTCGATCTGATATCCGTTCACCAGCCGGTTGGTTTCGTTCGCCATTCCGACAACAGACATCAATTCGTGGAACATGGCCTCCGACATGCCCTTGTTGCGTGCCGAGACCGTATGCGCAGCGATGCAATAGGGGCAGCCATTGGTCACGCTCACCGCCACGTAGATCAACTCCTTCACCAGGGGATCAAGCGCACCGGGGGCCATGATGTGCTTGACGTCGTTCCACGTGCGCTGCAACAGCGCCGGATCGTGGGCGATCGCCTTCCAGAAATTGCTGATCGAATCGGTCTTGCGCGTCGCCATGATGTCGTCATACACCGCCCTCACTTCCGGGCTGGCGTCGTTGTATTCGATGAAGCCAAATGTGGCCATGTGTCCTCCTGAAAGTGCGATGGTTGTGCTCAACGCGCCTATATTGTTGATGCTCTATGTTGGACTTTCTCCCGCACAAATTCGATCAACTCAGGTGTCACGTATTGCGGCGGGCGGATGTGGAATCTCGGTTTGGCGGCGACTGGCTTGAGTGAGACGTTCGTCCAAGCGGCATCGCCACTGCCGTCGTGCAGGATGACGGCGTCAGCGCGATCGAGAAATTCCTGCGCCGAGGTTTTGAAGTCGGCAGTCGTCGGGTCGAGCACCGTCAGGTAAAGATCGGGGCGCAGGAAGCGCATCACCGAGTTGGACTCAACAATGGCATTCTCGGCGCCAGCGAGTTCCTGGCGCACGCGAGGCATGGCTTCAGCCAGCATTCCCTGACGAGTGCGCACCCAGAGCGAGCGAACTGCACCAGAGATGAGAAAGCGCGAGGTGTCGCTCTCGCCGCCGCGATCGCGTTCTTCGGTCACGGCCCAACTGTGGTCGTCGGTGGCGCAGTCGCAGAGTTCGCCCTTGGCGGAACAAATCCCGTGTCCGTATTGGGTGATCTTGAGGGCCGTCCAGTGAAACTCGGGGAGCGCGGCAATCAGACCAGCGACCACGCTGGTCTTGCCCACGCTGCGAGAGTGTCCGCCAATGACGATGATGGCCATGAGTAAACCGCACTTAGCACTTAGCACTTAGCAACTGGAAGGCATCTCATCAATCGTTTTGTATCAGGGCACGGCTTCAGCCATGCCGTTATAAGCGTGAAGACTTGGGCTTCAGCCCCTGAGAGACCTGTTTTTGCAAGGGCTAAAGCCCTGACCTTTCCTGCGTATCGTTCGGCACGACTAAAAGTTGTGCCCTGATACAACCCGGAATGATTTATGAGTTCCAGCATTAGCATCTGGCAGAGCACTAGATGCCGCATCCTAAATGCCAAATGCTAACTGCTAATTGCCCTCGTCTTTTCGCGCCAGGCGCGCCAGCGCCGCCAATTCCTTCAAATAGCGTCTGAGCGGGCGCGCCGGTCTGCCCCAGAAGACGACGCCCCTCCCGCGAACTATCTTATTCGACAGCACGCCGCTGCCCGATCCGAGAATGACGCCCGGCTCGACCGTCGCGTGGTCGCCGATGCCAACCTGCCCTCCCACGACCGCACCGTCTCCGATCTCCACGCTGCCGGAAACGCCCGTCTGCGCCGCGATCACAACGTTGGCTCCTACCGTCACGTTATGGCCAATGTGTATCAGGTTGTCAAGCTTCGTTCCCGCGCCGATCACGGTCGTCTCCAAGGCGCCACGATCGATGGTGCAATTAGCACCGATCTCGACGTAGTCGCCGATGACAAGCTCGCCGATCTGGGGAAATTTTTGGTAGCGGCCGTATTGATCGTCGCGCACGAATCCGAAGCCGTCTGCGCCCAGCACTGCGCCTGCGTGCACCGCTACACGGCGGCCCAGCGTCGTACCCGGATAGATGACGACGCGCGGATAGAGGTCACAATCGTCGCCGATCACGACGCCCTCGCCGATGCAGCAGCCCGCTCCGAGGTGCGAGCGCTCGCCCACTACAGCCTGGGCTTCGATCACGGCGTAGGCATCGATGGCCGCGCTGGCCGCGACTTTCGCTGACGCATGAACAACAGAGGTGGGATGAACGCCGGCGGCGTAGGTTTTCGGTGGATGCAGCAGTTCCCCGGCGCGCGCAAAAGCCAGCCGGGGATGCGCCGCGATCAACAATGGCTTGCGGCCGGAGCACGATGCCGCGAACTCTCCGGCGATGACGGCGCTTGCGGGCGAATCCAGCGCCTGTGCCAGGCGCTTCTCGTCTTGCACAAATACCAGAGTGCCCGGTTGCGCTTGTGCGATGCTGGCGACTGTGGTGATCTCGAGGTCGCCGTCGCCGATCAAGCGGGTGGCAGTGAATTCCGCCAGCGATTGCAGAGTTTGGGGCATGAGGTTGTTATAGGGGAAGAGAGTGGCTAGTGGCTAGTATCTAGTTTCAAGTTTCGAGTTTCCAGTTTCCAGTAGGTAGGAGTGTCACAGGTCGATCTTCGCTTTTTCCTTTCCGCCACTAGCAAACTGGTCGTTCTCCTTCGCACCACAGGAATGCTGCGGACATGAACCGCAGATCCTTCGACTCTTCGCCCGCGGCGGGCTCGTCGCTCCGTCGAAAAACGTGCCGGCGGCAAGTGAGCGGGCCGCATAGGGGTCCTTCGACTCGGTCGCCGCGGCGACCTCGCTCAGGATGACAGAGGTTGAGGGATGACAGTGGAAAAGGTTTTTCATTCCTATGGGTGGGCCGCAGGCCCATATGGCACTCGGGACGACGGTCGAGAAAAAACCGAAACTCGAGTTAGCAGTTGGTATTTAGAGTTCTGCAACCCACCTCCGTGCGACACAACCGCCGAAATACAGCTCCTGCTTTGATACACCGTCTGGTGACCGCGGTCACCGCCGAAATACTGTGCTTGAGGCAGAATTGCGTAGCCATCCACAGCAGGGAGACCCTTATGCCACTTCATTCGCGGTTTTACACCCAGCGAGATATACCGCTTGTCGGCAAGCTCGTTGTAGCGGCCATCCTTCTGGCCGGCATGACGGCGGCCGCCCAGAACGGAAGCGCCGCTTCGCCTACAGCGGCTGCGGCCCGGCCAGTCTCTGTCCTATTTAGCGCCACGGACCAAAATGGTGGGGCCATTCGTAATCTCTCGAAGGAGCAGATCATCGTCCTCGACAACAATAGCGGCGCTACCGTGGCCGACTTGCGTCCGGTGAGCGATGCGCCGTTGTCCGTGGGAATCGTGCTGCTGGCGTCGCATGGCAACTTCTCCAAGGAGCAAGCGGCTGCCATGGAACTGGTGCAGAAGCTCATACGCTCCGATCAGGACCGCGCGTTCGTTATTACCGCTGGTGGTAGCAAACACTGGACACAGGCCAATCTGGAGTGGCAGAGCGATCGCGAGGCGCTCAAGAAGACCATCAGCGCGCTCGACAAGAATACCGGAGTTCCCGACGCATTCAACTACGAACTCAGCACGTATTCGGGCGACACCGCCACTTCGGTTAGCCGGATGAGTATCGAGGGCCAGCAGGGAAGCGGTATAAGCGTCTTCGATGCGGTCTGGGGCATGATGATGGCCGACAAGCGGCCTGCCCGTCGAGTGGTGGTGATGTTTCGCGATGCCTGGGCCCATGCGCCGGGTCTCGCCAAAGCCAATCGCGACTACAGCGACCAAAAGCATATGCAGATTATTGCCGCCGCACAGCGGCTCCACGTTGCCATTTTTACCATTGGCATCGAGGAAGCTTCCCCCGTGTCCAACGAGGCGGGAGAGAACATCAAGGCCAACTACGGCATAAATATGATGGGGGACGCATCGCGCGAGTACGACCGGCAGGTCACCCTGCAGAAGGAACGGCTCAACAGTGGCGGCCGCGCCAATGTGGAGCGCCTTGCCAACCAAACTGGCGGCCGGGCATGGTGGAGCAATAACAAGTTTGGCGATGCTGTGGCCGGCATCGTCAACGCTCTCAATGGCCAGTACCTGCTGACGTTTGTTCCTGCGGCAGCCGCGCCTGGCTCCCACGAGTTGAAGATCAACTGCGGCAAAATAGTGCGCGTGGCAGCGCCGAACGCCTACCTGGTGGCAAGCGCTACGCCGCCACCTAAGTGAGAAGTGCGGGCCCAGCCCGTTAGGGGGTTAGGGGTCAGGGGCTAGGGGTTAGGGCTACCAAGCTGGTGCTTTCTCCTTCGCACGACGCGAATGCAGCGGACCTGAACCGCAGATCCCCTCGACTCCTCGCCCGCGGCGGGCTCGTCGCTCCCAATGACAACAGCGCAAACAAAGGACTTAGCCGGACGATCTTGCAGAGTTGTCATTCCTGTTTCAACCTGCCCCAGCAGGTCCGTTGCTCGGGATGACAGCCGACGAGAATCGACACTCGACGCTCGGAACTTGGAACTTGAAACTAGCCCCTAACCCCCTAGCCCCTAACCGCCTAGCCCCTAACCCCTGCTTCAATACAGCCCCGGCGCGCCCGGCGGCCGCGTCTTCCACCGCCGATGCACCCAAAGCCACTGGTCGGGATAGCGGCGCACGTAGTCTTCAATGATCTTGTTGAAGAGTGCGGTATTGGCGACGGCATCGGCTTCCTGGTCGCCGGTGCGTACCAGGTCAACCGCGCGGTCGAACTCCACGCGGTATTTGCGCAGCGCCGGGTCCCAGATGGTGAACGCGGGAACCACCGCCGCGCCGGTATGCAACGCCACCCGCGCCACGCCGCTGGCGGTGCAGGCCGGAATCCCAAAAAAATTCACGAAGACGCCCTGCGGCGGGGTCATGTTGGTGTCCATCAGGACGCCCACGGTCTCGTTCTGGCGCATGGCTGCAATCAAGCTGCGGGCAAATTCATCTTTGCCGATCATCACGTTGCCGTGCAGACCGCGATAGCGCGCAACCAGGGCATCCACGTAAGGATTGTCGAGCGGCCGCACCACGATCTTCATGGGGTGTCCCTGGAGCGAATGGAAAAACGAACCGATCTCCCAGCCTCCGAAATGGCCGGTGAGGAAGAGCACACCCTTGCCGCGCTTCTCGGCGGCTTCGAAATTCTCGAAGCCCTGGTACACGGCAACCTGCGAGACGTTTTTCCTGGTGTAGCCGGGAAAAAGGCAAGCTTCGCCGAGCAAGCGTCCCAACGAGACGTAGACTCCACGCAGAATCTGGCGGCGTTCTTTCGTGGATTTTTCCGGAAAAGCCAGTGCGAGATTGCGCAGCCCAACCCGACGCAATCGGCGGTGCAGATGGTACACGGCTCCGCCCAGCAGGATGCCGCATCCACGGGCCAGCGGGCGCGGCAAGGCGCCGATCAGGCGCACCAGCAACGCGACTGGAACGTACTGCAACCTGTGGCGCATCGGGAGTATCGGTTTGACGGTAGCACCGCGAAAAAACGAGGTCAAACCTGTGGCCGCAGCCACCGCTCTCCTCCGTCCCGGCTTTTAGGGATTGACACTTCCGCTGCTAGCCGGCGTAGCTGCGACGGGCGGTGCAGCAGGCGAGCTTGGGGTGGCAGCCGGGGCGGCAGCCGGTTCTTCGTCTGTCGTCGAATCCGAAGTCGCTGCCGGCGCTTCAGCAGGAGCTGCCGGTGAGGCTGTCGTAGGCGTCTCGACCGGCGCCGGCGATGTTACGACGGGTGGGGGTGCAGCCTGTGCGCGAACCTTGGGCGTGGGAGCGTACTTCTCAACCGTGTTCAGGAGGACCAGGGAATCCTGCGGGGCCGGAACCTGTCCGTTGAGCAGCGCGTAGAATGTCCAGTCTTTGCCCCCATAGAAGGCGCGAGTGTCGCTGTCGTCCTGGCGAATGACGCCGCCGCTCAACGAGACCCCAAGAAACAATCCGCGCGAACGCGAATAGGTCAGCACCTGGGCGCGCAACGTAAGGTCGGTGGAAGCCTGAGCATCGCGGCCCACCGGCCCGGCAGCCGCGGAAGCGTCCGCTCCCAACTTGAACTTGCTTTGCAGCAGGTGCTGCATGCCGTCATCGGTGCGGATGATCAGGACCAGATCGGAAGCCTGACCGCCCGCCTGGAATCCGAAACTGCCGCCAGTCACTTTGAAAAACACCGGCGCGCTCCAGCCATGCTCGGTGCGGCAAGTGGCTACGCCCTTGCCATAGTTGGCGCCGAAGACGAAACTCGCCTTCAGCATGGAGGGCACAATCGCGATGCACTTTGCCCCCGACATGATTCCATCGGGAATGGCCCGATCGGGAGCAGACATGATCTGGCTGAGCACCGTGCTCGCAGTCTGGACGCGATCCACTTGCGCGTCCCGGTGCTGGCCCCATGCCCAGGTGGTCATCGAAAATATCAACAATACTGCCGCGACAATCTTCTTCATGGCTCGACTCCGATCAGAAAATGGTATGCTTTGCCAGCCTGTGCCGGATGCACTCATCTTACGAGGGTTCGAGGGAATATTGAGCCTGAAGAAAACTGATGACGGGTTACTCTTTAGGGTCCTGAGGTCGAAGGGCGAAAAGGAAAACGCAGCCGGTTCGGATGGTTCTGGCCAGTTCAGATGGGGTTGGTTCCAAAAACGAAGGGCTGGAAGAGGAGACCCTCGTAACCTCTTCCAACCCTATCTCCCAGGTTCTGTGGTAGGTGAATGCAGTATGCAGTCGTCGCTGGATTCGGTCAAGTAACGGAAGGCCACACGAGGTAATAGGACTTTAGTAACAATCGGAGGTGCAGGTAACTCGTCCCTGGAACTTGGATTGTTCCCACGTGAAACAAAACGGCGGATGGCTCGTCCGTATGAACAAGTTGCCTGCCTTTTGCTTGGCCGTTGGCGGACTGAATTACCGACCAGACGAAAGCAGCGAATGAGTGATGGCGTGGACTGACAAAGCGATCCGGTTCTGCACTCCGACCTTGCGCATGAGCTGACCGACATGCGCCTTAACCGTGCGCACTTCGATACCGAGCGCGTCTCCGATCTCTTTGTTGGATCGGCCCGCGACCAGCAACTTCAACACTTCCCGCTCACGTTCGCTGATCTTATCTTCCCCTTGCGGTGGCACCCTGCGAGGCGATGCGGTTGCGCGTTCGATGAACGTGCTCAGCACCCGCCTGGGCGCCCACACCGAACCGCTGTGCACGACGCGGATGGCGTGTTTGAATTCGCTGGGCGTCGCATCCTCGGCGATATAACCTTTTGCGCCTGCCGCAATGGCCCGCAGAATTTCTTCATCGCTCGTGCCCGCCCCAGTGACAATAATGCGTATGGTAGGACGCACGGCCTTGAGCGCGGACATCGCCGCGTAGAATGCGGCTCCGCCACTGGGGGTCATCAGGATGATGTCGTCGTCAGGCGAACTCAAGATCGACGGGATGCTGGAAGCGCGTATCTCAAAGTCGTCCTCCGAGGAGAATATCGCCCGAAATCCAAGGAAGCGAAGCGGGTCACTTTCCACCACGGCAATGCGGATGGTGGTCTTAGGCGGCGGTTTCATTCGGGCACTCAAGATGCCCGTAGAATACCGCATGGCAACCTTGGTGCATACCAAATGGCCTAACAGTGCTATTTAGCAAGCAGTGTCCACTTGGGCCTGCCGCTAATCACGACGCGGCTGACGGCATCATGCAGCCGATCTTCTGCGTGGACCCTTGGCGGACTTCTTCACTACTTTCACCTCCGACTCCCTTTCCGCCGCGGCTACACGTTGCGGCGGTTTCTTCGGCATTTGCGCCAGGCTTTCCTTGAGTGCTGCCATAAGGTCAACCACTGGAGCAAGCTTGCGAGGTTTCTCGACTGCAGTCACCTCAGTCCCTTCCAGATGCGCCTTGATGAGCTGCTTCAGGTTTTCCTCGAAGCTGTCGTGATACTTCTCCGGCTCAAATTTGCCGGCGAGCGCTTCGATCAATTGATGGGCGACCTTGACCTCGG
>OCZT010004483.1_pt1 | contig 14069 bp, 14 predicted proteins | sample 1539031 | NCBI WGS metagenome assembly OCZT01 (sample SAMEA3539308, study PRJEB22396) | soil metagenome | biome: tundra; feature: field; material: soil | place: USA | collected 2010-05 | depth 0.15 m
GTCGTCTACACCGCAACGATGATGGTTATCTTGATCGTCGCCCTGAGGTTCGTGAGCCCGACCCAGCTTGTTGCCCGGGTCAAGGAGTCCCGCGAGGATTAGGCCTACCGACACATGACAGCGGTCATCACCGCGCTCGGCACCATGGCCGTGATCATCGGCGCCGGCTGGCTCCTCGGTCACCGCGGCACGCTCGGCGAGAGCGGACTACCCGTTCTCGCCCGCGTCTGCTTCGCGGTGGCCACCCCGTGCCTGTTGTTAGGCACCGTGGCGCACACGAACCTGCACCTGCTGCTCTCCCGCTCGGCGCTGGTCGCGGCCGTGACCGCGACAGCAGTGGCGCTCATCGCCGTCGTCGTGCTGGCTCTTTTCTGGCGTCGTGCGGCGCCGGACGTCGTCGTCGGCACGCTGGCCGCGTCGTACGTCAACGCGGGCAACCTCGGCCTTCCGCTCGCGGTCTACCTCCTCGGTGACGCCGTCGCAGTCGTGCCTCCGCTGCTGTTCCAGCTGCTCATCATCGCCCCGATCGCGTTCACGGTCCTGGACGCGCACCTGACCACCGCGCGACCCGGGATGTGCGGAATCGTCGCGCGGACATTCAGCAACCCGATCATCGTCGCGTCGCTCACCGGGCATCGCCTTCCAGGACGAGAACGCTGATGCGCAGCCGTTCTGGGAGCGTGTCGCTACCGACACTGTCGGTGACCGATGGCACCTGGAGAAGGGGACCGGACCTGAAGGACGGCCACCCGACATCTGGCTCCGCCTAGACACATGTTCAGCCCTGTAGACCGAACCTCAAGGGGAACGGCCCGCGGGCAAGCGCGAAGGCTACGCCCACCTGGCACAAGCATGCTTTTCGTCGTTCCGCTGCGGGATCCCGAACTGCAACTCAACGCGCGCTGTCTGCGGCAGATGCGGACGTTTGGAGTCGCGCGATGCGGGCCCCTTCAGTCAAGGTCGAACGCGGCCCGGATCGCCACCGCGAGTGCGGTTTCCTGTTCTGTCAGCAAGAAGCCCAACTGGCGTCCGAGCGCACTGACGGGCACTGTGACGATGTTGTCGCAGCTGACAACGCTGTCGTGATCGAGCCCGTTGGCTGGGCCCACCGGCACCTCCGTGGACAAGCCACGGATGGTGCTGGTGATGGGTGCGACAGTGACCCGGCTGAGGTGGGGGCGCACGATCTCACGGGTGAGGATCAGCACCGGGCGTGTCTTGTCCAGGCGCGCGGAATGAATGGGTCGCATCAGTCGAGGTCGTCCATCGACGTGGCGGCCGCGTACTCGGCGAGGCTGTCCAGGTCGGTGTCCGTGCCTGCGATGGCCAGGATGGCCGCGTCTCGTTCCGCGACCTTGCGACGACGCTCCCGTTCGAGGGCTCGAGATACCACAGCGGCACGGCTCGTGGCATCGCCATGACTGACCAGGTCGTCAACGAAGGCGACCAGGTCATCGGGCAGGCGGACGGCGATCTGTGTGCTCATACCAAAACGATACCATAATGGGATGCACCCACCAGCGGCATGAGCCGACGTTTCCGCAGTGCGAGACTTCACGGGTGAATGCACGTTTTGGATCAACGAGTGGCGAATCGGTGATACTCGCCAACCGATTCACGTCGGCGACCGAGTGGTCTGGAACTACGTCGAACTCCAGTCAGAGCGGTAGTCAGCGCCCCCGAAGCACCGAACGATATTCCGTTTGTGCTAGTCAGGGCACCCACGCTGCTGCCGGCACGCCGCCACGTGAGGAACTCGCGGCTGACTCTCCCTAGCGGAGGCGCAGTCCTGCGATGACGAGTTCGACCATGCGACGTGCGTCGTAGCGGGGGTTGTTGTCCGCGCCGATACAGAGATTGCCGACGCCACGCAGCAGTTCGTAGGCATCCATGTCGGGGAGAATTTCGCCCGCCGCAAAGCGATCGACGCCGGCTTCCAGCACATCGTCCTCGGACTGCCAGCGCCCTACCCCGCCAACGTCGCACAGTGGGTCACCGACGAGCTCATCACCACGTCGGCCTAGTACTCCAGCCGTAGAGGGAATCTCCCCGCATCGCGTTTCCGCGGCCGTTGCAGGGCGACGGAGAGTTCGAGAGATCGACACACGCTCATCCGCACATCCGGTCGTGTTTCGTCGAGTGTCCACCGTCCCGATTGCGGAACGACCAGCGGACGCCAATGGGGACCCAAGCATTAGCGCCGCCGATCACCGCAAGGGATCGGTGAGCGTTCACCGGTCACCGATCCTCGATCGGCACAGCGAGGACTTGGTTGCGGCGGAAGCTGGACATGGCGACGCGTCAGTCAGGGTTCGACTATCGGGATGGGACCGCGGCAGGACCAGTGTTTGGAGTTCCCAAATGACTGTGAACAGAGGCGCGTTCTTGGGTGCTCAGGGCAGGCCCGGGAGGCCGGTGGGAGGCGGAGGCAACACGGGGGTCGGGGCCAGGGGCGGGATCACGATCGGAGACGGACTGACGGTGATGGGCCCGGCGCTCACGGGAGGCACGGTCGCACTACCGGTGCCGTTCCCGGTGATCGCCAGGTGGGGCGTGGCGGAACCCACGAACACCCGGCCGGGTCCGGTGATGGCCGGCACCCGGCCGACAACGGGCAGCCCGCCGGTCAGAACCCCTGGTATGGCAAGACCCCCGCCCGGGAGCATATGAGGCAGGCCGGTCGAGGGTGCCGAAGGAGGCGAGCTTCCAAGCTTTGCGCCCCCCAGCGAAGCACACGGCTGGCCGCACACCGCGATCTGGCGGGCCAAGGTGGTCTGGGTCTCGTGCAGCAGTGCGATGAGTGCGTCGACATCTGATCTGGATGCTGCCGGTACCTGGGTGCGTAGTGCGTTCAGCTGCGGCAGCGCCTGGACGACCAAGTCCCGGACGGCGGTCAGTGCCCGAACGTTTCCGCTGCGGTCGAACTCCCCCAGAAGCGCGCGCTGACCACCGGTGACCGAACTGCTGGCGCTGACCAGAGCCTGGTCCACCAATGCCGGATCCGTTCGCGCCCTGTCACGTTCCACCAGCGACCTCGCATCACCAATGTGTTCCTGGGCCTGGGACAGCAGGGTCACGCCACGGTCGAAGTCGGAGCCGGCCAGCTGAACCGCAGCTGAGTTGAGCACCTGTTTCACGGGGTAGAGCAAGCCGCCGGGCAGGGCCGATCGTGAGGTGACTCCGAGGATGGCGCCGAGCAGCAGGAGCGACGCGGTGGCCCCGGCCAGGACCCGCAGCCCCCTTCCGATCACGAAGACCACAGGCATGGCGGGTGAGCGACGTGCGGCGGTGGCCGATGAGGCGGTGCCTACCTCGCGGACGAGCAGGGTCAGCGCCTCAGCACGCAGATGGAGTCCGAGCGCGCTGACGAACTCATCGCGCGGACGGCAAGCCGCGGAAGTCAGGGCGGGGATCCGACTCACGGTCGCGGCAAGGCTTTGGACCTCCTGATCCATACACGGAAGGCCCTGGATCGAACGTTCAAGAAGGTCTGCGCGCCTGCTGGCAAACGGCATCCGACGAGCCCTCCCTTCCTGAGATGACGATGAGTGTTCGACTGCGGGGCTAAACGACCCCTAACTACTGGATCCTGTGACGCACTGACCTGCTGTTCTGAGAACGAGCACGTGCGCTCGAAGTTACGTGGGTACCGGTGTGTCCAGTCTCACGGCACCTCGCCCTCAAGGCTGCGGTGAAGCGCACGCATTGCGCGCAGCTGGAGTTGCTTGACCGCACCCTGGGACTTGCCGATGACCAGCGCTGTCTCGGCAAGGGACATGCCTTGCATGAAGCGCAGGACCACGCATTCGGCCTGCTCGGGCTTGAGGGTCTTGATCGCCTCGATCAGGCGGGTGTCACGAAGGCGGGCGAGGACCTCATTCTCCGGACCCTCGACGCGCCGGTCGGCGTCGATCATGTCGGCCGTGGCGACCTCCAGGCGAAAACGCGCCGACTTGACGTTGTCGGTGATCAGGTTGCGCGCGATGGTGACGAACCATGCCGCGATGTCCTTGCCCTGCCAGCTGAAGGAGTCGATGCGGCGCAGAGCGCGGATGAAGGTCTCGGAGGTGAGGTCCTCAGCCAGGTGGGAAGAGCCGACACGTACATAGATGTAGCGGTACACGAGGTCGACGTAACGTTCGTAGAGCAGGCCGAAGGCATCGGCGTCCCCATCCTGGGCCAGCTGGACGAGAGCAGCGACGCGTTCCATATCGGCCGGCGGGCCAGCGGTGGCCTGATCTGAGGAGCGCGAACCCGTGGACGTGGCGGTACCTTCGGCGGCCGACAGAGCGATCCAGAGGCTGTCCAGGAATGCGCGCGTCGCCCGGGGCAGGCCATGATCGGCTCCTGGGGAACTGGGGCCAGAGCCACTGACAACCGCACCAATAGTCACAGTCGCGGCATAACGAAACGGCGTCAGCGAAGTCTCCCCGCCGGTGCGTTCATGCCAACCGATACTGACCTCCCTGTCGGGACAGTCTCCCTGAGTATCAGAGGTTTGTCAGCGTCTGTGCGGGAGTTTGTTCCGGAACGTAACCTGTCGGCCCCGCGCTCGTTCTTCTCTACAACATACGGAGAACGACCCGGGAGGTGTCACAGTGGGTGTCGAGATCAGGGTCGAAGGCCTGACCAAGTCGTTCGGGTCCCAGGTGATCTGGAAGGACGTCACCTTAACTCTGCCTGCCGGCGAGATCTCGGTCATGCTCGGCCCGTCCGGGACGGGCAAGTCCGTGTTCCTCAAGACCCTGGTCGGACTGCTCAAGCCCGAGCAGGGCTCGATCTGGATCAACGACCGGGACCTGACACTGCTGCGCGAACGTGACCTCTACGCGGTCCGCAAGCTCTTCGGTGTCCTGTTCCAGGACGGTGCGCTCTTCGGGTCGATGAACCTTTACGACAACATCGCCTTCCCCTTGCGCGAGCACACGAAGAAGACCGAGGCAGCGATCAGGTCGATCGTCAGGGAGAAGATCGAGCTGGTTGGTCTGCAGGGTGCCGAGGCCAAGCTGCCTGGCGAGATCTCAGGAGGCATGCGTAAGCGTGCCGGCCTGGCGCGCGCTCTGGTGCTCGATCCCGAGATCATTCTCTTCGACGAGCCAGACTCCGGACTCGACCCGGTAAGAACCAGCTACCTCAACCAGCTGATTGTCGATCTCAACGCGCAGATCGAGGCGACGTTCCTGATCGTCACCCACGACATCAACACGGCGCGCACGGTGCCCGACAACATCGGTCTGCTGTACCACAAGCACCTGGCCATGTTCGGGCCTCGCGAGATGCTCCTCTCCAGCGAGGAACCCGTAGTCCGGCAGTTTCTCAACGCCCAGCGAATCGGGCCGATCGGCATGTCGGAGGAGAAAGACGCCGACGAGCTCGCAGCCGAGTCAGGCCAAGAGCTGCCGCCTCTGCCACCTATCCCGCTGCAGCTGGAAACCAGCAACGGACTATGCCGCCCGTCGGCACGCCCCGCAGGGCAATGGGGCCGAGCCAACGGTGTCACCCCACCTCCCGGGTCCTTCCAGTCCTCGAACCCCGCCGGCAAGCCGGTTCAGAAGTGAGTCCGGTCGCCAGTGCCACCGCAGCCCTGAGGCAGACGGGTTCCCTGTTCGCGTTCGCCCTTGACGTACTGCGGGCGCTTCCACGGCGGCCGTTCCAGAGCAAGGAGTTCATCCAACAGTCCTGGTTTGTGGCAAGCGTCACGATCCTGCCGACCACGCTGGTGTCCATCCCGTTCGGGGCCGTCATTGCCCTCCAGCTCGGAACTCTCACCCGCCAGCTGGGCGCCCAGTCCTACACCGGTGCCGCAAGCGTCCTGGCAGTCATCCGTGAGGCGTCCCCCATCGTGACGGCACTACTCATCGCCGGCGCCGGTGGGTCGGCGATCTGTGCAGACCTTGGCTCACGGAAGATCCGCGAGGAGATCGACGCCCTGGAGGTCCTTGGGATCAGCGCCATCCAGCGCCTGGTCGTACCCCGCGTGCTGGCCATGATGCTGGTCGCCGTCCTGCTCAACGGTCTGGTCTCTGTGGTTGGCGTGTGCGGAGGCTACTTCTTCAACGTCATCATCCAGGGCGGGACACCGGGGGCCTATATTGCCTCGTTCACCGCGCTCGCCCAGGTGCCAGACCTGTGGGCCGGCGAGATCAAGGCCCTGATCTTCGGCGTCATCGCAGCGGTGGTCGCCGCATACAAGGGCCTGCGTGCCGGCGGGGGTCCCAAGGGCGTCGGCGACGCGGTCAACCAGAGCGTGGTGATCACCTTCATGTTGCTGTTCGTCGTCAACTTCGTGGCCACCGCCGTCTACTTCCAAGTCGTTCCGCAAAAGATCTGAACGTGACCTGTCCATGTACCTGTCTGCATCTGACCCCAAGGAGGTGAACCCATGACCAGTCTCAAGACTCTGGCCGGCCGGCCCATCACAGCCCTCGACGACCTCGGCGGTCAACTGCGTTTCTATGCCACCTCCCTGGCCTGGAGCGGACGAACACTACGCCGGTACAAGAAAGAGGTCATCCGTCTGTTGGCCGAGGTGAGTCTGGGCACCGGTGCCCTATCCGTGATCGGCGGCACTGTCGGCGTCATCGCCTTCCTGGCGTTCTTCACCGGCACCGAGGTGGGACTGCAGGGGTACTCCTCCCTGAACCAACTGGGCACGGGAGCCTTCACCGGCTTCATCTCCGCCTACCTCAACACCCGCGAGATCGCCCCCCTGGTCGCCGGCCTCGCGCTGGCGGCCACCGTGGGTTGTGGCTTCACCGCGCAGCTGGGTGCCATGCGGATCAGCGAGGAAGTGGATGCCCTCGAGGTCATGGGTATTCCGAGTGTCCCGTTCCTGGTGACCACCAGGATGATTGCCGGTTTCATCGCGGTCATGCCGCTGTACGTCTTGGGCCTGTTGTCCTCCTATGCAGCCACCCGGTTCATCACGACCAGCTACTTCGGGCAGTCCGCGGGGACGTACGACCACTACTTCCACCTCTTCCTGCCACCCGTCGACATCCTCTGGTCATTCGCCAAGGTGATGGTCTTCGCGGTGGTGATCATCGCGATCCACTGCTACTACGGCTACACAGCCTCCGGCGGTCCCGCCGGCGTGGGCGAGGCAGTTGGCAAGGCGATCCGCACCTCCATCGTGACCATCAACATCATCGACTTCTTCTTCAGCCTGGCGGTCTGGGGCGCCACCACCACGGTCCGGATTGCCGGGTAGTGCCGTGACTTCCCCCATCGGCGGTGCCCTGTCCCGCATGAGCAACTACGCCTACGGCGTTGCCTTCCTACTCACCATCGCGCTGATGGTCGGGCTGTCCGTCGCAACCTTCCAGAAGAAGTTCACCCCGGTCGTAACGGTCACGCTGATGGCCGCACAGATCGGAAACCAGCTCCAGAGCGACTCCGACGTCAAGATCCGCGGGCTCATCGTTGGTGAGGTCAGGTCCATCACCAGCACCGGAAGCGGCGCCAGGATCGAGCTGGCACTGCAGCCCGACCAAGTGGCCAACATCCCGGTCAACGTGTCGGCCCGGATCCTGCCCAAGACGCTGTTCGGTGAGCGTTACGTCGACCTGGTTATCCCTACAAACCCGTCAGCGCACACCATGGCCGACGGCGACATCATCGGCCAGGACCACTCCACGGTCGCGATCGAGCTCGAGAAAATCTTCGACAACCTGCTTCCGCTGCTTCGCACGGTCAAACCCGAGAAACTGGCAGCGACCCTCAACGCGCTGGCCACGGCCCTGGACGGCCGGGGCACGCAACTGGGCGACAATCTCGTCCGCGCTGACAAGTACTTTGCCGCGATCAATCCAAAGATACCGACCATCACGGCCGACATCAGCCGGCTGGCGGACGTGGCGACAACCTACGCCGACGCCGCGCCCGACATCCTGCGGATGCTGACGGCCTTGACCACCACGAGCAACACGATCGTGGCCAAGCAGGATGCCCTGGCCGGCTTCCTTGCAGGGACAGCGGGATTCGCCAACACCGCCACGACGTTCCTGAGCTCCAACGGCGATCGCATCATTCAGGTCGGGAGCGTGCAACGGCCCACACTGGCGCTCGCGGCACGCTACGCACCGGAGTACCCCTGCTTTGCAGAAGGATTGGCGAACTGGATTCCCCGGGCGACACAGATGTTCAGCAACCACTATTTCCACATCACCCTCGAGGTGGTCAAGCCACGCGCCGCCTATCGGCCCGGAGAGGAGCCGGTCTGGGGTGAGCACCGTGGCCCCAGCTGCCGCGGTCTGCCCAGTCCTCCGTACAGCCAGGCGCACCCCGGGCCCGGTTGGACGCTCGCCGACGGCACCAAAGGCTCTGGCGACCAGTCCCCCAGCGCCTTTCCGCCGGCGGCCTCTGGGCTGCCGTCCTACTTCGCCTCACCGGCGGCCTACAACATTCCTACCGCTGACTCGGGTCTGGCTGGCACCGCGGGCGAACAACAGGTGATCGCGAAACTGCTGGCCCAGGGTGACCAGGGCGCTGCCCCCTCGGCGATCACCACGTTGCTGGCCGGTCCCATCCTTCGCGGGATGACGGTGAACCAGACATGAAGACCACCTCGAGCCTGGTCAAGCTGATCATTTTCGCCCTCGTCACCCTCGTCACGTTCGGAACACTGGCCGCCACCATCGCCAACATCTCCTTCGGGGACCGCTTCACCTACCGGGCTGTCTTCAGCGACGTCACGGGCCTGGCCACGGGCCAAGACGTACGCATCGCCGGCGTCCGCGTTGGAGAAATCTCCACCATCGGCATCTACAAGGACCGCACCAGCGCCGTCGTGGACTTCACCGTTGATAGGAGCAGTGTGTTGACGCGAGGCACTATCGCCACCATCAAGTACCGGAACCTGATCGGCGAACGCTACCTGGCCCTGGACCAGGGGCCGGGCCCGGCCACCGCATTGCGCGACGGCGACATGCTCGACAGAGATCACACTCAGCCGGCGCTCGACCTGACCGTCCTGTTCAACGGTTTCAAGCCCCTCTTCGCAGCGCTCGCACCCAGTGACATCAACGAGCTCTCCGGGGAGATCATCTCGGTCCTGCAAGGCGAAGGCGGCAATATCAACGCGTTGCTGTCGCACACCGCTTCCCTGACCTCCACCCTCGCCGATCGTGACCAGGTCATCGGTGCCACCATCACGAACCTCAACGCCGTGCTCGGCACAGTCGACGCCCACGACAAAGCCTTTGGGGACCTGCTGGACCAGCTCCAGCGGTTCGTCTCCGGGCTGGCTGGGGACCGCGCGTCGATCGGCTCCTCACTGACCAACATCAACAATGTGGCAGGACAGACCGCAGACCTGCTCACCAAGGGCAGGCCGGCGATCCGGCAGGACGTCGCCAACCTCGGATCGCTGGTCACTCTGCTGAATAAGCCCTCCAGCACCACCGCCTTCGAGAAGTTCCTGTCGACCAGTCCGGGCAAGATCACGGCGCTCACGCGCACGGCGACGTACGGCTCCTGGTTCAACTTCTATCTATGCCGCCTCGACGGCAGGGTGATCCTGCCGACGGGCGTGACCACTTCCCCGTCCTACGCTGTGTCGTCCGCGAGGTGCTCGTAGTGATCCCCTTCCGCGAAAGAAACCCCGTGCCGATCGGGGCGATAGGCCTCGGCCTGATCGGCCTGCTGCTGTTCAGCGCGTTCAACGCCCAGAACCTCCCGTTGATCGGCAGCGGGAACGTCTATCACGCAGCATTCAGCGAGGCTGGGGGCATCCGCAAGGACGACGACGTGCGGATCGCCGGCGTCAGGGTTGGCAAAGTGACCGGGATCGAGCTGGAGAACGCGCACGTAAGGGTCGATTTCAAGATCACTGCTAACGCGGCGTTCGGTCCGGCTACAAGCGCATCGATCCGGTTGCAGACCCTGCTGGGGCAAAAGTATCTCTCGCTCGTACCCAGTGGAGCAGGCCAACTGCCGCCGGACGCTGAGATCCCGCTGGTGCGCACCGTCTCGTCCTACGACATCGTCAACGCCTTCTCGGACCTGACGACCACCACGGAGCAGATCGACACCGGGCAGCTGGCTGGGTCGCTGGACGTCATGGCCAAGGAGTTTCAGGACAGCCCTGCACCCGTCAAGCTAGCCCTGAACGGAATGTCCCGTCTCTCCAGGACCATCGCCTCCCGAGATGCAGGGCTGCGCACGCTGCTGGCCCGAGCCAACCGCGTCAGCGCCACCGTGGCCTCCAGAAACGACACGACGGCCAAGCTCATCAAGGACGCCGATCTGTTGCTCGTGGAGCTGCAGGCACGACGAGAGGCGATCCACACCCTTTTCATCAACACCTCGGACCTGGCCATTCAGCTCACCGGTCTGGTGCGGGACAACCGTGCCGCCCTGAAACCGGCACTGGACCAGCTGACCTCAGTTTTGGCCGTTCTGACCAAACACGAGCAAGACCTCGACAAAACCATCGCAGAAATGGCGCCGTTCACCCGGGTCTACGCCAATACGCTCGGTAACGGACGCTGGTTCGACACCTACGTTGCCAACTTGACGATCCCGGTGGGGGTTGTGAAGCCATGAGAGTCCCCAACCCGATCAGGTCGGTCGACGCGTTGGTCGTCAAACTCGGCGGTGCGCGAGCTCGGGGCGCCAAACCCCGAACCGTCGCAGTCCTGGGCAAGGTCGTCGCCTCGGCCGTCGCGGTAGCTCTGGTTGCTGCGGGGTTCGCCATCTGGCCGCGCACGCATTTGATTCAGGTCACCGGGATGTTCTCCCGTGCGGTGGGTCTCTACCCGGGATCCGATGTGCGTGTCCTCGGCGTGCCGATCGGTACGGTCACGTCCGTCACCCCCGAGGGCGACCACGTGGCCGTGGAGTTCGAATACGACGCCGCGGTCAAGGTTCCGGCCAATGCCGAGGCTGCGGTCGTGTCCCCATCGCTGGTCAGCGATCGTTACGTCCAGCTCTTGCCGGCGTACACGTCAGGGCCAGTGATGACCAACGGCTCAACCATTGCCCGGAACCACACCGCAGTCCCGGTCGAGCTGGACCGGATAACCCAGAGCCTGGATGACCTGATGGTCGCCCTCGGCCCTAACGGTGCGAACAAGAATGGGGCACTGTCCCGGCTGCTGGACACCGGCGCCAAGAACCTAAAGGGTCAGGGGGGCGCGATCCACGACACCAACCACGACCTGTCGCTGGCCCTGCAGACACTGGCCGGCGGCAAGGACGACCTGTTCTCGACGGTCAAGAACCTGCAGTCCTTCACTAGCACACTGGCCACCAACGACTCCCAGGTTCGCAGCCTCAACGGCGACCTCGCCAGCGTTTCCGACCAGCTCGCCGGGGAGCGAGGCGACCTTGGCGATGCGCTGAAGAACCTGGCCATCGCCTTGAGCGAGACCTCAACGTTCGTGCACGACAACAGGGCCGTCCTCACCACAAACATCAGCCAGCTCACTGCGGTGACGACCACCATCGCCAAGCAGCGCGACGCCCTGGCCGAAACCCTGACGAACGCTCCCGTCGCGGTAAGCAACCTGAACCACGCCTACAACCCGACCAGCGGGACATTGGACACGCGCAACAACGCCGCACAGCTCGACGACCCGGCCCTGCTGATTTGCGCACTGATCAACGGTCCGACCGGCACCGGCAACACGGACCTGTGCAAGAACATCCAGTCGCTACTGAAGATTCCAGCCGCACCTGCAGGGACTCCCTGATGAACCGGGTAGCTGGGATTCCACGCCGTATGGCGACCGCGGCTGTTGCCATCGTGTCGATAACAGCTCTGAGCGCCTGCCAGGGCATCTATGACCTGCCCCTGCCGGGCGGTGCAGCCAGCAGTGGTGACGTCTACCGGGTGACTGCCGAGTTTGCCGATGTCCTGGATCTCGTACCTCAGTCGTCGGTCAAGGTAAACCAGGTCACCGTGGGCACCGTTGAGAAGATCGAGCTCACCGGCTGGACGGCCCGCGTCACGGTGCGTCTGCCGGACTCGGTCAAGCTGCCCGAGAACGCAGTCGCAGAACTGAAGCAGACCTCGTTGCTGGGTGAGAAATACGTCCAGTTAGAGCCCCCGACCGGCGTCACGCCGGTCGGTATCCTTCGCGACGGTGACAATATCCCGTTGGCCCACACCGGGCGCAATACCGAGGTGGAAGAGGTCCTCAGTGCGCTGTCGTTGCTCCTGAACGGTGGCGGCGTCGCACAGCTCAAGGTGATCGAGACCGAGCTCTCTCACGCGCTGGGCGGTAACGAGACCCAGATCCGCGATCTGATCGTCCAGCTCAACACCTTCGTGGGCGGTCTGGACAAGCAGAAGTCAGAGATCGTTCGCGCAATAGAGGGCATCGACGCGCTATCGGCCAAGATCGCCGCACGCAAGGGCGACCTCGCCGCTGCCTTGGAGGCACTGCCCAAGGGCCTGAAAGTGCTGGCTGACCAGCGAAAGCAGTTGACCACGATGCTGACGGCGCTGAGCAACCTGGGCGCGGTGGGGACCAGGGTCATCACGGCTGCTAAGGCGGACACGGTGGCTAATCTCCAGGCTCTCGCTCCCGTACTCGGCCAGCTCGCCAGCGCCGGTGACAGCCTCCCGAAATCCTTCCATCTGTTGCTCACCTATCCGTTCCCGGACGAGGCGGCCAACACCATCCGCGGCGACTACACCAACCTGTATGCCACGGCAGATCTCAACCTGCACAGTGTGCAACAGAACCTGGGACAGCCTGCGCTACCAACGGTTCCCGTCCCGGGACTGCCCACTGTCCCTCCCGTGCCGCTGCCACCCCTACCGACCCCATCCGTCCCGCCACTGGTGCCGCTCGGTCCCAGACCGACGCCGTCCCCATGCATCGGAGTCGTGTGCCTCGGGCTGGGAAATCAGCGGCCGCCGCAAGGGTTCTGGGCCGGGTTCGGGTTCGGGTTCGGGTCCGGGGCCACGGGCTATTCATGGCTGTCACTAATACACACCGGGGGTGCCGCATGATCTGGCGATCGACCAAGGTCCAGCTTTTCGTGTTCGCCCTGGTCACTGTCGTGACCGTGTCGATCCTGTCGGCCCAGTACGTCGGGCTTACCGACAAGATCATGGGCGGCACCTACGTTGTCTCTGCTGACTTCGCCGACTCCGGCGGGATCTTCACAGGCTCCGAGGCGACCTATCGCGGGGTCACCGTCGGCAAGGTCGAGGCCCTTCAGCTGAAGAAGGGCGGCGTCCTGGTACAGGTGCGGTTCAACCGCGGCACGCAGATCCCCAAGAACACCCTTGCGGTCGTCGAGAACCGCTCAGCAGTCGGCGAGCAGTACATCGACTTCCAGCCGAGGACGGCCCATGGCCCGATGCTGGTCATCGGCTCCGTTGTGCCGCGTGTTGACACCCGCTCCCCGGTGCGCATCGACAACCTCTTGCTGCACCTCGACCAGACCGTGCAGTCAGTGGACCGCACGCAGCTTGGCATCGTGGTCGACGAACTGGGCACCGCGTTCACCGGCGGCGGCACGGACCTGCAGCGGCTGCTCGACTCCGGGGATGCCCTCACCAAGGCGGCCACGCAAGCACTTCCGCAGACGATCCAGCTGATCGACGACGGCAAGATCGTTCTGGACACCCAGAAGGCCACCTCGGGCAACATCAAGGATCTCTCCAAGAACTTCGCCGACCTTTCCGCGACGCTTCAAGGCAGCGACGCTGACCTGCGGCTGGTCCTGGACCGAGGAGTAGTTGCGTCCAAGGAGCTCAATGGCCTGATCAAGGACAACCAGAGCTCACTGGCCACGCTGCTCACGAACTTCATCACCATCGGTCAGGTCACCACCGCCCACGTCAATGGAATCGAGCAGCTCCTGGTCACCTATCCCGATGTTGTGGCAGGCGGCTACAGCGTCGTTCCCGGCGACGGCACCGCACATTTCGGCCTGGTCCTCAATGTCAACGATCCCAAGGCCTGCACGGCTGGCTACGGCGGCACCCAGCGGATCGGCCCGGACCAGACCAAGAACCTGCCACCCGCGAACACAGGCGCGCGCTGCACGCTGCCACGTGGGTCCTCCTCATCGGTCCGTGGTGCGCAGAACGCTCCTTCAGATACGACAGC
>OCZT010004484.1_pt1 | contig 14068 bp, 10 predicted proteins | sample 1539031 | NCBI WGS metagenome assembly OCZT01 (sample SAMEA3539308, study PRJEB22396) | soil metagenome | biome: tundra; feature: field; material: soil | place: USA | collected 2010-05 | depth 0.15 m
ATGAATGGGCCGGGCGGAATGGAAAGGAAGGAAACTACCGAAGTGGTGCGGTGCTGAGGTGTATGCACAAAATGAAAGCGGAATGCAATGTAAGGGTACGAAGTGAGGTAACGAACGTAGCTCCTGAAATGTAATGGGCTGGAATGAGTGCATATACCGCAAGCACATGGATAATCAACACGGAATGTTTTTGTTTTCTGCACAACTAATGGGTGGCGGGGTAAATAAGGAAATGCACGGAGTGCTACATAACTTACAAGCAGCTGAAAGGAGCTTGGCAAATATCCCCATATTTTGAAATCCTGTTATGATTTTCATTGCTACCCGAGATTTATCTTCAATGAAAATTATAAGTGGTTTTCGGGGTTTGCTTTCAGGTTGGCTGTATGCCTGAATAACTCACCGGTTAGGTGTAATTCCTTTCCACTCTGCCTTCAGGCGTTTAATTGTCGCAAACTCTACGCAGAAAATAAAAATATACCGCTGGAAATGCGTGGGAAAATAGCTTGGGTAGTGACTGACTGCATGAATGGAGCGTGCGGAATGGAAAGGAAGGAGACTACCGAAGCCGTGCGGTGCTGAGGAGTATGCATGGAATGAAAGCGGAATGAAGTGTAAGGGTTCGAAGTGAGGTACGAACGTAGCTCCTGAAATGTAATGGGCTTGAATATGAGTGTATATACCGCAAGCACATGAAAAATCAATCCGGAATGTTTCTTATTTTCTGCACAACTAATGGGCGGCGCGGAAAATGAGGAAATGCACGAAGTGCTAAACAACTTAAAAGCTGCTGAAAGGAGCTTGACATCTGTTCCCATATTTGGAAAACTTGTTATGGTTTTCATTGCTATCCGAAACTTACCTTCAATGAAAACTATAAGTGGTTTTCGGAACTTTGATTTAGGGTTGGCGGTATGCCTAAATAACTCACCGGTTAGGTGTAATTACTTTCCGCTCTGCCTTGAGGCGTTTAATTGGGGCGAACTCGTGACTTAAAATATTAATATTTTATTCGCACCAATCTTATGTTAAGATGGACTCTTTACGAATATTCAATATTTTTTCTGCATAAATCAAATCTTTAGTTGAAAATTTCTTATTATTCTCAAGTTTACGTATTATACTCCAAATTGAATTAGATTCCAATAATTCTAATTTATTGGTAGCCTTTCCCCATAGATCAATCTCTATCCAACCTTCAGCTTTAATGTTTTTGATTTCTTTCTCTAAAAGCTTTCTTTCTTCAAAATCTATAGTTGAAACCTGATATCTAATTTGCATTTCTTCATCTGAATAGCAATGTTTTTCAAAATTTGAGATATCTATATCAAGCTCATATTTTTTCAACTGATTCCAACATTCTTCTTTTTTAGCCCACTCACCTATTAGCCCTCCCGGAGCAGTATCTCTCATAAAATGGTCAATATTGTTGAGTATAGAGAACATTAAATTTTCAAATTCATTGGAAATTCCTTGATTTCTCCAGATAGCTAAAAGATTAATTTTACCATCTGTGATATGCCTAATCCAAGATATAGTATATGGAACAACCATATATCTTAAATCCCCAATAGCTTTCGCTCCAGTACCATACAATCTTTCTGCAGTCTTGAACATTAGAGCTTTGGCAATTAAATCTTCATAAAAAATCGGATTGGTATCCAAATCGTCGGCTAGATCCATGAATTGCCCAAAGTTCTTTTGACGCCCCCGAACGACCCACCATGGTTTCATATCCCAACTCATATAAAATCTTGCAAGATCTTCTTTGGCAAATTTTTGAGTTTTAGGATTTCTCACTAACCACTTCTTTTGCTTTGACTGAGAATCATTATTGTATAATTCATCGTTATACTGACCTCTAGCTCTTTCATAATACCATCTTGATTGAGTTTTTCCCGAGGTTGATTGAGTCCAAATTTTTCTTGAAAGTTGTTCAACTTCGATATGAAATGGATGATTAGATGATAAGTCGGCTTCAGAAACTTTATTTTGAGTATTTGCATATCTTGAAATTTCAGAAATAATTTCAGATTTTTTACTAAGATCAGAAATAACAGTGAGTTTCACTTGTATATTGACTGCGTCAATATCAATTGTTTTGTATTTTTTTCTTGTCTGAAAAATTGATGCAGTAGTCTGACCTCCATTTACAATCTGGAAATCTTTAACCGATATAATCGCTTTTTTGTCAGATGTGATTTCTATCGCTTCGGCAGTTGCTGAAATCCCATTATTATAAGCCATAAACATATGAGGCCTTTTGATAATAGTATCTCTAATACCTTTATTTATGTTACCTCTGAATTGAAGAAAAGTACGAACATTCTGTTCCAGCAATTGTGTACCAAAGTCATGATAAATATCTGCTAAGAAGCGAGCAGGCATAACAATTAAATATGACATGTAAACCTCATTTTTACTAAGCATAGGTAAACATGGTATCGGTTGCTGGAATCTTTGCATGAAATCAATAACAATTGATTCTTTACCAGAACCAGATATGTGTATACGATGCAAATATTCAATATCTCTTATATGATAATGTATACGGATATCATTTATCTCTGCAGGCTCAGGAGGATTAAGAGGAATAAGCATGTCAGATAGAATATAGATATTTACTCTAACAATTTCTTCTCTAAAATTACTTATTGTTCTGACAAAATCGAAAACAGGTGCAGTCTCCTCAATGCCTTCCATTTTACCAGTCATAAGATTCTGAAAAAAACGAAAACAAAGCCTTGCAGTTGTTTTAAGCTCATCAGAATAAATTCGAAAAATGTCATCAAAGCCTTTAAATGCAGTAATAAAAAGATCTATTGTTTCATGGTTTTCGCTGATAGCATAACCGTTGATTTTGTGGATTCTATTACCTATACTATTTTCTCTGATTTCTCTACATGGTACAGCACCTTCTGTTTCACCTGCTTCTTCTAAATATTCCAGTACAAGTTGGGTGAATTTTTCCTCTTTAATGCCTCCCGCATCATCTGTTTTTATAGCATCAAAAATATCCTCAAGTATCTCTGTTCTATAACGTATTAATTCTGCATTCTCCATAGATTTCAGGCAATAATTTGACTTAATGTTCGTCCATCCTGAATTTTGAAATCTTCGTAGGGATCACCCGGTTTAACAGAAAGAGAATGACAACATCTTTTATATACATCATCAAATTTGCCTCCATGACTTATTTTTATTTTTTGACCCTCTCCATCCTTTTCTGTTAAAGGTAGAATTTCAAACTTGCTATATTTAACAATGCTTTTACACTCAATTTTTCGTAATGGACTCAATAGTTGACAGATATACTCTTTTTCAATTCCTGTTTCAGCATGTTTCTTTTTCATGATAATCTTACTTCCAGCATTCAATATAACAGTATTTTTTAAATTATGCAGATCCGCAATAATGTCAAATACTAATTCCAGCTCACGTCTAAACACCGGACTCTCAAGATCATCATGAGATAAAGGATTCATAACAACTCTCAAACATGTTTTAAGCCTTGAGAATGGTTCAAAACTTAAGCCATTTTCAGTCAAATAGGATTCTAGTCTTGTTATATATGTATCAAGCTTATTTACAGGCGCAATATCTCCGTTAGGCAAGGCATCATATTTTTTGTAATCCGGCAAAAATTTCTTAATTAAACTTTCACAAATTTTTCTCTGATAATTGGCGCATGCCGGATATTGATGTAACTTAAAATAAGTATGAGCTTTTAAAAAATCATCTTCACCTGAGAGTATTGTTGGCTGATCAAATTTATTTGTATGTCTATCAATATACATTTCAACACAATTCCAGTTACTATTCCCGAGAGTATTCTTAGCCAATTCATACCATTGTTTATCGTAAGTGGTTAGAATAATCTGATGATTTGTGAATGTATCTGAATCAGTACCTACAATAATTCTGTCTGTTAGTATATTTAATAGAGGAATTCTGTTTGATGTATCTAATCCTGTGAATATATCATCAAGAAAAAGAATCTCATACGGAGCAGGAGGAACAGAAAGTCTTGCTGCCAGAAAAATACATATAGCTAACGCAGATAATCTTGCTTCATTCAGAAAATTATGGTATTGTTCAACTTCTTCACTAAGATTAATATTATAGTAAGTTACATTAATTCTTATTACCAACTCTCCTTTTTTAATAGCATCTGCAGTCAGTTCTGAAAATGAAATTGTCATTGATTTATCAAAGTAACTCAGCAAACAATTTAAAGACTTATTCATATCAGTCAATATCTGATTGACCCCATTGGCCAAATCTTGAATATTTATTTCATCCGGCTTGTCTTTAACCCTTTTCAATAGCTCACCCATTTTTAGATTCATTTCCGGTCTGGAAAATGCAGGATTTGGTATTTCTTCCAATAAGCCGTTAGCCCCGAATAAAAAATCAAATAGGTTAACCTTGGGCTGATTGATAAAATGAATTCGCATTAAGTCTCTGTAAGTCATAAAGCTTCTTGAACGAACAGTTGCTCTTAGCAATTCATTATTAGTATTTGTTCTGTGTGGATCATGGGAGAATCTGAATTCTGACGGTTCGTTAGTCCCGTAAATGCTATCAAATGTTATTTCAACAAATGGCTCATCATCTAATTCCATTTCTTTTGAAAATGCATTGCGAATGAGTGTATAATCAGGTTCAACTGAAGAATTGAAAAGATCTCTTAATCCCTTAAACAGAGAACTTTTTCCGCTACCATTTTCACCATATATAAGCAGGTTTTTACCGGGTTTAAGGTCAATAAGATGTTTATCGCTTTCTTTTCCTTTTTCGTTATAAAAAGCTCTGTAATTATTTATTTTTATCTCTGTGATTTTCATATTCTGACTTTTTTACCGTGTGAAAACTGATTTGATCCTGTTTACTTTATTATTGATATCCAAATAATAAAGTATTTCTCTTACCGGGTGCTTTCGATGATATATAACACTGAACAGTTCTTCTGCGAAAACCGCTCTCTTATTTTCTGTTGGTAGTATCTTGGGGATTAATTTACCTAACTCTTCGTATAATTTTTCTGATTCATTTTTCATTGAACCAGGGAAGTAACATGTGAAAATTAATGCATCCAGAACATTTGCAAAATAAGATTTAATTGTTCCTGTACCTAAAGCCTGTTCTTTTTTGCCAGCAGCTACGAGTAATTCATAAAGATTCTCATAAATCCACAACTTGTTTTCTTCCGGAATTATTAATGGGAAAGAATATATTACTTCATTTTTAATAAAATAGGAATCTTTTTTTTGCTCTCCTTTAACCCGCACCCATGCACCGAATAAAGTTGAGTTGAATAATGCAACAAGGTATTTTGGATTAAATCTTTTTGATTTAATTATCCAGCAACTATCAGAGAAGGATGATATCTGATTGTGATAGCAAAATGTTACGTATTTAGAGCGTTTCAGGCCAACAATGCATTCTTCTGAGATTATTCGGTTTACATCATTATCTCTATCTTCAGAAAGAAGAACATTCCCCGGATTAAGGTTCAGATAATACTGTTGTATGTCATTTTCCGAATAAAACGGAACTGAATTAGAATTCTCAAAATTATTGTCATCCGATGAAACTACAAGATTTGAATGTTGCTTAAGTTCTTTGAGATTCTTTTTTTTCTGAGAATAATATTCCGGTACTATTCCACTGAAAAATTCTGTTTCATCTAGTTGTAATTTGTAATTGGGCTCAATTAGTGATAAAAAAGACTCTTCACTAAGATTATTCCCGTGAGTTGAAATTGTTTTATTTTCATTATCATCTTCATTCTCTGAAGCAAGATCTTCAATATCCAATTCATCAGGATAGTCATATAATTCCTTCTGAAAAACTTCATTTACAGCATATAGAACCTTCTCTTCATTTTCAATATATGGAAAGCTTAAAGCCAGACCAATTATCGGAACAACACTATAAGCTGGCTCCTCTTTATTAGGTCTGGGATCAAGAGGATAAATAAGGAGAAGACCCTCATTTTCTGGTCTGTTTTTTCTGATCCTTAATGGGTTTGGATGCTCGGTTTCAGCATCTTTACCTTCAGCGATTCTGTCTAAAGATGTTTGTTGTATAGCTTTAGCTAGTTGATCATTGGTGAGATCTATGTACTCATGAAAGTTACCAATAATGTGAGCTTTTGTCAGTTCATAATACAGTGAACTATTTTCGGCGTCATCTTTTCTGTATGATAAACCTACACTTTTTCCCGAAAGACTAACAGAATTTTCTATTGTAGCTTTACTATTATTAATCAAAGCTATTGTCCAATCTGTAAGTTTTCCATTATTAACCTGTTTCAGTATATAATCAATTATCAGTCCTGTCCGAAAAGAAGGTTGAGATGTAAGAAATGCTGCAAGGTAGTTGACGATTTCATTGTAATTGTTTTTTCTATGCCAAACATATGGCTGGCCTTTAAAATATTTACTCAAATTCAAAGCACCTTCCGGGTTTCCCAAAGCACTTATGAGTTCCTGCGTTACTTTATAATTTTTCTCAAAAACATCTTTATTTTTCCGATCAAACTGCCATGTTTCTTCCAATTCCCCAGAAAAACCGAACGACATCATCTTCTTATAACGGAACTTATTTGCTGCAGTAATGGTAAGTATTCCTGTATGTGCTCTTATCTTCAAACCATAATTCAATGGTTTTTCATGTAAAAGCCACATCCTGTCGAATTCGGCTCTCATTTCTTCAGTGGCAACAGTTATATGCTTATAATAGCTTACCAGATCGCTACTTGTAAACAATCTGCATAGATCCAGATAACCAGGTCTGTATCCAAACCATCTTCCCATTTGCATAAGCGTATCGTACATCTTGGATGCACGCAGGAAATAACTTACTGTAAGCCCTTCAAGAGTAAGTCCCCGCGATAATTTATTCCCACCGACAGCAATTACAGAAAGGCCTTTCTTTTGGTTCTCGTAATAATCAACCGGTTGAATATTTTCCTGTTCTAATCCTCCCAAGAGAGTTGAACCATGCACAGCTCTAACGCGTATTTTGGTTACTGCAGGAAGTAATTCAAGACTTAATCTTTCCCATGAAACAGGAGTTATGTCAGGACCGCCCACCTCTGGTAATGCCGATATATCTTCTGTTTTCTGAATAAAATCTGTTTCCCATATCATTTTCAGCTCTTCGTAAAAATCAGGACTTCCAAATTCAATTCTGTTACGATAACGATCAAGCTCATCAACAATCAACAATGCGATATGATTTTGCCAGCTTATAAATCTTGTTACATGCACCAGCATGGAATTGTGAACATTAATCTGCCCTCTCACTCTTCTGGCAGCACAAGCAAGGATGAAATATTTCAGAGCCTTTTTTAGACTTTCCGGAAGTTCATCTGGTTTTGCATCATCTTTTTTATGCCGGTCGGGTATAAAGTTTAAATTATTTTCCTGTATATACTCAGCTACATTTTTATTATCAAAGTAGTCTGTCGGCTGATAATCCTTAACAGGGATATAAAGTTTAAGAATGGAATTATTTTCATTAATATTATTTTCATTAATGTCAGATTCTTCATATATACTATTTTCATTAACAATGCCAAAGAATCTTTCAGGTCCGATATAATTAGATGGAGGAGGAATATTAATAATGAAATCTCTGGGGAAAAGATCTTCTCCTATCAAGTAATCTTTATTTCCTAAAACAAGCTTTAATCCTTTATGTAATTCTTCTGATTTTTCCGGAGTTGGAATGAAGACATTAGCATATGGTGTAGCTGTGTATCCAACATATGCACTTTTACTGAATAATTGAAGTAATGCCCTAATTGAACCATTGATGGCTGAGACGCTACTTTTGCTGATATTAATAGATGCGTTGTCTGCCTCATCATCGATTAGTAAAAGAGGGATATCTTTTATTATACGCTCGTTGTCTCCACAGTTTTCTCCCACTTTTGCCAGCCATTGAATAAGATTCTTCAATACCGAAGTGTTTTTCTTTATAACAATTATAACAGGATCGGTGCCTCGCAAACTTACATTAATGGTCTCCGCCACATTTTTTTTGAAATCACCAATCAATGCACTACTTGTTAAAGAATGAGCTTGCGGCCTCCTGTCAATTTTGCCAACCCCTATCAGATTGTTATTCTCGTTAAAGCTTCTGTTAGTTACAGTGTCATATCCAAGGAAACCTTCATCAATACGTAGTTGTGTCTGACTTCTTAAGGTGCTGTGTATCCCTGCGAGAACAACAATCAACTTATAACCGGCATCTGCAGCCTTAGTTATTAAGCCCACATAATTTGATGTTTTTCCTGATTGTACATGGCCAACCACCAACCCACGTTTATCAAACTGGTCGTGAGCATCAGGATCGGCCAAACGATCCAGTATCTTGTCTGTCAGTTCATCCAGGCGGGATATTACTTTAGGAGCTATTTTCTTATCTTCTGCAAGATAATCTCTGTATCTGCTCCAGAATTTCCTGTTATCTGCATTCTCTGACCATTTACTAAGTATCCATGGATTGATATTATCATTATCCAGAATACGAGGTGCAGCCTGATCTGTTCCGGTTACCTCAATTAATCTCGACAGTAGATAACCTTTGTCATCTTCTGTCAGTTGAATTATCTGACTTACCTTAGAAATTGAATCTCTGATTTTTTCGATTGTTCCGGGAGGATTAATATCCAGCAGATTCCTACATATTTTCAATGCTTGTTCTAAAATTGATTTATTACTCATCTGTCAATGTCTGTATTAATTGTGGGTAATCACTAAATGGCTCTGTCATCAGCAGTTTATTTTTTGCAGTAGTATCATCATGACCTTGTCCTTTCCATCCTCTGAATAATTCTTTCATTAATGAGACAATTTCTTCTGAAGGGCGTTTTTCAAAAGGGCGTATCATGCTATCAGGGTATTCATTTTCTTTGGCAATAATTGCAGGACCAGGAACTGTTTCTTCAATAAGTCTTAATAATTTTTCTATATCTCTTTGTTTGTCAGACAACTTCACAAGTTGAGCTGCTATACTCGGATGATTTCTATTTAGCCTAAAAAAATAACGCCCATCTTTAACCGTTTCCAGCCAGACAAAAGAGAATTCTTTGGGTAAAGAGCGTTGTACCTCTTTTCCTCTATGTCTGAAAATTTGTTCTGCCTGTATTATTGTTGCCATAACTATTGCTTTCAAATCTTGTCTGAGAGCAACAGGAGGTCTTGCTCTTGATTTTTTTATATCAATTTGCCATTCCTGATCAAAATGATTGGGGAGATCAATCATTATTCTTGCTAATTTATAGTGGGATTTCTTACGTGTAAAACCGAGCCAATCTGCTGCCAGAAGCAATCTTTCATTTCTATAAATATAAAATCCCTGTAATGCATCCCAGCCACCTCTATCTTCATTTTCAGTCCAAATATCTTCGCTTATTTTGGACCTGTGAGGTAAAATGTAAGGTTTTACTTTGATAGAACCATTTTCCAGATATTCTTCAGGGAAAGGCTGTGTAGCTGTCTCTCCCCTCAAGAAAGGATCCCAGACAGCAACTTTAGTTTCGTTAAATATTACATTAAGTTTTCCTGTTTCTATATATCTGTGAAACACCATTTCTATGTGTCGCTTAACTTTTGCAGCAACTGCGTAAAAATCATCTTCTTTCAATAACTTCTCTTTCCTGACCTCCATAATCCTGTCAAGATTTTCCCATATTACAACAGTTCCTGTTGTCATATCCTCAACAAGTTTTATATCTTCCTCCTCTGCAACCTGAACAATTTTCCATCCTTCAGTTTCTGGATCTATTACATAATCAATATCCCAACACCAATAAGTTACAGGGTTGGATTCTTTTTTAGATATGACAGTAAATACTCTGCATTGTGAGAATGAAGCGGTTTTAAGGCCTAATCCAAACCGACCAAGGTCACTTCCATCTCTTTTTTCAGACGGACTCTGACTTCCCGGACGCATAGCTTGAATAAGCTCTTTTTCTGTCATTCCTGCTCCATCATCTCTAAATTTAATTGTTGAACTTTTTCCTTTCCAGTTGAAATCAATCCAAACGTTTTTAGCCTTTGCAAAAATTGCATTATCTATAATATCTGCAACGGCTGTTTCCGGTGTATATCCGATATCACGCAGGCTTTCAATCATTGAACCGGCAATTGGTGCTGCATCCTGCACCTTTGCATTTTCATATTTGCGTTTACTGTTCATTTTAGTTATGCTGGGTTTATTTTCTATTTTAACTCTTCCGAAGTAGAAGTAATAACCAGATTTAATTTAGATTTCACAACAGTTTGCTTTCTTATTTTTATTCTATTCCAATATGAATAAAATTATCTAAGTGATATTTCTTTTCTTCAGATTATAATGCATTTTGAATGTTGTTAGTTACAAACAGATAATGTAATAAAGCATATGCAGTATTTATACTTAATCCATTTCCAGCTTGTCTATAAAGCTGATGGTTACTAACTTCTGCCTTTTGAGCATTATCTAAGAACAACCTGTCAAATCCCTGAAACTTTAATGCTTCACCAGGGGTTAATTTTCGCACAGGGGTTTTATACAGGATTTCCTTTTCCGTATCCTTGTGGCTTATTCCTTTTTGTATATAGTCGTCTGAATAATAATTATCCTGACAAGCACGATGCATTTTTACCATTGTAGCTGTAAGTGTTCTTCCAATATCCAAGTCAATCTGAGATTTTGATCTGAAGTTCTTTGAACCGTCAGCCAATATAGTATGCTTGATTTTTTCAGAAAGATAATATTTACTATCAACATTCTTCTCAAGTATCTCCAAAACATTTCTGTAAATATTGAGAGAATGATTTCTTATATTCCAAAAGTTTTCAATTATTCTTTCTGAAGTCAATTCAATATTCAGATTTCTCCTGCTACATACAATAAATATTCGCGAACGTCTCTGTGGTAATCCGAACTCTTTTGTATCAAGTACAACGGTTTCAACATAATTATAACCATTTTTTCTAAAAAAATTAAGGATGTTGTGAAGGGTCGTGCCATTATTATGCTTCTCTAGATGACGTACATTCTCCAGTATTATAAACTCTGGAGTTTTAATGTTCAGAATCCTTTTGATACTAAATAGAATAGAACCTCTTTCATCACTAAATCCAAGTTGTTTCCCCATAAGGCTGAATGCCTGGCATGGAAAACCTCCCATGAGTACATCAAAATCCTGCATAGCACTAACGTTATCCTCATCATCTGCGAAAGTAATGATATTATTCATCTCTGTCTCGTTAGAAACATCATAGTTTGCTTTGTAGGTTTTAATTGCGTGAGGGTCAATCTCAGAAAAAGCAGTGCATTCAAAAGGAATATTGAAATCTTGACTCAATAATTCTGTAGCTTTTCTGAAACCTCCAATTCCCGCGAATAATTCTATGTATCTCATTTATAAAATTTTTTTATTGTTTTTGAAATAACGTACGCTAGTTTTACAGGGACTGCATTCCCAATCTGATAATACCAATCATTCAATGCCCCTCTGAATAAGTAATCATCGGGGAATGTCTGAATGCGGGCTGCTTCACGAGGGCTGAGTCCTCGAACCTGGGTTGGATGAATATACATATGGCAATCATATTTCATATGTGAAGTAATGGTTTTACATATCTCATCTTCACGGAGTTTCTTATATTTATCTTTAAAAATATCTTCCCTATTTTTATATTTCAGAATATCCTGTATACTTGACGCAGTTGAGTCTTCTCCAGGTTTAAGACGTTTGAAAATTTCAAGATCATTCTCGTTATTGTATCTGGATTTATGATTAAAAAGATATGAAATATCTTTTCCATTATTTATTTCATTCAGAAATTCGTTTTGACTCACTTTTAATTTATTAATTGTGTACCCATTAATGCCATTTTCAAGATTTGGATTAAGTTTAACCGGATTAGTCCCTATTTCAGGCAATCCAAACAAGGCATCTTTTAATTTGTACTTACTTTTACTATCTTTTTTTGCATTAATTGTAATTTCCACCTGTTTATTGAACATGAAATCTTTTCCTCCAACTAGGATATATCTTTTTCTGCTTTGAGGTATATCAAAGCATTGCGCATCGACTAAAAGTGGTACAAATGAATACCCTTGATCTGCTTCCTTTAGAATGTCTTCTTCAATCTGCTTCTCGACTCTCATCATTCCTTTTACATTTTCCATAATAAAGAAGTCAGGTTTAATGAGCCCAAGAAGCTTTACAAAGTATTTGTAAAGAATATTTCTTTTATCTTCAATGAACCGTTTTTCTTGTGTATCTTTCTCAATTTCAAAATTCCATCTGTTAGCAGTCGAGAAACCCTGACATGGTGGCCCACCGACTATAATTTTGATGTTCTCAAAAAGATGTTTATATTCTGAAAAATTCTCAACCAAATCTCTTATATCTCCATTGTAGAAATAATCAAGTGATAATGAATGATTAAAATAGTAAGTTTCTAAAGCACAGGTGTAATTGTCATTTACAAAAGCCGGACTAAAACCTGCATCTATCAAGCCCTGACTTAGCCCTCCGGCACCGCTGAAAAAATCTGCAAATAAGAAATCCGATTCTGGCTTTGTTTTTAATTCTGGAAGATATTTCCTCAGCAGAGGATTGTCTTTTCCATTATTTTCTCTGATAGTAAAATATATACTATTAAGCAATGTGAATGTGTCTTTAGATAAGTGTCCCTTATATTCTTCACAGATTTCAATAGAGTTAGTTTCGGATAATTTAATTCCTTCATGAGCAAAAATCAACAACAATTCCTCCGCAAGTTGTATGGATTTTTTTTTAAAATCTCTTCGGTTGTATTTAAAATAGAATTCTATCATGCATTCTTATCCTCTAATTTCATCAATTATTGTGTATAAAATAACTTGTTTTTACTTCACATTCCCATATTATAATCACTTTGTAACCTGTAATGATTAACTGAGAATAGTTTTTTAAATCGTTATCTTTATTTTTATCAATCTTATCTTTCCACCACTCTGTTCTAGTATTAGGTAGCTTAAAATAGTTGCAATTCTCATATCCGTGCCAAAAGCAGCCATTCACAAAAATTACTGTTTTGTATTTTGGTAATACAATATCCGGTTTACCTGGAAGTTTTTTGTCATTTAATCTGTATCTAAATCCATTTGCAAACAAATATTTCCTGACAATAATTTCCGGTTTAGTATTCTTGCTTTTTATTAGGCTCATGTTATAGCTTCTCGTTACTTTATCATGTACATCAGCCATTATTCAATATTGCTAATCAAGTTTCTCGTATATAGATTGCCTTGTGTCAGTCCAAATATAAAGTTCCAGCTCATCTCCAACAACTTCTTGAACTTTTACGTTTTCGGTAAAATCTATTACTTCCTGTTCATTCTCAAAACAACATGCCAGATTAAAATTATCAGTCCATTGGAGGCTTGGCATAGTTGTCAGGAATTTATCCTTCTTGTAGTTAGAAATACAAATCTTATGAACAGTTGTGACTGTATTCCCTTTTAAATCGAGTATCATTTTGTGCTGATTTTATCTTACAAAGAAATATGAAGAAGCTAATTCGTGGGTAGCATCTATGTTCGCTTCTTCACCTGAATTGTCTTCGTTATTTCGAATCAGGCTTTGAATTGCGTAAGTTTCCCAACCTTTAATAAAGCTAGCTTGGATGCCTAATTCTATTTCCATAGTTTCGCCGTTGATAGCAAGTACTGTGTCTGCCGTATAGGCATCTTTATCTTGTAAAAACTCTTCTACAAGATTACAGAGAGCTTCATTAAAAGCATCTCTTTCTGTGTAACTACTGTAGTCTGACATAATATTTTGTTTTAAATGGTTTGCAAATTATTTTTTTGTTCTGACAATGAGTTGTATTATTCTTTGTTTCTCAATTTGCTTATTTCATTCCAATAAAAGAATGCCTCCAGATTTGCCTTTTTGAGCTTATTTAGTTTCGTAGGCAATGGAGATTCAATAATTGTATTTCGCAGTGGTTCTATATTGTTTGGGTCGAAGTGGGCTACTTCTGTTATTCCGTTTGCTATCAACATGGAA
>OCZT010004485.1_pt1 | contig 14067 bp, 10 predicted proteins | sample 1539031 | NCBI WGS metagenome assembly OCZT01 (sample SAMEA3539308, study PRJEB22396) | soil metagenome | biome: tundra; feature: field; material: soil | place: USA | collected 2010-05 | depth 0.15 m
CGACGCCGGTCGCGTTTCTGCGGTCGGGTGATTGCTTCGGCGAAATGTCGCTGTTAACCGGCGAGCGCCGCACCGCGACGGTAATCGCGCAAACCGACTGCGAAGTGGTGGAGATCGGCAAAGCCGTGCTGGCAAAGAGCCTGAAGGACAACCCGGAACTGCTGGCGCAGCTCAGCGAATTACTTGCCTTGCGCCAGCTTGAGACCGAAGGAATTCTCGCCGTCGAGAAGAAAGGCAGCGCGGCGGACGCGCAGCAAACTCAATACGCCGCCAGCTTCGTGGACAAGCTGCGCACGTTCTTTGAGCTGTAATCATCCCCGCGCCGAGACGCGGGTCAGGCCAGACAAAGGGCCCCTTCCGGTCTCCCGGAAGGGGCTTGGAGGAACTAACCGACCGACTAAAACTTGTAGATAATGTTGGCCGCCAGCAGAAAGGCGTTCTCACTGGTAGGGATGTCGCCGGCGGCAACCCCGCCGAAGCCACTGCCATGCTCAGCGTGGTCCCAGCGGAACTCAAAGCGCGCCAGCACGTTCTTCCAAAGATCATATTGGATCGTTTGGGTGACTTCGAACGCGCTGGCTGCCGCGCCGGCCACGCCCAAGCCAGACAGATAGCCGCTCTCCGTGAAGTACTCGCCGCGGGTATAAAAGCTCAGCTTCGGAGTCGCCTGCCAGCTAACATAGAGGCCAAATGCCCCCTGGTAACCTGACGGGTTCGGCACTCCGTTAAACATGTTCGGTCCCAGCATGACGTAGTCGTAGGCGGCGCCGACTTTTACGTTGTTAATCGGGGTGTTGAGGGTGCCGCCGATATACAAGCTGGTCTTGTCCGCAGTGGTCACAGAGTCATAGCCGTTGATCACTCCTCCCGAGAGAGTCGAGCCAGAGAGAAAGCCGAAGTTTGTCGGAGCGGTAAAGGTAACCGAAGCCATGTAAGTCTTGAAGGACTCGGACTTGGAATTTGGAGTGCCGAAACTGCGGGCGTTGACTCCGGCGTTCCAGGCATCGCAAATCCCGGCGCTCAGCGCGACAGCCGAGTTCAATTGGTAACCCGCCAGCACGCCGGTCATGGCCGTCGGCTCAATCCCATACCCATACGACCTGGTGTAGTTCGGATTATTCCCCGCCTCATAAACTTCGTAGCCGAGGATCTCAGTATAAGTGCCGAGCTTGATATCCAAACCGTTGCCCACAGGAGCATGGAGGTCCACATAAGCATCCTTGAGACTAAAGTCGTTCGGCAAACCTCCGAACGAGTTATTATAGCCAACGGCATCCGGCCCGAACAGCAGCGTAGCATTGTAGCCGGCGGACCAATCGCCCTCGCCGGCCGGCTTGCTCAGCGTCAGCGCCACGAGATCAAGGTTAAAGCCATCAGCTTTTGTGCCCCCGGCTCTGCCATTCGGGGTGTAGGCCGGCAGGTTTTGGTCGCCGGTCCCCGGATTCCAATGTGCCGAAGTATCCACGTAGCCGCTTATGGTCGTGGTGGCCAAGGCGGTCATGACGGCATTGGTGGTTTCTTCTGCGCGCGCGATGGCGGGCAGGCTAACGACTCCCGCGCTAATTAGTGCTAACGTCCATGCATTGTATTTCATATTTCTGCGTTCTCCCGTCTGTTGGTTCCAGCGGCAGCCGCAACCAAACAGAGGTTCAACGGCCTTGCCAGCAATAATCTGCGACGCCGAACGCACGGGCCATGCCAACCAATGGGAAACGAGGCAACATGTTTTAATTCAGCCACTTAGAACTGCGGGCGGCGCGCCAAGGGGCTGGGAGTTTCGCCGATTCCTGTGCTGCGTGGTCAATAGTCGCCACAAGAAATCCGTTCTTCCCGGAGGAAACTTCAAACCCGGATGGGCAGGATCAGCAGCGGGAGTCCTTGCTGATAGAAACGCCGCTGCAAGGAGAACACCGCGTAGTTGTGCAGGAACCGGGTGAAGAAGGTCTCTTTGCGGAAGACGAGCTGGCCACCGAAGAAGATCGCGTTGGGGAACCGCTGCAAGATCGCAGGCGCCATCTCAGAGGCCTTTTGCACGACATCGATGCCGACGGCTGCCACGGCTTCGGCCGAAAACCCCCGCGACTGAAGGTAATCGACGTAACGCTGGTTGCCGGCTTGGATACCCACTAGGTACTGTATAGGTACCGGATAGCCGATCGCTAGCTGTGCGGCAGTTATACGCTAGGGATCCACTAGGGCCGCTCTCGCAGAGCAAAGCCCGGTGCTTCCGGATTTATATATTTTTAATGCGGTTGGCCTCTCATTTGATTACCGCCCGGCGTCGTTCCGGGCCAGTGTCGAGGCATGAAACGCGACGATACATGCCCGCTAGAGCAAGTGACCTGTTGCCAGGAAGTGGTTGAGCATCATGACCCGGTGGATGCGTCCGCCGCCCCATTCCAAGAGGGCCAAGTGCTGGATGGCCGCTTTGTTATCACGGAGGTCCTGAGCCGCAGCGGCATGGGGACGATTTTCAAGGCCGAGGATAAACAGAACGGCAACCAGCTCGTGGCGGTGAAAGTGCCCCATTTGGAATACGAGAGCGATCCCAACTTCTTCTCACGCTTTCAGCGCGAAGAGCGGATCGGCCTGGAGTTAAACCACCCGTTCATCCTTAAGTTCATCCCGGTCGATGACAAGAGCCGGCCCTACATCGTCACCGAGTACTTGAAAGGATGCACCCTGGAGCACCTGCTCAAGGCGATGCGGCCCTTGCCGGAAAAGGACGCGCTCAAGATCGCCAGCCTGATTTGTGAAGCCTTGCAGCACATGCACGACCACGGCGTTGTTCACCGCGACTTGAAGCCTCAAAACGTGATGATTTGCTGCGATGGAACCATTCGGATCATGGACTTTGGAATCGCCCGAGACTCGGCCTCACGGCGCATCACGCGCGTCGGCAACTCGAACTCCATGGGCACCCCCGATTATATGGCGCCGGAACAGGTCACCGGCAAACGCGCCGACAAGCGCACCGACCTCTATAACCTGGGCGGCCTCATGTACGAGATGCTGACCGGAGTTATTCCCTTCCAGAACGACAATCCCTGGGCCGCATTGAATGCCCGCGTGACCGGCGACCCTGTCGCACCACGCAAGCTTAACCCCGAGCTTTCCGCCCAGGCGGAAGAGATTGTTTTACGCGTGCTTCAGCGGGAACCTGCCGACCGCTACGAAAGCGCCGCCGCCATGAAAGCCGAGATTGACACGGTCGATCACGTGCGGGTCACCGGCCTTGCCGACCGTTTGCAGGAGCCGACCCCGTGGACGCCGAGCCTCCTCCAGCGTCCCTTGGTCCTCGCAGCGGCTCTGCTCGCCCCTTTGCTCATTGGCATTCTGGTTCTCTCATTCCTGCTGCTTCGCCGGCATGTGGGAGCGCCGTAAATGCGCCGCAAATTCGCCTTCTTCATGAATGGCATGGACACCGGCCCTCCGCGGTAACGCCTAACCTGGCCAGCCGGCTGAATCGAAGCGAATTCTGCGCCGCATGACCTGCGTCCGCGGCTTCGACAGAGGCTGCTAATGTTGTCGAAAAAGATTGCTACTGGGCAAATCGCAACACTTCTTCCCACCCCTCCAAAAATCCCTCCCGTGCAAAAGCGCCTGCAAAAGCGGGCGATTTCGCTGCCGAACCTCGATTCCTGGCGCATGGCATCCCCAGTGCTAAGGGCCATGCAAAGATTAAGAGATCGGCATGAAAAAGATCGAAGCCATAATCAAACCCTACAAGCTCGAGGAGGTCAGAGATGCCTTGGGCGAGTTGGGGGTCACCGGGATGACGGTGACTGAGGTGAGGGGCTTTGGTCGCCAGCAGGGGCCGGCCGAGCTCTTTCGCGGCCGCGAATACACGTCTGGCTTCATGCCCAAGATCAGGATCGAAGTCGTTGTCATGGACCAGGCTGCCGAATCGACCGTGGCTGCGGTGGTTAGGAGCGCCAGGACCGGAAAGACCGGCGATGGCAAAGTCTTCGTTGCCAGGGTTGAACAGGCGGTTCGCATTCGCACCGAGGAAACTGGAGAGAACGCAATCTAAATAGGAAGAAAACAAAAACATATGGCAAACGCAGAAACATCAAATAAGTCGTCTGGCGGGGGAGGGAGTCCTTCCACCTCCAAAGCTACCCTGGGCTTGACCGGGCTAACCATCAACGCGATGGCGCTCATAGCGCCGGGAGCCTTCCTATGGCTCACGTTCCAGATACAATCCCTGTACGGGGCGCCAATGGCCGGCTATGCCATGTGGTTCGGCATTCTAGCGGCGCTGCTGCTGTGCTTCGCCACGGCGATCAGCTACGCGGAATTGTCGAAGCTGTTCCCCGGGGCCGGCTCCTCGTACCTCTATGCGGAGCAGGCGTTCCTTTCCAAGACCAAGGCCTATAAGTTCGCACGGGTAGCGAAGTTCTTTACCGGCTGGGCCAGCCATCTCTACTACTGGGTCTATCCCGGCTGCATGGTGGGGGTGACGGCGATTCTCGCCGGGTATCTGGCCAGCCAATTCTGGCCGGGCACCTTCAGCGGCACGTACAATAGCCCGCTGTTCATGTGGCTGTTCTGCATCGTTTTTTCGGTGGGGGTGGGGTACATCGCTTTCCGCGGTGTAAATGGCACTACGGCGGTTAACATGGCCATCAACATCATCCAGATCACGGCGCTGGTAGTGTTCTCCTGCATGGCCATCGGTTACCGCGTGAGTCATAAGGAAGGTTCCGTGGCCTTTCACTTGTCCAGCGGCATACCGGTCAATTACCAGGTCGAGACGGTGAATGTCACCGACGACAAAGGCAAACCCGTGCAGGACAACTGGGCCGACAACACGCCCAAGACCGACGACAAGGGCCAGCCGGTCTATAAGCAACAGGACCGGCAAGTCGCCAAGGACGACCTGGACAAGGACAAGAACAAGGACGCAGCCTTGGTGGCAGCCCTTACCGGGCTCGGTCTGAGTGAAGGCGACCCGTACCCGGTGCTTCAGAAGGACGACAAGGGGGCTTTGGTCATGGGTAAAGATGACAAGGCGACTCCGGTGCCCTTCACGCTCAGCTATAAGCCTGAGGATGCGGTCAGCGGTAAGGCTGGCGACGCCAAGGATCCCCAGACCGCTAACTTCCACGCCACGGCAAAATCCGTCCTCGCTCCGCATGGATTCAATCTCGTGATCATCCAGGCTTGTATTGCGATTCTGATCCTGGTCGGGTTCGAGTCGGTGACCGCCATGGGGGAAGAGGCGAAGAATCCCAAGAAGGATATTGCCCGCGCGGTATTGCTGTCGCTGGCGATTCAGGGCGCGGTGTGCTACCTGTTCGAGTACTTCGCCGCGGGCTACTTCCTGAATAGCGGCTACACGCTTTCCAATGCCGGCGCTTCCGGCGCTCCCCTGGGAGATATGATGGTCATCGTCGGCACTTGGATGTTTGGCAGCTATGCGGCCGGCAAGGCCTTCATGCTGGTGCAGGCCGGGACGGTCTTCCTGGCGTTGATCGGCACCACCCTGTCCTGCATCAACACGGGCGCACGGGTCACTTATGCTATGGGGCGGGATGAGGAAATGCCCTCCCACTTCGGTCTCGTGCACGGCCGGACCCTCTCTCCTCACCGCGCGATCTGGACTCTGGTGGTGATCTCGGCAGTCATCGGCATCATTTCCACCACGGTGTATCTCGGCGCTCAATCCGCCGACCTGGCGGCGTTGGACAAGCATAACTTCTGGTACAGCATCGGCATCTTCTCGCCGCACGCTTACACCTGGCTGCCCAATACGCTGGTCATCATCACGCTGGTCAGCAACTTCGGCACGTTCCTGCTCTATATGATGACCTGTGTTATCGCGATTGTGGCCTTCCGCGAGCATCACAGCTTCAACGGGTTCAAACACATGGTCGTTCCGGTCTTTGGACTGCTGGCAAACCTGGGCTGCATGATCTTTTATCTGGTCGGGCCGTTCTCGGTCAGCGGCATGAGCTGGCATGAGCCTTACATCGCGTTGGCCGTGGCCGCCGCTTGGGGTATTTACGGGCTGGTTTACTTCAAGAGGAGAAGCGCCGCGACGGGCAAATCGATATACCTCGCGCAGAAACCTGCTTACAATCACGGTTGAGATTGGAAAGGACAGTCGCACAGCCCGGCCATCCTTCGGGGTGGCCGGGTTTTTGTCTAATACCCACTGGAATGCAAGTAAAAGTGAGGTTAAGGTGACGACCTGAGATGAAAGTCAAGTGCCACCAAATTTCCAGCGCCGGAACGGTTCGGGATCACAACGAAGATTACCTGCTGTTCTGGGAGCCGGAGGAATTCGATCTCGCGCAGAAGCTGGGGAGCATCGCGATTCTGGCGGACGGGGTTGGGGGCGAGAACAACGGGGATATCGCCAGCCGCCTGGCCGCCGAAACCGCCTTGGCTACCTTCAAAGAAACCGATCCCGCGGCCACTCCCACCGATGTGGCTCGGCGGATGTTCGATGCGGCCGCCGGCAAAGTCTTCCAAGCGGCGCAGGACAAGGGTCGCATGGCCACCACCTTGCTGGCTTCGATCTATCGGCATGACAAGGTTACCATTGCCCACGTCGGGGATTCGCGGGCGTATCTGATCCGGGGCGGGAAGATCAAGCGGCTGACGACCGATCATTCCTATACGGCGCTGCAAGTGAAGCTCGGGCTGCTGCTCGAACGCAACGCGATGACCAGCCCCAACCGCTCCACTCTGACCCGCAGCATCGGTTATGAGCCGATGTGCCACTATGACATTTCGACCGAAGCCCTCCTCAAGGGAGACATCGTCCTGCAATGTTCCGACGGGCTATACGGGTTCGTCCTGGATGAGGAGATCCTCGAAGCGGCGGTGAAATACCATCCGGGAGAAGCCTGTAAACGGCTGATTGCCCTGGCCGAGAAACGGCAGGTCAGCGACAACGTTTCCGTGCAGATCATACAGGTGTGGGATGTCGATACCGCTCGACCGGCCCAGACCGCGAGCCCCGGGGGCGAAAGAAGGTCCGGACATGAATTGGGCGTAGGGAGCCTGCTCGACGAGCGCTTCGAGATCACCGACGTAATTACCAAAAGCGGCATGGCATCGCTTTTCAAGGCAACTGACCGCCAAACCGGCGAGGCGGTCGCCTTGAAAGTGCCGTACCTCCAGATCGAAAGCGACCCCGCCGGCTTTGACCGGTTCCGCCGGGAGGAGGAAATCGGGCTCCAGCTCAACCATCCTTACATCCTCAAGGTGATACGCGTCGAGAAGAAGAGCCGCCCCTACCTGGTGATGGAGTATCTGGAAGGCCAGACTCTGGGCGAGCTATTGAAGAGTGTCCACCCCCTGCCCGAACCGGATGCGGTGAAGATCGCCAGCCGCATTTGCGAGGCGCTGGATTACATGCACAAGGGTGGAGTGATACACCGCGACCTCAAGCCCCAGAACATCATGCTCTGCAATGACGGCAGCATCCGCATCATGGATTTCGGCATCGCCAAGGCCCTGGCCTCGCGCCGGCTGACCTTCGTGGGCTTCACCCCCGCGATGGGCACGCCCGATTATATGGCGCCCGAGCAGGTCCGCGGCAGCCGAGGGGACCAACGTACCGACATCTATAGCCTGGGGGCGATTCTTTATGAAATGGCCACCGGCGAGACTCCGTTCGGCGGCGACAGCGCCTACGTGATCATGAACGCCCGCGTCACCGGCGACCCGATGGCGCCCCGCAAAGTGAACTCCAAGCTCACGCCCGTGTTAGAGGAGATTATCCTGCATGCGATGGAACGCGACCCCAAGCGCCGCTATCAATCGGCGGCGGAAATGAAGAAGGAGCTGGACGACTACGAGTGCGTCCAATTGACCGAACGGTTCACCCGGCTGCAGGCGCCGCAGATGTGGAAGTCCCGCTTTCGCCTGCTGCCGATCATGGCGGGCTACGTCCTGTTGCTGGGGATCATCTTCTTATTGCTCTTCCTCCACTTCAAAAAGTGATAAGTGGCGCAAGGGGAGGGCTCTACCGCCGCTGTTAATGCCACCGGGGGGTGAGGTGGGTTATATCTCCACTTGCATGCCCAGCTCGACGACGCGGCCGGGTGGGATGCGATAGAACGAACTGGCGGACTGGGCGTTGCGGGACATGACGGCAAAGAGCCATTGCCGCCAGCGGCTCATGGAACCAGACCGGCAGGGCACGATGGTTTCACGGCTCAGGAAAAAGGTCGTTCGGTGGAGGTTTATCGGGTCGCCGATCAGAGGTGCAGTGGCCAACAAGTCGGGCACGTTAGGCTCTTCCATGAAGCCGTAATGGGCGATGATGCGCTGAAACCCGGCGGCCAGCTTTTCGACCTCCATCCGTCGCGTGGCATCCACTTGTGGGACTTCATCGGTGAGGATAGTGAGAATGAGGTTGCGCTCGTGGAGGACTTTGTTGTGCTTGAGGTTGTGGAGCAGGGCGATCGGGGTGCCTTCGGGATTGGCAGTCATGAATAGCGCCGTGCCAGGCACCCGCGGCACCTTTCGATTCCGGTCAATGTCGTCCAGGAACATTTCCAGCGGCATGGAAGCCGGCCGGAGCTTGTTCCACACCAACTCGCGCCCCCTCTTCCAGGTTGCCATGAGGAGGAAGATCACCAGGCCCATCGCGAGCGGAAACCAGCCGCCGTTGGGCACTTTCACCAGATTCGCCGCGAAGAAACCCGTCTCTACCACCAGGAACACGCTGCAGGCCGCCGCGGCCTGCCACGCGCTCCAACCCCACAACCGTCGAGCGGCAAAGAAGAACAGCACCGTGGTCGAAAGCATCGTCAGCGTCACGGCGATGCCGTAGGCCGCGGCCATGTTGCTGGAGGAACGGAATCCCAGGACCAGCCCGATGGCCGCCAACATCAGTGCCCAATTAATATGGGGCAGGTAAATCTGGCCGCGCTCCGTCGAGGAGGTGTGCTTCACAGCCATGCGCGGGAGATAGCCGAGTTGGATCGCTTGGATGGTCAATGAGAAGGCTCCTGAAATCAGCGCCTGGGAGGCAATGACCGTAGCCGCCGTCGCCAGCCCCACCAGTGGATAGAGAGCCCAATGCGGCGCCAGCAGGTAGAATGGGTTCTCGATGCTCGTTGGGTCGTGCAACACCAGGGCCCCCTGGCCGAGGTAGTTCAGGAACAAGCCCGGCAGGACCAGCCCGAACCAGGCGATGCGAATCGGTCGGACCCCAAAGTGTCCCACGTCGGCATACAGGGCCTCTGCGCCGGTGACGGCCAAGAATACGGCGCCTAGAACAACGAAGCCCGTCCACCCGCTGCGAGCGAGGAATTCCAGCCCGAGCAGCGGGTCGAGTGACCAGAGAACTTCCGGCGACTTCAGGATGCCGCCAATGCCCAGCGCCCCCAGCGAGATAAACCACAAAATCATGACCGGCCCGAAGACCGCGCCTACTTTGCCGGTGCCCCGGCTTTGGGCAGCGAACAAACCGACGAGCGTAACCACGGTGATGGGAATGACAAAGTGCTGGAAGGCGGGCGTCGCCACGTTGAGGCCCTCGACCGCGCTCAGCACGGAGATCGCCGGCGTGATCATCCCGTCGCCATAGAGCAAGGCGGCTCCGAAAACACCCAGGCCGATGAGCAACGCGCGGCGGCGGCTTGCGCCCACGGAACGTTTGGGGAAAGCCAGTGCCATCAATGCCAGAATTCCCCCCTCACCCCGGTTGGTCGCCCGCAGCACGATGGCCAGATACTTCAACGACACGATCAAGAGCAGTGACCAGAAGATCAGCGACAGGATGCCCAGGACATTGGCGCGTGTGGGCGGCACCGGGTGCGTGCCTGCAAAACACTCGCGCAGCGCGTAGAGCGGGCTGGTGCCGATGTCACCATACACGACCCCCAGCGCTCCCAAGGTCAATATTGCCAGATAACGGCCCGTGGCCGGTTTCGTGTCAGCAGTCATCAATTCCCTGCGGAGATAGTCACCTGCGCAGCCAAGCCGGGCAACTGCCCAGCGCATGCGTATCGTGGAAGCCTATGATACCCGGGCACCACAATTCAACGTTACATTATCCCGGCATCAAATGGCTCGCCCCTGGCCTGTGCCTGGCCTGGGAGTGCCTTTCAGTTGCCTGAGCGGTCGCAATTACCTCCCAATCGGTCCCTTTACCCCCTGTATAACCCCTGTATGCCCCTTGTATGCCCCCTGTATTGAATACGCGTGCAGTTGGCCTGCGGGTGGCTTTGAGTGGCTTTGGCCGGCTGATCAAGGTTCGAAGTTAAAGGTTCGAAGTTCAGAGTTCAGTGTTTCCCATAAGTCTTCCGAATACAATTCCCCTCCCGAGCCTCCCGGGTGCTGGTCTGGGGGCACCCTGGACACACCCTGGACATACCCTGGTACCATAGACCCCCCTCAAACCGCCGTTTTTGATCAGCGAGGCTTATCCAAATCGCTTTCTGGCGGCGCTGCCATTCCAAAGGGGTCTTCGAAGTCCCACGTTCAGCCTCAAGGTGCGACATTCTGCGCCCAACAAGGGGCTCATGAGATTATTAGCCCAGAAAGAGCGCCAGCCGGCCTACCGGAGTGGCTTTTGGAGTTTGAGCCCACTCTTATGACGCCGTTTGTATCCTCCGTTATTTGCGGCTCGGCGTGGTCATTTCTGCGCGAGCCGATAGAACATGTTGGCGGCTGGCTGAGGGAAGGTCACCATGTTCCAGACCCCAAACTCTACGGGGCGCGTTCGTGAGAGCTAACCAGTCGGGGGAACCGAGCCCGGCGTTTTGCTAGGGACGGCGGTATTCATTCCTTTGGGGATTTCAGGCGTTACAAACGCCTGGAGCTTTTATAGATGCGGAGGGGGCGATAAAAAGGGATATGTTGACACCGTACAACACACTTGCTAATCCTACGGCATTGCGCGCGGTTAGCAGTGGGAGAAAGGCTCAGGTTGAATATGAAGATGATTCTATCGCTCGCTGTCTTGATTGCTCTGGCTGTCCTGGGGCAGGGCACGACTGGCAACGCCGCGGAGGAAGACGGCGTGGCGCTGGCCATTATCTACGACACCTCCGGCAGCATGCACGATTCGGTGCGTGATAGCACCGGCCATTTCTCGCCCAAATACGTCATCGCCAACCGCGCCCTGTCGGCGGTGGCCAAGCAGATTCAAGCGTTTGCCAGCAACAAGGTGGGCGGCGCGCCCCGGAAAGTCGAAGCCGGCCTGTTCGTGTTCCAGGGGGACAGCGTGCGGGAAGCGGTCAAGTTCGGGCCGTTCGATGAAGCGGCACTGGAAGACTTTGCCCGGAAGTTCTCCAGTCCCAGCGGCAACACGCCGCTCGGCAATTCCTTGACGGTCGCCACCCGGAGGGTCTTGAGTTCCCCCCTCTCGCGCAAGCACGTGCTGATCATCACGGATGGCATGAATACGGAGGGGCCGACGCCGGCGGAGGTCATGCCCCGGCTCCTGCGGCAGGCGCAGCAGAAGCAGGCGACCGTGTCCGTGCATTTCGTGGCGTTTGACGTGGCTGCCAAGGTCTTTGACCCGGTCAAGAAGCTCGGCGCGACGGTGGTCGGCGCGTCGGATGAGAAGCAGCTCAACACACAACTGGAGTATATCCTCCAGCGCAAGATTCTCCTCGAAGAGGAAGAACCGGTGAAGAAGCAGTAAACACCAAACCACAGAAAGAAGACCTATGTTCAGAGCGATCAAGCGGTTGTTTATATGGATGGGCCTGATGGCGGAGCAGGCCACCGAAACCGATGCCATCAACCAGGCCGTGGTCGAGCGCGGCATCCGGGACTCCAAGGCGAAGGCCGACAAGGCGCATTATGCCAACGGCCAATTGGCCGGGCAGATCGCGTTGCTGAAGGACCAGATCAAGCGCCAGGAACGCCAGCGGGACGAGCTGCAAAGCATGCTCCAGGCGGCCGCGGCGGCCAATGACGAAGCCAACGGCTCGCATTACGCCGAGGAGCTGGCCACGCTGGAAGCCGACTTGAACGATAACAAATCCCAGGCGGACAGCCTGGAACAGCTCTACCAGCAAAACACGTCGATCATTGCCGAGAGCCTGCGCGAGATTCAGAAGTTCCAGCGCGAGTTCGAGGCGGTCAAAGCCAAGGTGGCCATCGGCCGCTCGCTCGAGAACCTGTCGGGCATGATGAAGAGTTCGATCACCGAGTTGCAGGGCATGATGGGCGGCGAGTTGGGCCAGTCCATGCAGCAGCTCCGGCAGTCCGCGGCCTCCGGCGAGGGTCAGATGCGCGCGACGCTTGACCTGGCGAAGGAAATGGGCTCGGGCATCTCGCGTCAGCAGGAAGCCCGCAAGCTCCGCGGCGCGGCGCTGTTCCAGGAATACAAGAAGAAGATGGGCATGGTGCAGCCGGAAGCAGCCGCGACGACGCCGGCCCCGGCCCCGCAACCGGAGCGGCAGAAGATTTCAGAGCAGTAAAAGGCACAAACGGAGTGATGGAGTATTGGAGTATTGGAGTAATGCACGGACAAATGAACACGGTGCCGGAGTTGAGGTGAGTTGGAGCAACGGGAACCTTCCCATCACTCCATCTCTCCATCACTCCAGCACCCCAATTCCCTTAATCGTATGACAACACGTGGAAAGATAGTTCTGACAATTGTGATCCTGGCCGTGGTCGGCTTTGGGATGTACCGCTGGTGGGACAAGATCGCGCCCGTCAGCAAGCCGCAGAATGTGTCGGTGGATGTCGCCAAGGTGAAGAAGGAAATCGCCGATTTAAAGAACGTTCCTGCGGATATTCCCCTGCTGGCCGGCACCAATGCGGCCACGCTGGTCGAGCGGTCGGGGATTCCTGCCGTAACCGGCGTTAGTGACTACAAAAAGGAAACGAAAGACGGCAAGCCGGTCGTCGAGTTCCCCATCAACGTCTGGCCCGGCTGGGCGCCCATCATCATGGCCAACGCCGGCATGGAGGCGAACGACCAGAGCGTCTTTGCCAAGAAATATGGCTTCTATGTGCACCTGGCCATCGTGGACGACCCGGTGAAGGCGCGCGACTTGTTCGCCAGCGGTCAGAGCCACATTCTGTGGGGCACGCTGGACATGATCGCGCTGTTTGCGCCGGAACTGGTCAAGGACTCGCGCACCGTGCCGGTGGTGTGCCAGCAGATCGACTTCTCGGCAGGCGGCGACGGCATGGTGGCGCGCGGGGAGATTCGCAGCGTCAACGACCTGCGGATGAAGGACGGGAAGCGCAAGAAGGTGGTGCTGGCCCAGAACTCGCCCAGCCATTACCTCATCATGTCGCTGCTCATCGACGCGGGCATTGACCCGGGGGACGTTGACTTCAAGTGGTCGGCTGACGCGCCTTCGGCGGCGAAGATCTTCGTGCAGGACCCCAGCTACGACGCGTTCGTGGGCTGGTCGCCGGACATCTATAACGTGACGGACAAGCTCAAGGGCTCGCGCCTGGTGGTGACGACGGGAACCGCCAACCATCTGATCGCCGACGTGTGGGCCGTGCGCAACGACTTCTATCGCGACCACCCGGAGATCGTCGCCGGCCTGGTCAAGGGCATCTTTGAAGGTATGGATATGGTGCGCAAAGACCCCAGCCGGGCCGCCCAGGCCCTGGCCACTGCCTTCAGTCTGCCGGTGGAGGATTGCAAGAACATGGTGGGTAAGGATGGCGGGATCGCGGAGGGCGACGCCCACCTGACGAACTACCGCGAGAACGCGAAGTTCTTCCTCGACCCCTTCAACCCGGCGAACTTTGACGTGGTGTGGAACAGCGCTTCGACCATCTACAAGTCCCTGGGAACAATCAGCAGCTCGGTGCCTGGGGCCAGGGTCAAGGCGACCACGGTCCTGGCCGGCATGTCCGAGGCTTACAAGGACGTGCGCGACCTGTCGCAGCCGACCTTCAAACCCGATGCGCTGATGAAGATGAGCGCCGAGGCGGGCGCCGGCCAGGTGCTGACCAAGGCGGTGATGGTTGCATTCGAGCCGAATAAATCGGTGCTCAACGCGGAGTACGATCCGACCATCCCGGCCACGCTGGAGGAAATCGGCAAGCTGGCCGGCCGGTTCGGCAACGCCTACATCATCATCGAGGGCAACACCGACGCCAGCCGCAAAGGCA
>OCZT010004486.1_pt1 | contig 14066 bp, 13 predicted proteins | sample 1539031 | NCBI WGS metagenome assembly OCZT01 (sample SAMEA3539308, study PRJEB22396) | soil metagenome | biome: tundra; feature: field; material: soil | place: USA | collected 2010-05 | depth 0.15 m
CAATCAGCTACTCTCCACGCGTTAGTCTGGTGTCCACTAAATCGAGGCAATCTCAAGCGGCGCAAATAGAGATTCTCAATGTCTCCGCGATTTAGGAGATGAACGTGTCTTCCTTTCTTGACTGGATAAGCGCGCACGGGGATTGGCCGATTTACAAGCGAATGATGCAGCTTGTGGCGCTCTATAAGCGAACGGATGCAAAAGAATCCGATCATGATTTCCCTCTCGAGCATCACGACCTGCTTTTCGGACCAACGAATGCAGCGTTGTCGGCGCGCGATGGTTCGCGCCTGAGTCCCCATTCCCGATTTCCAATAGATGGATTCGATCATTGCGCAGGTGCTCCGTCGGCCCGAAGGGTTGAATCTAGAATATGCGCAGCAAATGTCATCCGTTTGGCCATCTCAAAGGAATGAGTGTCGCGGAGGTGCCCGTAGGTCTTGGCCACGAGTAGCCCGCCGTCCTTGTGCCCAACCCATGCCGCGATGGTTTTGAAGTCGATGCCGGCCTCGATGGCATTGCTCACGAAGTAATGCCGCATGGAGTGATGGGTGAACTGATGCAGTCCCGCTGACGTGCAGGCGTGCCTAATCGCGGTCTTGGCACTGGCAATGCCGATGACCCGCTCGCCTGCAGCGGCTTGCCGTTCTGCAGCCAATCCTTCGAGGAAATTGCGCAGGGCTGGAAAGAGCGGCACCGGGCGCGCCTCGTGGTTCTTGGTGCCCAATTCGCCGCCGGTGACGACAAATCTTGAGTTACCGAAATCCACATCACCCCAAAGAATCGACGTGGCCTCGGCCAGTCTCATGCCCGAATAGGCGAGCAGTTCCACCAGGTTGGCCGCATGGCGGGAACGTTCGTCCTGGGTGCGAAGTTTGCCGACCAGCTTAGTAAAATCGTCCTTCGACGGAATAACGATGCTCGCCTTGCCGAGCTTCCGACGCCGCAAGACCAAGGCGGGGTTGTCGATCAACAATCCTTCGCGTTGGGCAAAGTTCAAGACCGCGATGATAGTGTCGCGTTCGTTGTTGTAAGTTGAGGCCGAGATCCCGGCTCCCCGTTTGGCAGCCCAGTTCTCGCACGTCGTCTTGGTCACATTGCGCAGCGGGATGGCCCCGAAATGAGGCAGCAGCTGGGCGATGCTGGTCTCGCGACGACGGGCGGACGATGCCTTGAGCTGCGGAGTGACGGTGGAGAGCCAGTGCTTGGCGATCTCCGCGAACGTGACGTGGCTGCGCGTCTTGGTGTGGTCGAGGCGTCCCACCTTCTGGCGAAACTCCGACAGTGTCCGTTCGGCCAACTTGCGGTCGGTGGTCTTGAGCGAACGGCGATACTGCTTGCCAGCTCTTTTGACCAAAGCGTAATAAACCCCTGATGGCAGACGGCGATACAGGCACTCGGCTACCTTCTGAAACGGCTCATTCGAGCTCGGTTCTGGCCGGGATTTCATGCCCAAAGCATGGGGTGACTAAAACGGGTTACAAACCAAATAATAATCCAAAATTTAATAGTCATAACTAGTTGTTTTACTGATATTTGCGGTGGTAGCTCAGCTGGATAGAGCAGCGGTTTTCTAAACCGCCGGTCGGGTGTTCGAGTCACCTCCACCGCGCCATACTTCGCTCACGGTCGTTGCCCGCGAGCTTCGTATGGAAGGCCATCGTGTCCGTAGGCTGAAGTTAGCCCGCAGCGAAGTATGCCCTTCGCAGTCCCGCATCGGCGGGACGAAGTAGGGCCCCCAAAGCAACCTCAGGGCACGCCTTTGCCCGCCGGCGTCTTTGGTAATGCACTGAGCACTCCCCGCCACAGCTCAACTTCACCGCGGATGCCGTGCGCGCCGAGTTGGGCGGCGATTTCATCCCGACTGGGCTCCTCGACGACATGCCACGGGTCGCCCGGCAGCACCGGCCGCACCGCCCGGGCGAGCGCCCAACACGCCCAGGCGCGCCACCGCCGTTGCTCCCGCCGGGGATCGTTCATCCGACCCGCGTAATGCTGAAAATGCACCCGGGGATTGCCGATGAACACATCCGGAGGCGTGTGGGTCAGAAACCACGCGACCGCCGCATACGGCAGCGGCCACGCCTGCAGCTCGGGCTCGTCGCCGTGCAACTCCGCCCCCAACGCCCGGTCAAGGCAGAGCAAGGCGCGGGCGGACAGGCCGCGTTGCCACAGGGCGTGGGCGTATTCGAGGCAGTCGTGATAAAATTCCCCGCTGCGCACATCCTCCCGGTGGATATGCAGCGCGCGCCAGTCGAGCCCGGCGCGCGGCGCGGGCAGGTGCGGACAGGGCGGCAGCAGGAGGGCCATACGCGGGTTGGTGTCGGGGAATCCCGTGCGCGTCAACCGCCCGCCCCCTGACTCTTCGCTTGGCGCGCGCGCAAGTTTCGTGGACAAACTCCCGCACTGAATCCACCGCCCATAGTTTCCACCCCTCCCTTCGACCGGACGGTCTATGACATCACCGGCTGGCGTCGCCTGCTGCTTTGGCCGCTGGCCATCCTCGTGCGGCTGTGGGGCCGGTCGTTGCGTTTCGAAACGTTGCCGGAGGACTTGCGCAACTACACCAAGCGCGACGAACCCGTGGCGATCATCCTCTGGCACAACCGACTCTTCCTCTCCGCGGAGATTGTCCGCCGCTACCGGCAGTGCCGGCCCGCGTATGCCCTCGTCAGCGCCAGCCGCGACGGCGCGTGGCTGACCGCGTTTTTTTCGCTCGTCGGGATGTGCACCGTGCGCGGCTCCAGCAGCCGGCTCGGCCGCGAAGCGGCGTCGGCGCTCGTCGAAGTGCAGCGCGAGGGACATGACATCGGCATCACGCCGGACGGCCCGCGCGGGCCGTGCTACGACTTCAAGGCGGGCGCGGTCATCGTGCCGCGGCGCAGCGGCGCGCCGCTGCTGCTCGTCGGCGGGGAATTCACGTCGGCGTGGCGGCTGAAGAGCTGGGACCGCTTTTACCTGCCCGTGCCATTTTCCCGCGTGCGGATGCGCTGCGAGTTGATCGAGAACAGCGAGCTCGCGGATCGCGATGCCGCGGTGGCGCGGATCAAGGCGCGATTGCTCGCGATCAACCCGGACCGCGGCAGCCCGGCCTAGAACACCGGCGTAAACACGGCGCTGGCACCGGGCTTCGCGAAGTAGTCCTCGCCTACGCTCCAGACCACATCATTGACTAGGAATTTGAACACCACCGGCAGGGCGGACTCACGGAGCGCGAGCGTCCATTGGGCGTCCCCGGTGCACTCCATGACGACGCCGCGTTCCCAAGCCAGGCCGGGACCCTCGCCGCGGAGATAGAGCGTGTTGCCGAAGCCGACGTCGATGCGGGCGGAGATCGTGGTGACAATCGCCTTGGGCGCCGTCTCTTTGACGGCGGGCGCGACCGGGGCCTTGCGGACAGCCGGCGCGGATTTCTTCGCCGGGGCGGGCGTCTTGGTGGTCTTGGATGATTTTTTCATACTTTGGTTGGAGCCGAGAAGGGAACTTAGGTTCCGCGCGCCAAAAAAGCAAATACGAGGCCAATGCGGCCCATATGTCAGAATTTGCCGGGCCGTAACACATCTGCCCCGCCCGGCCGGGCTGATTTTCATTGCGCCCGCTTCACCCGCCGTCTTTCCCGCCCTCCGGTTTCCGGGTCGCCGCCTTGACCAGCAGATCGCGCCAGTCGCTCACGTCGAGGTGCTCCAGGCTGCCTCCGAAGTGGAAGGAGCGTACGAGCAGCTTGTAGCCCAGTTCGTCCTTTTGGGCGGAAAGCAAGCCGGCCTGCGCCATCAGCCCGGCAATATTACCGCGGGCACCAAGCTTGAACTCCACTTGGAGCGGCTGGGCGGCGAGCGGCCGGTCCTTGACGCCGGTGATCTGGCCGAAACCGGTCAAACGCTCGTCCGGCGCGATCATCTCGATCGCCACAAGGTGGATCGTGCGGTCATATCCCCGGGTGGCAGTGATGCTGATCCGGTCGTAACCGATCTCCGCAATCTGGCTGGTGAGGTTGAGCACCGCGTCTGTGCTCTTGCTGACGGGTTTCTCGCTCGAACCGACCGAGTCCTTTTTGACCCCGGCCAGCCAGCCCACCCACGAGCCCACGGTGCCCACGGCGTCCGCAACCGGGGTCGGAGCCTCGGAGATCGCATCGCCAACGGTCGTTGTTAGCAGCCGGATGATCCCGCCGGTGCTCGTCACACGGTATTCCTCCTGTGTGCGGCGGACCAAGTCATCCAGGGTGCGACCGTTTCCCTTCAGGGTGGCTGCAACGGAAAAATGGCCCTCCAGCATCGGGTCACGCCCCGGTGGCAGCGCGCCAAACCAAGGCGCCGCATCGATATCGTTGAGGGCCGCGGTGGCCTTGAGGCTATAGGGAAACCCGGCGGCGGCATCGAAGGAGAGCGATCCTTCCACCTGTGCCGGGCTGTGCTGGGGGAGCCCGCCGCGACCGCGTTCCAAGTGGATCGATTCCTGGTCGAAGTCGAGGGTCCCGCCCACATCATGGAAGACCCGGCCCCCCGACCGCAGATGATCGAAGGCCAGCGATACTTCCCCGGACCAGCCCGTCCAGAATGGTTTCCGGTCCGCCACTGGCGCCAGCGATCCGCCGGTTCCCGTGTCGGAAGTCAGGGACCATGGAAAGCCCGCCGCCGCGGCCAACGGCGCGGCCACCAAGCGCAGGTGCTCAAGGTCAACCTCCTCGCCGGTCAGCCGGCCGGTGATCCGGTTGCCCGAGTCGTCGCTCCTCCAGTTTCCTTCCGCGGATATCTCCGAAACGTTTTTCCCGATCGCAATCGTGACCGGCACCTGGAACGACACGGCCCCGCTGGCATCAACGTCGACGTTTCCGCTCGCCGTGAGGGTGTGGGCCGGGTCATGTCCGACCACGGTCAGCTTGCCGTCCAGCTCCATCGCGGTTCCCATGCTCGCGGTGAATTCGCCCGAGGCTGAACGCCCCGCGATCCAGTTGACGTCCCGGATCGCCGGCTGGGAGGCCAGGGCCTCAAGATCGGTGCTCCAGGTTCCTGTGATCGCAACCGGCTGATCCGCTCCGCCACTCCGGGAGGCGGTGCCCGCGATCGTCATCAGGCGCCGCCCGGCGCCGGCGACCGTCAAGGGCGCCCACTGCACCTTCCACCCCAGCGGTCCGCATTCGGCGGAAAGCAGGAGCGAAAGATCCAGGCTACGCCCCAGCATCCGGCCCGCGCCCTGCACGGAGACGCCGGCCGCGGTGAGCGGCGTTTTCGGATCCAGCGCGAATCCTCCGGCGGCCGTCCGGATAATAAATTGCCCAGTCGCATCGCCGCCGGCGAGCGTGAGCCTCCCCGTCCGGCCCGAGAGCCAGTCCAGCGGCAAACCCTGGATTGATGCCTCCAGCCAGTCGCCGTGAGGATCCGCGACCTTGAGATTACCAGTGCCCACATCGAAATCGAACGCCTGCAGCGACCGCACGACAGCAACCGGCCTGTTCCCAGCCAGCGCAACGCCCAGCTCATCAACCCGGATCGATTGACCGGTGCAGGCCAGGTCGAAATGGGTGGCAAGGGTCATTTCCCCCACGCGCTCCAGAGCGGGCGTGACGACCCCCAGATGGCTTGCGACGGCGTCCAGATGCCCGCTGACATGAACCCGGGAGAACGCGGCGTCGGCGTCGAAGCGACCCTCCCCGACGGCCGCGATGGCGGGCAGCGGGTGTTCCGGCGCAAACGGCGCCAGGTCTGCGCCCCGCAAATCCACCCTCCACTCTCCGCCCACGCGCTGGGTCACAGGGGAAAAACGTGCCTGGATGGTCGCAAGGTGCCGGCGGCCGCGGCTCAATTCAAAGGTGCAGGCTGCCTCGCCCGCACTGCGGGTCGCCGCAAAATCAACCGACCCGGCTAAGTCCTCTGGAAACAACGCACCTTGGGCGGAGAGGTCGGCTTTGATTTCCATGCGGTTGAACGTCCGCGGTGAGGACATGGCCACGACGAGGCGGCCGTGAGCGGCGACCGAATTTATCCCAGGCCAGGGATCCCCGGCCGTCGCATCAATCGCAATAGCGCCTTCCTGACCGGCGGCCATCCCGCCGCCCTTGATGATCACGTGCACGCGCACCGGCGCCCGTTCCGGTGACACGGTGAGCAGGACATCGCCCTCCAGATCGACACCATCCAAGGACACATCGCAGGGCGCCCGCCAGCCACCCAGGATTACGCGGAAAATCTGCTCCACTTTCTTTACCACCGCGGCCTCGGCCGGCGCCGGGGTGACCAGGGTTGGCGCCTCACCCGATTCGGGCTTGCGGCTTAGGTCGATCAACCAGCCTTTTGCCATCAGGCTCCGAATCACCATCCTTCGATCCCACGCGGCAGTCGAGAGCGGCAGACGGGCCTGAAGCGATGGCAGAGTCAGTGCAACGTCGTCGGTTTCAAGATGCAGGTCCGTGAGCTCGACCTTGCCAAATCCAGCCGACACCGAACCCAGGGAGCTTTGCAGACCCGGCTGCCGGTCGAGCACCATCCGTGCGACCCAAGTTTGCACGGGTGATGTGAAAGCGGCGACCACCAGAATGGCGACCAGCGCGATCGGCAGTCCCAGGCAGATCAAAAGAAGCCGGATGAATTTCAATCGATAGACTGATCGGTCAGACCGCGGGCGGCTGCAAGTGTGTCATCGAATTGGCTGGAGCCAAACAAAACTGGCTCGCCGGGTCGTCGCCGCTTCTCGCGTTGTTTGCCCGCCTTCGCCCGCTGGACGCGGGCTACGGCGCGGCAGTCTTCTGGCCGCGCCGCGGCGGCGAAGACTGGTGGAGCAGATGGGGATCAAACCCACGACCTCGTCGTTGCGAACGACGCGCTCTATCAACTGAGCTACTGCCCCGAAAGGGAGGGGAGGTTTTGGGCAATCGCCCAGCGCGAGTAAACACCAATTTTCCGCCCGCCCTCCGGCGCGGCTCAGGTTGCGGTCAGCAACTTGGCAAAAACCATCTTGCCACCCCCGGTGGGCAGCACACTGACAATCTCGGCGGTGACCCGGCGGCCGATGAAGGCGCGCGAGGCATTGACGACGACCATCGAGCCATCCTCGAGGAATCCCACGGCCTGGCCCTCGTCCTTGCCCGGCTTCACCAGGTCGACCTCGACCGTTTCGCCCAGCATCAACTCGGGCCGCAACGAACGGGCCAGCTCGTTGAGATTGAGCCAGGCCACGCCTTGAAATTCCGCCATTTTGGCCAGGTTATAGTCCGTGGTCAGCAGCTTGGCCCGCATGCTCAACGCCAGGAAGACGAGCTTGGCCTCGATGTCCTCCTTTTTGGCGACTTCGCTCTCGGCGATCCGGATATCCAGGCGCTTGTTGCGCCGGAGTTCGTTCAACACCTCGAGCCCGCGCCGCCCGCGCGCCTGTTTGTGCGGATCGGTCGAATCGGCGACGGATTGCAGCTCGTTCAGCACGAAGCGCGGGATGATCAGGGCCGCGCTGAGAAATCCCGCGTCACAGACGCGCGCGATGCGCCCGTCGATCAAGACGCTGGTGTCCACCACCACGAGCGGGACCTCCACATCGTGCGGCACGAACCGCACGTAGGGAATCACGAGGTTGAACTCGTCCTTGCCGCGCAGCGCGATGACGGTGCAGAGGTAGGTGGAGACGATGAACAGGACGAGCTGCGACAGGTAGATGATCTGCGGCTCACCGAACCGGAACAGCGGCGAGGTGCCGATGAAGTAGGCGATGAGCGTGCCCATCCCGAGGCCGAAGGTGATGGCCGAGAGCCCGCGCAGGGAAAACCCCTTGAGCATGAAATCCACCAGGATGACCAGCGCGCCCAGCAGCAGGCCGATGATGGTCGCCAGCCCGCGATGCGCGTCCCATTCCTCGATCGCGTAGCACACGAGCCAACCAGCCGCCCCGCAGAGCACGAAAAAAACCAAACGGATGGTGAGCAGCGTCCTGTTCATTTCGGTCCCGTGGTTCTAGCGGAAAAAATAATACAGGGCGAAGGGCAGGACCGTGCCGATGGCCATCACCACGATCAGAATGCGCAGGGCCCGGTCGGCTTTGACCTTTTCAGCGGAGTCTTCGTCCATTTCAGTGCCAGCGCACCAAACCCCGCTCCGCATGACAACCCAATACTGGCTGGTTAAGTCCGAACCCGAGGCCTACGCGTGGGCCGACCTCGTCCGCGATGGCCGCACCGCCTGGACCGGCGTCCGCAATTATGCGGCGCGACTTCATCTCAATGCCATGCAGCGGGGCGATCGCGTGATGTTCTATGAAAGCGTCACGACCAAGGCGGTGGTCGGCATCGCCGAGGTCACCAAGCCTGCCTTCCCCGACCCAACCGCGGACGAACCCGGCTGGGTCGCGGTCGAACTCAAGGCGGATACCCCCCTTTCCCACCCGGTCACGCTCGAGCAAATCAAGACCGACCCCTCGCTCGCCAAAATGACCCTGCTCCGCCAGGGCCGCCTTTCGGTCACGCCGCTCACGCGCGCCGAATTCGACCGCATTCTGAAACTTGGGGCGTGAGAATGTAGGGCGGGATCGCTGGTCCCGCCTTTTCTGCTGAGGTGGTCGCCGATGTCCCCATCGGCGATGGTGTCGGTGGGGACACCGACGCCCACCCCAGACGGCGGGTCGACGATCCCGCCCTGCAACGATCCCCGCTCGACACCGCCGCGGTTTGGCCTTTGCAAAGAGCCGTGTCTGTCTCACTCACCATCCTCGCCCCCGGCCTGCTGGGGGGCTCCGTGGCCCGCGCTGCGCGCACGCATGGCACCACCGCGCACATCGTGCTCTGGGCGCGCCGGCCCGAGGTCAGGCTGAAGTTGCGCGAACAGTCCTGGTGCGACGCAGTCGCCGACACGCCCGAGGAGGCCGTGCGTGAGGCCAGCCTGGTCGTCATCGCCGCGCCGGTGGACCGCATTGTGCCGCTCATCCGCCAGATCGCGCCGCATCTCGCGGCCGGCGCGATCGTCACCGATGTCGGCAGTGTGAAGGGCGAGATTGCGCGGCTCGGTCACGCCGCATTGGGTGAACGCGCGCACTTCGTCGGCTCCCATCCCATGGCCGGCTCCGAGAAGACCGGCTGGGAACACTCTAGCGCCGGCCTCTTCGAACGCCGCACCTGTTTCGTCACGCCCGTCGAGGCCAGCCACCCGCCGGCGGTCGCCGCCGTCGTGCGCTTCTGGCATGATCTCGGCGGGGAGCCCGTCACCCTGTCGCCCGACCAGCACGACGAAATCGTCGCCCATATCAGCCATCTGCCCCAGGTGCTGGCGTCGAGTTTGTGTGCGTTTCTCGCCCAAAAGAATCCCGCCTGGCGCAACTACTCCGGCGGCGGCCTGCGCGACACCACCCGCATCGCCGCCGGCGATCCCCAGCTCTGGCGGACCATTCTCGAACAAAACCGCGATGAAGTGCTGCGCGCACTCCGCCAATATCAGGACGAGCTGCAATCGCTGCAGGCGGCGATCTCCAATCGCGACTGGCTCGAGGTCGTCGCCCGCCTCGAGCGCGGCAAGGCCTACCGCGACCAGTTCCGCCCGCTCCCGTGACGCCCGGCGCGAGCCGCGTCGCGCCCCGCCCATTTGTAACATATTACGTTACAAACAGATTTTCCGTCCCAGGCGCCGCCTCGGAAAACTGTAACCCAATAGGTTACACTGGCCATGAGGGCGAAGGCGCTATATACCGCGCAGCAGCGCGAAAAAACACCTTGGCGCTGCGGTCAGGCTCATTGACGCTGGAGCTGCTATGTCCCTGCCCGATCCGCTGCCGATCCACCCTTTCACGCGTCCCGTGCGCGGCGAGGTCATCCTGCCCGGCTCGAAGAGCATCACGAACCGCGCGCTGCTCCTCGCCGCTTTGTCCGACGGCCCGGTCGCCCTGACCAACGCCCTTTTCAGCCGGGACACCGAAATCATGGCCGCAGCCCTCAACCAACTCGGCATTGCCGTCACGGTCGACGCCAAGGCCAGGACCATGCGCGTCGCAGGCTGCGGCGGGAAAATACCGGCGCAAACGGCAAAACTTTTCGTCGGCAACGCCGGCACCGCCGCGCGGTTTCTCACGGCCTTTGTCAGTTTGCGCCCGGATGGGGTATATCATTTCGACAGCGATCCGGCCATGTATCGCCGCCCGATTGGCCCGCTGCTCGACGCCCTCGCCAGCCAGGGTGCGAAGGCCAGCAGCCGGAATTTTCCGTTCACGCTGGAGACTTCGGGGCTGTCCGGCGGCACGGTGGAAATTGACGCTTCCGAAAGTTCCCAGTTGCTCTCGGCGCTGCTCCTCGTCGCCCCGCGTGCGCGCACACCGCTCAACGTGAAGTTGAAGGGCACCACCGTTTCGGAACCCTTCATTGCGATGACGCAGCGGATGCTCCGGCAATTCGCGTCCCGACCCTCGAGCTATGCCATCGAGGGCGACGCGTCGGCGGCGAGCTATTTCCTGGCCCTGCCATTGGTGACCGGAGGGAAAATCGCCCTGACCGGCTACACGCCGTCAAACAGTCTGCAAGGAGACGTCGGATTTGTTGCCGTGCTCGGGCAAGTCGGCCTGAATCATCCGGCTTCGCAGGAAATGTGGACGGCAACGAAGGCTCCGCATCTCGGCGTGGCGGCGGACTTCAATGCATTTTCCGACACCTTTCTCACCCTCGCCGCCATCGCCCCGCTGCTGGGCGGGCCGACGAAAATCACCGGCATCGCGCACACGCGCAAGCAGGAGACCGACCGCGTGGCCGGCATGGCGCGCGAGCTGCGCAAGCTCGGCCAGGAGGTGACCGAGACGGAGAATTCGCTCACGATCACTCCGCGCCCGCTCAAGTCGGGCGTCGAAATCGAGACTTATCACGACCACCGTTTTGCCATGAGCTTCGCCATCCTCGGCTGTCACAATCTGCACGGCGACGGCCGGTCGTGGCTCTCGATCAAGGATCCCGGCTGTTGTGCAAAAACCTTTCCGGATTTCTTTGAAGTGCTGGAATCGCTGCGCCAAAAATCCCTGGCAGCCTGATGGCCTCTTCTCCTTTCATCATTGTTGCCATCGACGGCGGCGCGGCCTCGGGCAAGTCCTCGTCGTCGCGCACGCTCAGCGACCGGTTCAACCTGCTCCACGTCGACACCGGCTCCTATTATCGCGCGATCACGGAGGAGCTGCTGCGCCAGGGGGTGAAACCAAATGACCAGCAGGCGCTGCGGGCCACGCTCCACGGCCTGAAACTCGGCACCCGCCTTAACGGCCGCTCCGCCGAGATGGAGATTGGCGGGCGCGTGGCGGGGGACGAAATCCGCAGCCGCGAGGTCAATGACGCCGTGTCTCATTTCGCCGCGATTCCAGAAATGCGCGCCGCCCTGCTGGCGTATCAACGCGGCCTGGCCGAGGTCGCCCGGGCCAAGGGGTTTCGCGGGCTGGTGATGGAGGGTCGCGACATCGGCTCGGTGATTTTTCCCCGGGCGGATTTTCGGTTTTTCCTCCACGCCGACGCCGGGGAGCGCGAGCGCCGGCGCGCCGACCAGGGGCTGCACGATCAGATCCGCGAGCGCGACCGCATCGACTCGTCACGCAAGGCCTCGCCGCTCACCTGCCCCCCCGGCGCGACCTCGATCAACACCACCTCCGTCACTCTTGACCAGGTGGTCGAGCAGATGGCCGCCGCCATCGCCGCGAAGCTCGGCGCCGCATGAACCGGGCCCATCAGCAGGTGGAGATGGAGCCAGTTTACGGCTTCTTTCACTATCTTACCACGGTGCTATACGATATTTGCTTTCGGGGCGACGTTGCCGGGACCGAGAATCTTCCGCCGTACGGCGGCTATCTCGTCGCGGCGAACCATGCCAGCCACCTGGACCCGTTCATCATCGGCGCGCGCTTGCCGCGACAGGTCACATTTTTCGCCCGGAAAACGCTGTGGAAGCCCGGCTTTGCCGCGCGGTGGCTCGATGCGGTCGGAGTAATTGCGGTCGATCGCGACGGCGGTTCGGGTGTCACGGCGATCAAGCGCGTGCTCCACGCACTCAAGGAGCAGAAGACCATCATCATGTTTCCGGAAGGCACGCGTTCGCCGACCGGAATGATGCAAACGCCGAAACCGGGGGTCGGGCTCTTCGCGTGCCGCGCCCAGGTGCCCGTCGTGCCGGCGCGGATCTTCGGCTCGTTCGAGGCGTTCGGCAAAAGCAGCGCGGTGCGGCTCGGCACGCCGGTGACGGTCGTGTTCGGGCGCCCGATGGCGCCGGCCGACTACGACGACCCCGCGGCGGGCAAGGAGCGTTACCAGGTCGCCAGCGACCGCATCATGGCCCGGATCGCCCAGCTGCAGCAGCCGGGCGCACCTGTCATCTAGGCCCTGCGCCTGGCCGAAGGTGGAACGCGTTGCTTGCCCGCCAAAGTCTTGGCGAAGGAGGGCCCTCAACGCGTTGTTCGGCTCCGGCTCGCGGCGAAATGCAGGCAGTGCCTCTCAGCGCGTTAGGGACCACGCGCTCCACCCATCTACTCGAGACCGCTCGCCTTGCGCGCACGCTTGAGCACCACGCTGGCGACCACCCGCGCGCGCGCAGCGCCGTCGCGCAGGACGCCTTCGACATAATCGAGATTGGCGGCCAAGTCGGCGCGGCGCGCCCGCGCCACGGCAAAATAACTCCAGTAGTGCTCGAACAGCGCCTTCTTCAGGTCGCCATAGCCGAGGCCGCCGGCGCGCAGCCGGTTCTCGTAATCGGTCGCCACGGCCCCGGGCGCGACGAGGCGCAGGAGCTGGATGGCCAGATTCTTGTCGGCATCCGGCTTCGGTTCCGCCGGGGTGCGACTGTCCATCTTGATGCCCATGATTTTTTTCCGAAGCACCGCCTCGTCGCCAAAAATCTCGATGGTATTGCCGTAACTCTTACTCATCTTCTGGCCGTCAAGCCCGGGCACCACCGCCACTTCCTCGCGAATCACCGGTTCGGGCACGACGAGCGTTTCGCCGTAAGCCTCGTTGAACTTGATCGCGATATCGCGCGTCATCTCGACGTGCTGCTTCTGGTCCCGGCCCACGGGCACGCGCTGGGTGTCGTAGAGCAGGATGTCGGCCGCCATGAGCACCGGATAGGCGAACAGGCCGAAGTTGGCCGGGATACCCTTCGCCGTCTTGTCCTTGTAGCTGTGCGCCCGCTCGAGGAGCCCCATCGGCGTGAGGGAGCCAATCATCCACGTGAGCTCGCAGACCTCGGGCACGTCGCTTTGCCGCCAGAAGACGCTCGCCTTGGGGTCGAGCCCGCAGGCAAGCCAGTCGAGCGCAATGCCCAGCGTGTGCGTCCGCCGCTCCACCGGATTGGTGACGCTCGTCATCGAGTGATAATCGGCGATGAAATAGAAACAGTCGCCGCGCGCCTGCGCCTCGATGGCCGGGCGCATCGCGCCAAAGTAGTTGCCGATGTGAAGCGAGCCGGAGGGAGTGATGCCGGTGAGGGTGCGCATGGAAGGGGCGAGCTTCGCCGAGGGCGCGGACGGGCGTCAATCCCGGCGCGGCAGCGTGGTGACCTGCTGGCGGCTGTGGGCGATGGTCGCCGGCGGCAGACAGCCGCCAAAGGCCGTGAGCGGCATCACGAGCGAGCGCGGGCCCAGGAGCGTGCCGGGCTGCAGCACGGCGTTGCACCCCACTTCGGCCCGGTCCCCGACAATGGCGCCGAATTTCTTCAACCCGGTGTCGACCACGACGCCACCCGGGAGCGGGATGGTGACGTTCTTCTGGTCGAGGCGGACGTTGGAGCAAATCACGCCCGCACCGAAATGCGCGCCATTGCCCAGGATCGAGTCGCCCACGTAGTTGAAGTGCGGCGCCTGCACCCGGTTTAGCAGCAGGCAATTCTTGAACTCGCACGCATTGCCGAGAACACAGTGCTCGCCGACAATGACATTGCCCCGGATGAACGCGCCCGGACGGATCTCCGTGTTCGCGCCAATCCACACCGGACCGATGATCGTCGCGGTGTGCGGAACAATGACGGACGGATGCAGGTAAACGAAGCCCTCCACATGCACCCCGGGCGGCAATTCGCGCATCGGCTGGTCAAACGTGTGCGCGGCGAGCGCCGGGGCGATGCGCCTCAACCATTCCCCAGGCG
>OCZT010004487.1_pt1 | contig 14065 bp, 12 predicted proteins | sample 1539031 | NCBI WGS metagenome assembly OCZT01 (sample SAMEA3539308, study PRJEB22396) | soil metagenome | biome: tundra; feature: field; material: soil | place: USA | collected 2010-05 | depth 0.15 m
CCTCCGCAGGCTGCGTCCTTCCTGGCCGCCCGACGATGGCGGCTTCAGGCTGGGCGATGACGCTGTCCGGGGCATCGCCGGCGGCGCGCTCACCTGGCCACCGGACGTTCTGCTGACCTGGTCCCCGGGCCTGCACCCAACATCCTTACAAGTTATGAACGTTTCCTAAACTGTTCTCAGAGGCACGAAGCGCAGGCTGGGGGGCCGGCGGGTACGCCGGGCCACCGGGGAAGCCGGTTATCGGGATAAAGCCGGTTATCGCGATCAAAGGAGCGTTGCGCCATGCCCCATAAGCATGCGCCTCAAGCGGGAGGGGGCGCGGATGGAAACGAGCGGCTCACCGCGGCCACGGGTGCTCTACTGCTGGTGCTCCTGGCCGCCGAGGGCGTCACCATCCTGCGGATACATCGGCTGCTCACGTTGCACTTCTTCATCGGGATGCTGCTCCTCGGACCGGTCGCGCTCAAGGCCTCCTCGACCTGCTACCGGTTCGTCCGTTACTACACCGGTGCCCCTGATTACCGCAGGAAGGGGCCGCCAGGGCCGTTGTTGCGCTTGCTCGGGCCTTTGGTGCTGGCCACGTCGCTCAGTGTGCTCGGCACGGGGGTCGCGCTGGCCTTCACCGGGCCGCACGCCGGGCCGTGGCTCTTGCTGCACAAGGCCACGTTCGTTGTGTGGTTCGGCGTCATGGCTATCCACGTCCTGGCCTACGCCGGGCGGCTCCCTCGGCTCATCGGGACCGACGTGCCGCTCCTGGCCGCGCACGACCGGACCAGGAAGGTGCTGGCCGGGCGGCCGGCGCGATGGCTCCTGCTGGCCGCGTCGATCGTCGGCGGCCTGGTCATCGCCCTGCTCACCCTGCACCTGGTCGCCCCGTGGTCGGGACCGCGGACTTTCGGCTGATTCCCTTCTCCCACGTGCGGAACCTGGACCTCTGGCGGGCAGGGGCCTTGTGTCCCGCGCCACCGGGGCCTTCAGCACTGGCTATCGGCGGGCGCGCAGGAGCACTCTGAAAGGAGAACGTAGGAATCTAAGGAGGAGCGATGTCTGGAGTCATCGTCGGAGTAGACGGCTCGCCCCATTCGCAGTACGCCCTTGAGTGGGCCATGCGTGAGGCCAAGTTGCTTCATGCCCCGCTAACAGTCATCACCGTTCACCCGGCCATCGTGGGTTACTGGGGTGCGGTCACGTATCCGGAAGGCGTCATCGACCGGGAGCAGTCGCGGCAGGAAGTCCAGCACTTGGTGGACAAGGTCGCGAGCGACATTGGAGAGACCGTGCCGGACGTGACCGTGGATGTGTGCACGGGCAGCGCAGCGGAGGAACTCATCAGCGCCTCGCGCCGCGGCGATCTGCTCGTCGTCGGGTCCCGCGGTAGCGGAGGGTTCGCCAGGCTCGTGATGGGCTCGGTGAGCAGCCAGGTCGTCCACCACGCGGTCTGCCCCGTCGTGGTCATCCCGGAGCCGCACTACGCCTCGTAGTCGAAGATCAGAGCAAGGGCATCAGCCAGCTTGCGCATCGTCTTGTCGGCGAGCTGGCCGATGCTGTCGCCGGACAGCCGGTCGCTGCGCACCCGCACCGCGGAGTAGGACTCCAGGTGTCCGGCGATGGGATCGTCCGGGCTCAGAGCGACAACATAGGGCGTTTCGGTGAGGTCCGGCCGGTCACTGACCTTGACCACGAGCGGGTGCCCCGTGATCGCGTTGAAACCGTCATTGCTGATGATGGCCACGTAGCCAGCCCGGCCGAGTCCTTTGTAGGCGTAGACGTCCCCACGGTTCACGCGGCGCCCTTACCGGCGCCGGGTGGGAAGTCCCCCGCGTTGGCCTCAGTCCACTCGGCCCAGGCCTGCCCGGTCTCACGGTCAGCCTCCGCGATGGCGGTGGCCGCGTCGCGCTGGATCTTCTCGCGGGAAGCCCGGGTCATCCAGGCCGACATGGACAGGCCCGCCCGGTCGGCCTCGGACTTGGCCTGCCGGAAAGCTCGCTCACCCATGCTAATGCTGAATGTCTTCACAGGCATGTTCAGAACATTAGCAACAACGTTCCTACGAAGTAGCCCGAACGAATGATGACAAAGCCGTCGTTTCTGGGCCGCCGCTGATCTGGGGGCCCGGCCGCCCGGCGACCACCGTCGACGGCTACATGGCCGGCACCAACGGCGAGATGGACTGGATGACGTTCCCGTGGACCGACGACATCAAGGCCTACGTCATTGTGCTCACCGAACCGGTCGACTGCATCGTGTTGGGCCGCAATCTCGCGGAGGGGGTTCATCCCGCACTGGGCGGCACAGCCCGAGGGCGAGGACCAATCGTCTGCGTCATGATCTACTGGTTCCTGCCGGGCCGCCCGTTTCCTTTCGCCGGGTCCGGGCGGCTCGGGCTTCCTGACCTGCTATTTCGGTGGCGGCAGCGTCAGATAGTGGGCAAAAGAGGCGCCATCTCCGGGGGGTCGGTGGGTGCCGCGAGTACCCAATCCTCGCCGTCCAGACGGATCCCGGGAGCGTCACCATGGTGCTCGCGGCGCCGGGCGAGGCGGGCACTGACGAATTCGCCGTCCCCGGCAGCCGTCAGGCCGAGAGCCTGCGCCGCCGCATTATGACTGGCGTAGCCTCCGAAGATCACAATTCCCTCGGGTCGTAGCTGGTCACGGGCGCCGCCGTTGTAGCGGACACGCTTCATGGGATCGCCGGGGCTGGTTACCACAGTGAGCACGGCGGTCCTGCTCACCGGCCGCCCCTGAGCTCGGCGGAACAACTCGTTCACGCGCTGCTGGCCTGACTTCCCGGCCATGATGGCGGCGACATCCCATGGCCGCAACCGCAGCAGAACGTTCTCGGGCAACGCCGCGTCCCGGAACAGCCACCAGATGGCGGCGTTACCGGCCGGGCTGAGAGTGCGCTTGCGGTCCCGGTTCGCAGCATCCCGGAGGTAGGCAGGGCTGACCCGGATGAGGCCCGCGCTCCATTCGCCCCTATCGTCGCTGGCCCACAGCAGCAGACACAGCCCGCCTTCGGCCTCAGGCGGGATCATCCAGCCACCCATCGTCTGCGAGAACTTGCAGTCGACGTCGCTGCCGCAGATCCGGTAGTCGAGGCGGTCTCCGTCCACGAAGCCGAACTCGCGCTGCAAGTTGATCTCGACCAGCGTCCCCGCGTGAGTCTTCTCTGTTTTGTGCAGTTCTTCCCAGCGGTACCGCCCGGTGTGCTGCCCGTCGAGCAGCATGTCGATGGTGCGCCGCAGCGCGGCAGCGAACCTGCGGCCCTCGGGGTCCTCCGCGAGCAGGTGCGCGGCGACCAACTCAAGGTCGCCGTTGCCGTTGCCCGGCACCCGGGCCGGGACGGCGAGCCCAGGTAGCGGCACCGCCGTAGCTGACCAGCCCGCGCCGGTCACGCCGGGGCAGGCGTCAACGCGACGGCGGCCTCGCTGGTGGGCATCAGGAAGGTCAGCGTCTCCTGCAGGTACAACTGGACCGTATCGGCGTCATGCGCGAGATATCCGATCGACGTGTCCTGGCCGAGGTGCAGAGCGAAGTCACCGCCCCGGGTGGTCAGCACGAAGGCTCCGTCAATGGCCGGTGCCCAGACGATCTCACCGCTGATCAGGCGTTCGATGTGGCTGGCCACGGGGTAGCCGTGGTCGCTGGTCTCGCTGACGGCCGTGTACGCCTCGGCGCTCAGCACCACCGAATACGGCCCATCAACGCCCGCCCTCCGCAGGTGCCCCAGCGCCTCGGCGACCGCAGTGGGATAGTCGCGCACGTCGGCCGGGAGGGTCATGGACGAGTTGGATGACTCGTGCCGGACGCCGATGATGCCCGCCGCCGGATATCCCTCGAAGATGGCTCGGTCCTCGGCGAAGGCGATCTGCCGCGAGGCGTCCTTCACGGGCTGCCAGTCGGAGTCCTCGGCGCCCCGTTCGACGTCGTCGATCGCGCCACGGTCCACCGTAAACGGCACCTGCAACTCGACGAGCGCCCTGACCTGCCGCTGACGGGCCAGCACCCCGTCCCGCGGCGCCTCGATGTCGGCTACGTGGCCGGTGCCCACGCCGGACAGCACCTCACCGGCGGGGCCATGCACATCTACCACCCGCCGCCCGGCCAGGTGGCGCTTGATGGTGCGCACCGCCTCCTGTTCGATCTGCGACCAGGCGGCGCTCGAAATGGGGGCAAGCTCGCGGTGGAGGTCATTCATGCTGAGTGACTCCTCTGAGACTGCCGATACCAAGTGATCCGCCGGACGCTGTGGCCACCGGCGCGGCTTCGCCCGCCCCGGGGCCGTCGGCTCCGGCCTCGCCCGCGGCGGGATCTGCCTCCGCAGGCGGCTGGGCCAGGCTCTCCAGCAACGGCATTGACGGCACGAAGAACAGGGTGCCTGTCACGGCCGTGCTGAAATCCAGCAGCCGGTCGTAATTTCCCGGTGGGCGGCCGACGAACATGTTCGTCAGCATTTGCTCGATCGGGCCGGGCGAACGTGCGTAGCCGATGAAGTACGTGCCGAAATCACCTCGGCTAACCGTGCCGAAGGGCATGTTGTCGCGAACGATCTGGACTTCCTCGCCGTCCTCAGTGATGGTCGTCAGGGCGTTGTGCGCCGACGTGGGCTTGACCGCGTCGGCCAGTTCTATGTCGGAGAGCTTCGTCCGGCCGACGATGCGTTCCTGCTCCTCGACCGGCAGAGCGTTCCAGCCGCTCATGTCGTGCAGGTACTTCTGCACGATCACGTAGCTGCCGCCCGCGAATTCGGGGTCTTCCGGCCCGATGACGGTTGCCTCGGCGGCGGCCTGGCCGGTGGGATTCTCCGTCCCGTCCACGAACCCGATGAGATCACGGTCGTCGAAGTACCGGAAGCCATGCACTTCGTCCACAGGCGACACGGCACGGCCAAGCCGGGTCATGATGTGAGTGGCCAGTTCGAAGCAGAGATCAAAACGCGTAGCGCGGATGTGCAGCAGGATGTCCCCCGGCGTGGACACCGCGCGCCGGGACCCGGCCTGGATCTCACGAAACACATGCAGCCCGGCCGGGCGAGCCGGCCCGGCCAGCCGGTCCCATGCCTCCGATCCGATCCCGACCACGCAGGACAACTTCGCGTCGAGGTCGCGGAACCCCACCGCGCGCAGCAGCCCGGCCAGGTCGCTGAAGAGATCGCGTACCGCAGCACAGCTGTCCGCCCCCGGATCGAGGGTCACCACCAGAAAGATCGCGGAGCCCGTCAGCGGGGCCGCTACTTCCTGAGGCTGGACCACTGCCTGACCCTGGACCACTGCCTGACCCTGGACCACTGCCCGACCCTGGGCCGCTGCCTGACCCTGGGCCGCCGACTGCCCCTGAGCCTGCGGCTCTGATTGCGCCGCCGCCTCTGCGGTCATCTGTGGACACTCACCCATCAGGTTTCCCGGCCGCGCCTTCACGTCCGGCGTGCTTCCTGCGACACGCTAGCAAAGAACCCCGGGATGGCCGACCGCGGAATAGGCGATCGCCCAATAGGCAGCCCCAATAGGCAGCCCGGGAATAAACAGCCCGGAATAGGCAGCCCCGGAATAGGCCGTGGCGGTCCGGCGGCTAGCACGGTGACAGGCCCGCAACCGCCGGCCCGCAGTCTGCCTCCGGAGGACCCGGTGAACAACCGCAGCGCCGACATCCCACGGCGGATCGACCGCACCCATGGCGTGACGCCACTCGGCCCGGACGCTCAGGTCGACAACAAGGCGCTCGTCATCCCGCCGGGCAACTTCTCCCTGGCCGACCCGTTCCTGCTGCTGTCCGAGGACTGGTTCTCCTCGCCGGGCTTCGAGTGGCATCCGCACCGTGGCCTGGAAACGGTGACGATCGTTCTCGACGGCGCGCTTGAGCATGGCGACAACCTGGGCAGCGCGGGTGTCCTCGGCCCGGGAGACGTGCAGTGGATGACCGCGGGCCGTGGCATCATCCACCGTGAGCTGGCCTTCCGCGACGAGCATGCGCACACCCTGCAACTGTGGGTGAACCTGCCCCGGAGCCAGAAGATGGCCCAGACGAGGTACCAGGATCTGCGGGCGGACACCCAGGGGGTCCTGGCCGCTCCGGGCGCCCAGGTATCGGTGATCTCCGGCACGGGCGGGGCCGGCCCAGGCGGGGACGGCCTGGGCGGGGCGGGCACGGTTACCGGGCCCGCGCGGAACCACTGGCCGATCACCGGGTTGCGGATCGCCATCGAGCCCGGCGCCGCGTTCACCCAGCGGTTGCCAGCCCGCGACCGGGCCTTCCTCTATGTCCTGTCCGGCCGGGTGCGCGCCGCCGGGCGGACGCTCGCCGCGGGGGACGTGGCCTGGTCCGACCCTGTCCGTGCTGCGCAGTTCAGCACTCAGCAGTCCAGCACTCAGCAGTCCGGCACTCAGCAGTTCAGCACGCTGGAGTTGCGTGTCCCGGCCGGAGACGAGGTCGCCACCCTCATCCTGTTCGCCGGCCAGCCGATCGGCGACCCGGTCTCCGTCGGCGGCCCGTTCGTCATGAATACTCGCGCGGAGATTTCACAGGCCTTCAACGACTTCCATTCGGGAAAGTTTGGCCAGGTCCCGCGCAAAGCACGGCTGAAAGTCCGGTAGGCCGGGCGGAGCGGGCAGGCAATTGCGGGCCGGCCGCATTGCCCGGCTCCGCCGGATCGGCGATCATCTGTGGGCGGCCCGGGTTCGCCTGGCGAGCGTGGGCCCGCGATGCGTGCGCGGCAGAGGGTGACGGGCACGACGTCCGGTTGTCGGTAACCGTCACTACGGATGGACGACATGAGATTGGCACCCTCGCCCTCCTCACTACCGCGGCTAGCGCGTCCCGGCCCCGTCGCCGCGCTCCTCGGCGTCCTCGCACTCATCGCCTCGGCGCTCTCCCTGGCCGCCGGGCACGCCTCGGCCGCCACCGTCACGCTGACAGTCGCCAAGAGCGGCGGGGAGTACACCAGCGTTCAGGCCGCGGTCAACGCGGTCCCCAACAACTCTTCAACGCTCTACACGATCCAGATCGGGTCGGGAACCTACGAGGAGGCCGTGACCATCCCGGCGGCCAAGCTCCACCTGACCCTGCTCGGCGCGACGGGCAACCCGGCGAACGTGGTCATTGACTCAGCGCGTTACAACAGCGAGGCGAACCCGGCCGGGGGAACCTACGGCACCGAGGGCTCGGCGACCGTCCACGTGGCGGCCAGCAACTTCAAGGCCGCGTACATCACCTTCAGCAACTCGTTCAGCAAGGCCAAGAACCCCACGGTGACCGGCACCCAGGCGGTGGCCATCGCCATGGAAGGTGACCGGCAGGTCTACGAGCATGACGTCTTCTACGGTCACCAGGACACGCTGCTGACCTGGGGTTCGACCGCGACCAAGTCCCTGCGCCAGTACATCTACGCCTCGACGATCGAGGGCGACGTGGACTACATCTTCGGCAACGGCAGCCTGGTCGTCGACCGGTCCAGCGTGGTGGTGCTCAACGATGGCTTCTCCACGCAGGCATTCCTGACCGCGCCAGCCACGTACGGCACCGACAAGTACGGCATCCTGATCACCGGGTCCACGGTGACCACCACGCTCGCTGCGAACCAGCTCTACCTGGGCCGGGCCTGGGTGCCCTACACCGGCGCGGTCCCGCAGTTAGTGATCCGGACGACGAGCCTTCCGTCGCAGGTCAACACCAGCAACCCGTACCTCGGCATCTCCGGCGCGACGTGGACAGCGGGCCGTTACTTCGAATACGACAACACCGGCTCCGGCGCGAACCCGAACAAGGCCACCCGCCCGCAGCTCACCACCGCGCAGGCCGCCTCCTACACCGCGCCGACATACCTGGCCGGTTCCGACGGCTGGGACCCGGTGGCCAGCTAGACGTTGGCGTAGTGGCCGGCTAGCTGCTGGCGCAGCTTGTACTTGAGCACTTTGCCGCCGACGGTCTCCGGCAGCGCGTCGGCGAACAGGATCGCCTTCGGCGACTCGAATCCCGCGAGCCGTTCCCGGCAGAACGTGATCAGCTCGGCCGCGTCGGGCTGGCGCCCCGGCTCGCAGACCACGATCGCGGTGACCGCCTCGCCCCACCGGTCATGCGGCAGCCCGACCACCGCGGACTTGGCCACATCCGGGTGCTGGTGCAGCACCGCCTCGACGCGCAGGCTGGACACGTTCTCCCCGCCGGACTTGATGATGTCCTTATAGCGGTCGACCATGATCCGAAGGCCGTCGTCGTCAACCACGCAGCTGTCGCCGGAGTGGAACCAGCCGTGCCTGAAGGCCTGCTCGGTCGCCGCCTGGTCCTTGTAGTACCCGGACGCGACCGCGGGCGACCGGTAGACAGCCTCGCCCGGGACACCAGGCTCGTGCAGCAGGTCCTGGCCCTCGGTGTCCATCACGGTGGAGGCGAGCAGCGGATTCGGGATGCCCACATAGTTCACTTTCGGGGCGGTGGCCAGGTACTTGTCCGGCCACACGTCCGGCCAGAACCGGTGGCAGGAGATGGCCTCGGTCTGGCCGAAGATGCCGACCAGCAGAAAGTCCTCGGCGCAGCGCTGCTTGAGGCTGTCCAGCACGGCCGGCTCGACCGCGCCCCACCCGTACACGAGAACCCCCAGCGAACTGCCATCCACTCCAGAATTCGGAGCCAGCCCGGGATCGGCGGCAACCGCTCCGGCGAAGGCCTTGACCAGTTGCGGGGAGCCGCCCCACAGGGCCGTGACCTTCTCCCTGGCGACCGCGGCGGCCATTTCCTGCGGCACTGGCTTGCGGCCGATCACCAGCGAGCCGCCGGCCAGGAAGGCAGGCAGGGACAGCACCTGATCCGCGACGTGGTAGATGACCGGCAGAAACGAGCACAGCCGCAGGTCGGCCTCGACGCGGAGGCCGCGGGTGAGCGACAGCGCGAAGGCATAGGCGCCCATGTGCGCGTAGGAGTGGGACAGCATCACTCCCTTGGGCAACGCCGTGGTGCCCGAGGTGAAGAGGATCTCCCAGATGTCATCCCCATGCACCACCGTGTCCGGTTCCGTCGTCGGCTGGCCGGCGATGAACTCTCCGAACGACACACCGCCGCTGATCACGTCGCCGCCGATCGGGATGCTCACATCAGCCCGCAGGCCCGCCGCGGTGAGTGCGTCCCCAGCCTGTGGCCACAACTCGGCGTCAACCACGACCAAGCTGGGCTCGGCCAGCGCGACCAGGTGCCCGAGCACGTCCGGGGCGAGGGAGGGGTTGACCGGGACGGCTACCAGGCCAGCCTTGGCCGTGGCCAGCTTGGCCAGGTACGCCTCGACGGAGTTCTCGCAGACCAGCAGGACCCGGTCGCCGCGCTTCAGGCCCCGGGCCAGCAGGCCGTTGGCGAAGCGGTTGACGATATCGTTGGCCTGCCGGTAGGTCAGGCGCTCACATTCTGGTTCGGCGAACGCCCCGGCCCAGCCGACGATCGCGACCTGATCCGGGCGGCTCCAGGTCACTCGTTCCAGGATGTCCCCGACACAGACCCGGTCCCAGCGGTTGTCCGCACGTCGGTCGTAGAGGCTCGTGACATTGATCGGCACGGCGGGCTCCCTCGCTCGCGGCAGTGCAAGCTCCTCGCTTCGCGGCGGTGCGAGCTTTTCTTCGCTTCGCGAAGGCTGTACGAGCTTCTCTCGCTTCGCGAAGGTCGGCTCCCTCGCTCACGCCAGCGTTTGTGAATCATGAACCACAATCTGGGAGCCCGTCAAGGTTTCCCCTCTCCCCTTCCGGCACAGGCCGGTGCTGTGTTTTGATCGGGGGATCCCGGCTCCTCAAGTTACGACTAGTGAATTTCGGATCACTAACGTGGTTAGTGCTGTAGAGCGCTCAGTCATGTGGAGATGACATGGACTTCGCGGAGACCGTTGAGGATCAGGCTTTGCGGAAGACTGTCGCGGAGATCGCGGGGCGCTTCGGTGGCGCCTACTACGCGGCCCGGGCACAGGCCCGGGAGCCGTGCACGGAATTGTGGCAGGCTCTCGGCGAGGCCGGTTTCATCGGGGTCAACCTGCCCGAGGAATACGGCGGCGGCGGGGGCGGCTTGGCTGAACTGGCCATCGTCTGCGAGGAGACCGCCGCGCAGGGCTGCCCGCTCACCCTGCTGCTGGTGTCCAGCGGGGTGTCCGCCGAGGTTCTATCGCGCTATGGCAGCCCGCAGCAGAAGCAGCGCTGGCTGCCGGGGATCGCGGCGGGAACCAGCAAGATGGTCTTTGCCATCACCGAGCCGGACGCGGGCTCCAACAGCCACAAGCTGTCGACCACGGCCAGCCGCGACGGCGAGGACTGGGTGCTGCGCGGGACGAAGTACTACATTTCCGGCGTCAACGAGGCTGAGGCGATCCTCGTGGTGGCCCGGACCGGGGTGGATAGGGCGACCGGGGAGGGAGCGAAAGACAGCAGAGCCACCGGGCACGGGCGGCTGAGCCTGTTCGTGGTCCCGACGGACGCACCCGGCCTGGTCGCCAGGCCGTTGCCGGTTGACGTGATGCTCCCCGAGCGGCAGTTCACCCTGCATTTCGACGACATCCGGCTCGGCGCGGACGCCATCGTGGGCGCCGAGGGCGACGGGCTGCGCCAGGTCTTCCACGGGCTGAACCCGGAACGGATCACCGGCGCGGCGTCCGGAGTGGGCGTCGCCCGGTACGCCCTCGCCCGCGCGGCCGAGTACGCGCGGACCCGCACCGTCTGGGACGAGCCGATCGGCAGCCACCAGGGCGTCTCCCACCCGCTGGCCAAGGCGGCGATCGAGACGGAACTGGCCGCGCTGATGACCCGCAAGGCGGCCTGGCAGCACGATCACGGGATGTCGGCGGGCGAGGCGGCGAACATGGCCAAGTACGCGGCCGCCGAGGCCGCGATCGCCGCGGTTGACCAGGCCATCCAGACGCACGGCGGCAACGGCGTGAGCACCGAGTACGGGCTCATCCCGCTCTGGGGCCTGGCCCGCCTGCTGCGGATCGCTCCGGTCAACCGGGAGATGGTGCTCAACTACGTGGCGCAGCACACCCTGGGCCTCCCGAGGTCGTATTGATGATCCCCAGGGTCGCCGAGGGGACGGTGCTGAGCTCGTCGCTGGACACGGGCTCGCCGGAATACCAAGCCAACCGGGACGCCCAGCTGGTCCTGCTTGGCGAGCTCGCCGAAGAACTGGACAAGGCACGGGCCGGCGGCGGTCCCCGGTATCAGCAGCGCCACCACGACCGCGGCCGGCTGCTGGCCAGGGAGCGGATCGAGCTGCTGCTGGACCGGGACGGGCCGTTCCTCGAACTGTCCGCCCTGGCCGCGTGGGGCACCGAGTTCACCGTCGGGGCCAGCATCATCACCGGCATCGGCGTGGTCAGCGGGGTCGAGTGTGTCTTGATCGCGCACGACCCGACGGTCCGCGGCGGCGCGATGAACCCCTACTCGCTGCGCAAGTCGCTGCGCGCCCTGGAAATCGCCCGCCGCAACCGGCTCCCGGTGATCAACCTGGTCGAGTCTGGCGGTGCGGACCTGCCGACCCAGTCGGAGCTCTTCGTCCCGGCCGGGAAGATCTTCCATGACCTGACGGAGCTGTCCGCGAGGGGCGTGCCCACCATCGCGCTGGTCTTCGGCAACTCCACCGCCGGGGGCGCGTACGTGCCCGGGATGTGCGACTACTCGGTCCTGGTGGACGGTCAGGCGAAGGTGTTCCTCGGCGGTCCGCCCCTGGTCAAGATGGCCACCGGGGAGGACGCCGACGACGAGGAACTCGGCGGCGCGCAGATGCACTCCCGGGTGTCCGGGCTGGCCGACTACTTCGCCACCGACGAGCGGGACGCGATCCGGCTCGGCCGCCGGATCGTCTCCGAGCTCAACTGGCGCAAGCTGGGCCCGGGCCCGACGCTGCCGGCCGACGAGCCGGTCCATGACGCCGAGGGACTGCTCGGCATCGCGCCCGCCGACATCAGGGTGCCGTTCGACCCACGGGAAGTGCTGGCCCGGGTCGTGGACGGCTCCAGGTTCGGCGAATACAAGGAGTCCTACGGGACCAGCCTGGTCACCGGGTGGGCGTCGGTGCACGGCTACCCGGTGGGCGTGCTGGCCAACGCCCGCGGCGTGCTGTTCAGCGAGGAGGCCAAGAAGGCCGCGGAGTTCATCCAGCTGGCCAACCAGACCGACACGCCGCTTGTCTTCCTGCAGAACACCACCGGCTACATGGTGGGCGCCAGTTACGAGCAGGGCGGGATCATCAAGGACGGGGCCAAGATGATCAATGCGGTTACCAACAGCACCGTGCCGCACATCACCCTGAACATGGCGGCCTCGTTCGGCGCCGGCAACTATGGCATGTCCGGCCGGGCCTACGACCCCCGGCTGATGTTCGCCTGGCCCGGCGCCAAGCTCGCGGTGATGGGAGCACCCCAGCTCGCTGGCGTGATGTCTATTGTCGGGCGGGCCGCCGCCCGGGCGGCTGGGCGGCCTTTCGACGAGGGCGCTGACGAGCGGCGCCGCGGGATCATCGAGGCGCAGATCGAGCGGGAGTCGCACGCCTTCTTCGTCACCGCCCGGCTGTACGACGACGGGCTCATCGATCCCCGTGACACCCGCACCATGCTGGGCATCGCGCTGTCGGCCGCCTGCTCCGCGCCCGTCGAGGGACGCCGGGGCTTCGGCGTATTCCGGATGTGATCCCCGTGCATAGCACAGTGAGCCCGATCACCAAGCTCCTCGTCGCGAACCGCGGCGAGATCGCGCTGCGGATCATGCGGACCGCGCGGGAAATGGACATCGCGACCGTGGCGGTGTTCAGCGACCCCGACTCCGGCGCACCGTTCGTGGCCGCCGCCGACGAGGCGGTCCGGCTGCCCGGGGCCGCGCCCGCGGACACCTACCTGCGCGGGGACGCGATCATCGCGGCCGCGCAGGCGACCGGGGCCGGGGCGGTCCACCCCGGCTACGGCTTCCTGTCCGAGAACGCTGGGTTCGCCCGGGCCTGTGCGGCGGCCGGCCTGGTCTTCGTCGGGCCTGCGGCGGACGTGATCGAGGTGATGGGCTCCAAGATCGCGGCAAAGGAACTGCTGGCGGCGGCCGGGGTGCCGGTGCTGCCCGGGGTGACTGTTGACCCGGTCGGGGAGCCAGATCCGGCGAAGCTGGCCGCAGCGGCTGACGAGATCGGGTACCCGGTGCTGGTCAAGGCCGCGTTCGGCGGTGGCGGCCGGGGCATGCGGATCGTGGCGGATCCGGCCAGCCTGGCCGAGGCGGTGGCCAGCGCCAGGCGCGAGGCCACCTCGGCCTTCGGCGATGGCACGGTGTTCCTCGAGCGGCTGCTGGACCGGCCCCGGCACATCGAGGTCCAGATCGTGGGGGATAGCCACGGCACCGTCAGGCACCTGTTCGAGCGGGAGTGCTCGATCCAGCGGCGCTACCAGAAGATCATCGAGGAGGCGCCGTCGCCAGCGGTGGACGAGCGGCTCCGCACCAGGCTGGGGGACGCGGCCGTCGCGGCCGGCCAGGCCATCGGCTACGTGGGCGCCGGAACCGTCGAGTTCGTGCTGGACGCCGACGGCTCGTTCTACTTCCTGGAGGTCAACACCCGGCTGCAGGTCGAGCACCCGGTCACCGAGCTGATCACCGGCCTGGACCTGGTCCGCGTGCAACTGGAGGTGGCCGAAGGCCGGCCGCTGGGCCCCGACGTCACCAGTGCGCGAATCAACGGCCATGCGATGGAGGCCCGGCTGTACGCGGAGGATGTGCCGGCCGGTTTCCAGCCCGCCATCGGAACCCTGCACCGGTTCGCCATCCCCGCGCTGCCGGGAGTCCGGGTCGACGCAGGAGTCAGCGACGGCTCGGTGGTGGGCGTGTACTACGACCCGATGCTGGCCAAGGTCATCGCGCATGGCGCTAGCCGCGACCAGGCGCGGCGGCGGCTGGCCAGCGCGCTGGCACGAGCTGAGCTGCACGGCGTCACCACCAACCGGGACCTGCTGGTCGGCGTGCTGGGCGAGGCGGAATTCAGCGACGGCACGATCGACACCGGCTACCTGGCCCGGCATGATCCCGCCGTGCTGGCCGCGCCCCTCGGCGGCGAGGCGCTCGACCTGCACGCGGCCGCGG
>OCZT010004488.1_pt1 | contig 14064 bp, 31 predicted proteins | sample 1539031 | NCBI WGS metagenome assembly OCZT01 (sample SAMEA3539308, study PRJEB22396) | soil metagenome | biome: tundra; feature: field; material: soil | place: USA | collected 2010-05 | depth 0.15 m
CGATCTGTCGCCGGATTGACGCTGGTTGAGGTAAAGGCACCGCATCGGTTCGCGCGCGCCGGCATCGCCAAGGCCGCACTGGCTGCGAAAACCTACCCCATGTTTCGCTTTGAGCTTTTCATGCGGACCAAAAATGGCTGGCAAGAAAGCGTGCTTTCCAGTTGATTTTCTCCCGCCCCCCAATCGTCGTCACCGGGGTCATTAGTCCGTTGGCGGCGAGGGCGGGGGATTACTTTAACCACCTATGATTTTTTCGCCAGAGCATTTTGCTGGATCGCTGGGCCGACTGTTTTTTCTATCTTTCAGCCGGTTCGGTTGTCTCGGATTCACGTTTGTGAACCGCTGGCGATACTTTTAACCATGAAACCTATAGACTCCTCCGAAACTCAACGTCTCACCGAACTGCTGTTCGAAGTCGAGCAAGCTCTGGACGACTGGATTATCACCTACGCACCCGACCTTTCTGACGAGAATGCCGTACGCGAATCATGGGCGCGAATCATGGACGGCGGCGGCACGCTGTCCTACGTCACCAACCTTCGGGAGCGGGTTAGCAAAGCGAGGAAGGTATGAGCCGTAGTCACCTTGATCTTTTTAGCGGTATTGGTGGCTTCGCGCTAGCGTGTCGCTGGTGCGGAGTTGAGACGGTTGGTTTTTGCGAAATTGAAAAATATGCACAGCAAGTCATCATCAATAACTTCGGGGCGTCGGTTATGGCCCACTCCGAACGTGTCGGAGGCCGAGCATCCCGGAAGTAATCACAGTCACCCCGGCAGTCAAGTGAATCTTATTTCTGTAGTAAAGAGCCTCGCTTACACCCCGACATATTCACCCTCAACGGAGCCGACTACGCCGGGGTGTGGCTCATCACAGGGGGATTTCCTTGCCAGCCTTTCAGTTGTGCCGGGAAGCGACGGGGCAAGGAAGATGACCGTTACATCTGGCCGGAAATGCTCCGAGTTATTGCGGAGGCAGGACCAACTTGGGTTCTTGCTGAGAACGTGCCTGGAATCATCAACATGGAACTCGACAGTGTGCTTTCTGACCTGGAAGGCATCGGCTACTCCGCATGGCCGATTGTTGTTCCGGCTTGTGCCGTCGATGCCCGACATAGACGAGACCGAGTTTGGATTGTGGCTCACTCCAACCGTTCCACGACCGCACGACAGCGAGAACACGGAGGGGAAGGATTACCCATCGCAGAAACAGAATCATTTAGCCCGTCAAGTTCGCTTGGAATGGACGCCAGACGCACACTGCTACAAAGGAGGGGCCGAGAATCAAAGGAAGAAACAACTCAATGGTGCCCTGAACCCAACGTGGGTAGAGTGGCTAATGGGGTACCCCGAAGGGTGGACAGACTTAAAGGGCTTGGGAATTCCATCGTACCGAAAGTCGCCGCGCAAATCATAAAATCCATGATCGCCTCAGAGGAAACCATATGACCCGCACCAAACTCGACAACCTCACCGCCCGCGTGGACTGGCTTTCCCGCGTCGTGGGCTGCCTTGGTGCCTTCGAGCACTGCTACTGGCATGTTGACCTGGTTCGAGCCGAGAAAGCCCTCCAGGAGGCAGCAGCGAGCAAACCAAAGGTATGATTATGAGAGAAATAACCTCCGATGCGCTTCGATCGGTAATCCCGTGGTGCGGTGAATGGTTCAACATGCATGGACCGAACGGAACTCAACTCCGTCTATCCCCGTCCGCCCAGTGGTGGATTATCCGAGACGCTGATGGCAAGATAGTATCCAAGCACGATTCTAGAACCTACGCGCTCCGCAAGGCCAAGAAACTGGACTCCCAGGTAAAACCATGAAACCCAAGAAACCCCGCTGCAAGCTCGCCGACCTGCTTGCCCTGCACGAAGCATTCCAGCCCCTTGCCGACGCCTGCCTGGAAACTATGGCCAGAGCCTACGAAATCGCCAAAGCCAGCGGCTTCAAGAACCGGGACTCTCTGAAGGTAATTGACCTTACGGTTGAAACCCTACAGGCGATCAACAAGGTCATGGAGCAGGCTGAAAGGCGGAAACCGTGACCATGAATATGAGAGTTGAGTTTCAGCAAACACTGGACCTTGAAATTATCTCCTGCGAAAAGGTGATGGAGAGCCTTTATAACTCGAAGGTTCCGGGCGAACAGACGCGGTACTTAATCCTGCAAGGTCACAGGTCGGGACTGCTCAGGGCAAAGCTGCTACTTGACCAATGTCCAAATCCATTCGGTCCAAACAAAGAATAATGAACTGCACGAAATGCGGATGCGAAATAAACGACACGGAGGGATGCTGCCCAGGATGCCTTACGGTTGCTGAAAATGAGGCGGAAACCATGATAGAGCATGTCACCACCATCGCTACGATTGATTCACTAGAGGCAGAAGTTGTGATGCTTCGGGCGTGCAACGATATGCTGGTTTATCGAGAGCAACGAGCCAGGGTTATCGCCAATGGACTCCGGGAACAATTGGAGGTTTTGAAGAGCCAAAAGCAATGGCGAACCAATGCTCTCAAAGATGCCCACGACGACAAAAGTAAGTTGCGGGCGGAGATTCACGATTTGAAGCACACGATAACGTCCTCCCAATTCGTAAAGTATTGGGAAGGACTCACTTTTAAGCAGCTTTCGCTATTAACGGCACAAAGCTTGTTGAGGGCTGCTTCGTTGGTGAAAGACTAGCAGACAGCGAACCATGACCCCAACCCCAAGTTTCTTCTCTCAAAGCCGTGCCAGGGCAACGAAGGACGGAAAGGTGTGGTTGAACCGGTAATGCGCTGTAACGTTCAAATCCTTCTACTTCTCAGGTGTTACGGTTACGTTTCAATTTATTTCTTGCGTTACAGGCGTTACATGTTATCGTAAACCCATGTATGTGAAGATCTTCAGTCAGATTTTGGATTCGTCTCTGGCGGATAACCGTCCGCTGCGCCACTTCTTCATGGACCTGCTGCTTCTGAGTGATCCTGACGGAAACGTTATAATGACGCCCATTGCTATTGCCAACCGCACCCGGGCGGAGTTGAAGGAAGTTGAGTGGGCGCTGGCCGAGCTTCAGAAGCCGGACGCGGGGAGTCTTAGCCCGGCAGAGGAAGGTAGAAGGATAATTCCACTTGAAGGCCACGGTTACGGATGGAGCATCGTGAATTACCAGCAATACCGAGACTACAAGACGGCAAAGGAAATGCGCGAGGCGTCAGCGGAACGTGTGAGGAAGTGGAGAGAAAAGAAGCGCAACCACTCAGGCGGGGCGCTAAAGGGCGAGTCGGCAGCCATTCGGGCCGATGAAAATGGGCACACCAAGGGCTACGACGCTATTCTTGCTGAAGCTCAACGCCAATCCTTTGAATGAAAACCAAACCTGAGCAAACCCGCCTACCGCCGCTGGCGCTACCTGTGCGACAAACTGAGCGAAAATATATGAAAACACCAAACACAATCGAAGGCGCGATAACCGAGGACATCATGCGCCGAGCCGTGCAAAAGCTAGGAAAGTTTCCATCAACGCAAAACTACAATCTGATGTATGAAGCCGTCCTCGAAGGTTTAAACTTCAACCTGCCAGCAGCACTCCAAGCTCCGCCTGGAATGGACGGGGAGGAGTTCGCAGGAATACATCAGGGGCCACCTCCGTTCTAACCGAGCCTAACGGCTCACAACAAAAGAAAGAAAGACACAGTTATGCACTACAAAAACGGCAGAGAAGCAAAGAACGGGGACAAGGTCCTCTTGATCCCAGTATGGGGAGCGCCGGTCGTTGGCATCCTCTACAACGCGGTCGCGGGCAGCGATGCCTGCAACGGAAACCTGGCGCCATGCTCACCAAACGATCCAACCGCCGAGTTGCACCATTGCCTGCATATTGACGACGTGGAGGCAGTGGCAACCAAAGACCTTCCGATACACACCAACAATGCCCCGGTGCTGGCCGGAAGATAATATGAGCGACACAATTGCCGAATACATCCCGAGCGCAGATGAGTTGACCGAGGCTTGGAAAGACATGAAAAGCCAAAATGACATGCTGCGGGCCTGTCTCATAAAGGTAACCCACGAACGCGATGATTTGAAGGCCATTCAGATAAAGCAGAAGGACCCGGTGTTCTCCCGTCGCGATGAGCGGATGAACAACAAGCACGTAAAGGATGCGCTAGGCCACCTGCGACACGTCGAAAAAGTATGTATGTCGTGGAGTCGCTGGAGCCGTGTATTCTCGGCGAAATGCCAACTCGAAGAATGGGAGAAAATGCCACAATGAAACTAACTACCAGGAACATTTCAGAGCCAGGCGCGATGGCGCGTAAATCCATAATAGAACGCATGAACCGGCATTCATTCGAGGTGCGGGCAATGCGGTTAGTGGCACGCCTAAACGCCCATTGCAAAGACCAAGGGCTGGATGCCTACCTGAGCGAGTGGGACACGTGGAATGCGGATTACCCATCAGACGTTAAACTGCTAATGGGTGAAGCATTCGAGATTATGCGCTTGCAACGATTCGTCGAACAAAACGGTTTGGACGGAGACCTTGTACCATGAGCGACCTAACACCACCCAACACAATCCGCGTAGAGATCATCCGAGAGGACGAAGTACGCGCGGCGGCAGAACGAAAGATGCCATGCACGGCACGAAATCAAATGACTGTGGAATACAAGATAAACCAAAAAGCTCCTAAGGTTGTCTCCCCGCCGTCCAGAATTACTCCAGAAACCCATTGGGCCTGCTCATGTGTGAGACGAGACCGAGCCGGAAAAATCAAGGCCATAAAACTACATCCAATGACCACTAAGTCGTGCCGCGTCTGCGGTTCTAAGCAGTTTATAGGTAAAATCCTTAAACCATGAAACTACCACCTTGCGACCACGGCCCAGAGGCTACCCTCGATGGGCGTTGGTGGTATTACGCTCGCGTCAAGAACAACTCTGGGATGCACACCGTTTTCTACACAAGAACAAGGCCGATCGTCGGGGCAACGTGAGCTGGAATCGCTACCCCGAACCGAATTACTGGATACTGGCGCAGACCATTGCCTAACCATTTTGGCCACGGTAACGATGGGGGAGAATGAACCGAGTTGAAAATATGAGCACTGAACGCCGGAAGCCAACCACCGAGCAACGGATGAAACTACTGGAAACCCTACGCGGAGTCTGGACCGAGCAGGAGATAGTAAACGCGGTAAACAACTCATGCTCCTGCGGCGGTAAGGGTCCAGACGATGGTTGCTGCCAGGCGTGCGAGGTGTGGCACCGGCTGAATGGTAGAAATCCTAACATCCAAACTCACAAATGAAAACATCCAATTTGATACTGGCGGGACTTGCGGTTTTTGCTTCAAGCGCCTTTTTAACCGTCACGGTCGGGTGTGAAAAGTGGCAGGCAAAACCTTGGCCGCAATCGACTGATCAGAAACACATCATCAACTTAGAGCCTTTTGACCCACGAGTATTGTTCGTACTCACCAATGATACCGTCATTAAAATAGGCACGGATGCACCAACCTCTGACATCGTAGTGTTTGATCCGGCATACACCAACACGGTGATGACGGTTAATGGAATCAGTGGCTACAATGGTGGATATCAACGCCCTAAATCTACCAATGGTGTAGTGGTGGAACTATGGACTGCCGACGGGAGAAACTGGCGTGCTCAATGGGTCGAGGTGAAATAGTCCAGAAACCAAGTTAACCAATGAAACTACCACCCTGCGACCAAGGACCGAAATTCTCAGCCAAGTGCGAATGGCTCTACAACTATCGTGGATACCGATGTGCGGCAACAGCGAAATGGCAGACAATGTGCCTTATGGAAGACGGCACGTTGAAGAATTGGAAGCTCTGCGACACCCATAAATCTGAAGTGGGCACCGTGGCTGGAAAGGCTAACCGAATGAAGCTTCCACCCTGCGACCATGACGAGTGCTCCCGTAACGGTTGCACGCGAAGTTGCACCGAATGCAAAAGCTGGAAAGCATACGTGTTTCACCAGGATTGGGGATATTGCGAAGAATTGGGCAGAGTAGGTCGGTCCTACTCCGCGCAACAATGCCCGCTGTTCAAACGGGCGAAGAAGCCAGGAAACTGAAAGCATCCCGGCCCACCAGAACCGGGATGCCCCCTATGAATGTCGGCATTCGAGGCTGCCAACTCGCCAGATTATTCACTTCTCGCGTCCAACAGCGCACGGTCATGGTAGAACGGCGCTGCCCCGCCAAGCCTCACAGCGGCATGGATGGTCTCCCGCATGAGGGCACTCACTCCTAACTCCGCCATCGCCTCGCAGAAGAGGCTGTCGCAGTATTCCCGCGGCAGGTACGTCTCCCGGTAAAGCCAATCATGCAGGACCGCCGCCCGGAAGTATTGTCCGAACGGCGGCACGATGGACCAAACGGATGACGGGGTGCTGGCGCCGTCGCTTTCAAACCCCGCAGGCACGGTCGTTGTCGAGCCGTGCTGCGGGCTCGAGTACACCAGCGGTTCCAGAAGCCGGAAGGTGCGCCCATCCGAAGTCTGGACCGCAACGCTGTCGCCGGAAAAGGGCATTACACCGTAAGCGCCAGGAATGCCTGGCCCTGGGGCGATTCCGGGTCAACCCCGTTGCGGGCAAGGGCCAAGAGCATGTTTGACCGTGCGGTCTGAAGCGATAACACCTTGAGGGCGTCCCAATCTGCCTGGGTAACTGCGGCCTTACTTTGCCAAATCTGCCAAAGCTTTTCGGCGGCAGGGATTCCCTGGGTGATGATTAGGGAGATTATCGTTGCGTAGTCCATAGGTTTACTTTGCTTTTGCGGATGTGATGTCGTTTACCAATTTTGCCGATGCGTCAGTCACCGTGGACGGAGCAATCGCGTTGGTGTTGAACTGAGCTACCGAGACGGCGCTACCCCAGACCGTCTGGAACAGGTTGTAGTCCCGGCTGATTAACGGCACGTCATTGGTTTTGACTTGCCCCTTTATCACCAAATCCAGGTAGCCATTGTAGGCCCCCGTGGTGGCGACTTGAATGCTGGCGAGCGTGTTGTAGTACGTCCTGCCCAGCCCAGAACAGCCGACTATCAGGATAGCCAGCGCGAGGAATGGAACGATGCGTTTGATGTTTTTCATAAATTAGCGATGGAATAATGCTCCGCTGGAACCGTTGAATACGAAGAAGCCGAGGATGGCGAGTTCAATCAGAACCACCACCCATCGACCACGAATGACTACCGGTCCAATGTTGTCGGGGACAAATGCCCCGATGAAACAGAGGATCAGCAACACCCAAAAAATAATCTGCAAGACCATGATTTTGCCTTTCTTTTGACCGAGTTTTCAGTGAATTGAACAGGTCGAGAACATGGTCGCGGTCGGGTGCCACGACACAATAATTCCGTGGCCAGTCCTGTTGGTTGGAGGGCCTTTCGGCCACACCGAGACCTCGCAGGCGTCCCCAGGAGCATCTGTCACCGTGACTTCAACCATTGCGGACGGACCGCTAATGAGGAAGTTTGGAGCGAAGTTCAGGAGTTGACCCTGCTTCCCGTCGTAGGGTGTTACCCCCGTTTTGTTCACCCGCAGTGTAATTTGCTTTGTCATAATTTCTATTGGCCGGGTTTGTTTTCGTTCGGCGGTGTGGCCGTGGCCGCTGACGGTTCGTTCTTCGTTTGCACGGTAACCGTTTCCGACCGTAAAGTCGAGCCACTTTCTCCGCTTGGAACTGGCCGGGTCAGCAGGAAGCTTCCAAAGCTGGTAGAAATGAACCCCAGCAAACCGCCCGCGCCGGCTACGATTGCAGCGCAAAGCAGCGTCCAGAACTTCAGCGGGAGGCCAAGAATGATGGGAATGCCAATCTCAGGAAGCCCGGCACCAATGGCTGTGAACGTGGGGATGACCATAAGGCAAAGGCCCTTGGTGACGACGACAAAGTTTTCTAGCTTCATGGTTCTAGTTCATTCGGTAGATCGTTGGACTGCCGTATCGACCCTTCGCCGCAGGTTTAACGACTTCCAGACGACCTTGACGACTGAGTTCGCCTAGTTGCACCTGGACAAGTCGCCTGCCCCACGGGCCGATCACGTCCAGGCATGTGAATGGTTGCCCGTTGGCACCAGCCTCACGAATCGCTGCGATCTTGGTGCCGAATTCTGGCCGGTTTGTTTTCCGCACGTAACGCATCACGGCTTGCCCGTTTCCAGGTGCTTGGTCAGTAAGGCCTCCATTCTCACTTGGCCGGCCTGCAAACCGTCGAGTCTAGCAAGTACCGATTGAATAACCGGACTCCCGCGCACCTGAATGTCCTCAATCGACTTAGTATTAGCCCTCCCCTGCTCTGCCGTCTTGGTCTGCTCTTTTCCCAAGTCCACAACCGCATTTGCTGTCCACCCAAGGAGGCCAACCGTCGCACTCAGGACGACAGAAATCACAACTAGAACAACCCCGTTGAGGCTGGATTTTGAATCCCCGCCAGATTGCTGCCTGTCCAGTCGTGATTCTCGGCGCTCTTCGTGGTTATCCAACCGGCGTTCTTCTGATTCTTGATGTGTCATAGTTCTTTCTGATTGGTTTGGTGTTAAGGAGTTCTCATCGTTCAGCTAGAACGGTTTCCACTTCATCACCGGCGTGCCGATAGAGTAGGTCACCGTGATATACTCGCCCGGCTGCAACGGCACAGTCGCATCAGCCCCGGCTAACGCACTGAAAATAGTCGTGCCATTGATCGCCACTGAGCCGGTCACGCCCGATCCGTCAACGAACACATAGACGTTGTTTGTGCCGCCCGTTCCGCCTGCTGCTGAATTGGTGAAGTTGAAGGGAGAAGCAGTGACGGTTATGGCCACTGGAGCCAGCAAGTTTCTACTTGATGACACCACTCCATTCGTCGCCGTGAGCGTGCCGCCGACGATCACATTGTTATTTTGGATCGTAATTGTAGACGGATTGTTATATGTGCCAATCTGCATTGTCCAGAATGACCCGTCATAAAAGTTTTTGATGGTTCCACTCGTTTGATAATTAATGGGATTGTAGAAATCTATTCTAGAACCCGCCCCGCTCATGTCGGAGTTGTTTATCTGTATTGCCAAATGATTTACGCTGTCGGTTGTAAGGGTTTTGAACGTTCCTGTCCCAGTCATCACAAACATGTCATTCGTTGAATACCCGTTATTATACTGGTGTCCCCAAATCCAGTCCATTGCATGACTAACGCCGTCCAAGCCAAAACGGCGAAGCCAGCGGCTGATCCAAGTGGTACAGATGTAGGCATAATTACTGGTTTCCTTTTGCGTCGAGCGCCGAGATTTCACCTTCGGTAGTCGCGTCCATATTGTCTCTGGTTGTTGGTTCGGATGCTTCCTCCTGGCCTTCCTTGACGTACTCGAGAATGAGTTCATCCCCAGCGTCCTTGCTTACCTTGAAAGTGCAGGTGTCACCCTCTTTGGTGCCCGGCGGTAGTTTGTCCTTGGCGATTAGTATCTCAGCCGACCCGGCGTTCTGCTCGTCAACTGACTCGGGCGGAGCCTTATCGGCGGGCGCGTTATCGGGCGGTGAAACAGGAGCGTTACCGTAGCTGCTGTCCATCGCGTCCATCATTTGGTTTGGCATAAGTTTTGTGTTTCAGGGAAACGGTGCGCCGGATTTCCACCACCGGCGCACCGCCAACCCTAACCAATTAACCACCAAATCAAACCGTGGTATTGACCACCCAAGGCATCACCGCGCTGGAGCAGGTAGTCCCAGCCAGGGTAATCGTGCTGCCCACAACCGCCCAAGTGCCCATCGCGGGTAGTTTGGCAGTCAGTTCGGTGACCAAGGCTGCCAAAGTGGCGCTGCCGGTGATCTGCGAATGGATGATCGCCATACCGTTGCACTGTATGCTGTTCAAGGCGATCTCGTAGAAGCCGGTCGCCGTGTCGAGGTTCGGGGTGAATACCAGCGTCTCACTGGTAGTCGGGCAGGGCGCATTGGCGCTCTCGTAGTTCTGAGCCGGATAGCCAGGATCAGCCGCGCACTCGGCGATGTCCACGATGCAGGCCGGGCCGCGCAGGGAGATGAAGCCCTCTTCCAACTCCGGGTACTTCGCCTGGATGGCGCCGCCGAAGCTGGTGACGAACTTGCCCTGATTCCGCAACTCGTTGTTGACGGCAATCGGCATCGTGACGGGCAGTCCGGTAGCTTGGTCGGTGACGGTCACCACGCCGCAGGTCAGGTTGTCCATGACGAATTGCCAGCGCCCGGCGAAGTCGCGCGCGGCAAACGGCATTTCAGGGTTGATAGCCCGCGGTTCCCGAACCAGCGACGTCATCGCCATGCGGTGATGGATGAAGTCCAGTTGGACGCGGGTATTGTCGTAATCCGCGTTCACGTCCTCTTTGATGCCCTCGGTAGCGGCGATGTTGTTGTAAGGGAACACCACCTGTAGCACCACCACACCCGTAGCCGTGTTGTTGCTGACCACGTTGAACCGGAGCGAGAAGGCATCCGACCGCAGGCCGTAGTTGCCGACCGATCCAGTCCATCCGAACTTGTAGTACTTGCTCGCGTCCTCGAAGGAGTTGAAGCGCCAATGGTCGCTCAGGACCGGGTCACCCTCGACCAAGTTCCAGACCGTATCCATGTTGGTCACCAGTTCCAGCTTCGGTGCCGAGTTCTTGTCGATCTTCGGGCCGTCCACGCCGGCGCGAATCTGAGGGTCAACCCGGCGTTGCAAGTGACCCGCCTGGAGTCGGCTGGTCGGCATAGCTGATTGTCCGGCGATAACCGGCGTCAGCGTCAAGAGCGTCATGGTGGCGTCCCACGTCGCCGTGATAGCCGTCAGACCGTTGTTGTTGCATACCCACTTCCACTTGGCGATTCGCAGCGCCTCGGTGCGGAACCGATAGCTCCAAACCAGCGTGCTGACCCGGCGCAGAACCTTCACGAAATGCGCGAATTGCTCGCTCGCGCGGTCTTTGCTCAGGATTTGATCCCAGCAGAACAGGTCGGTAGCGTAATCCGTCTCCTGAAGTTTGTAGGAGTCCCGGGTGAATCCCAGGCCGATCTTGGTCTGCGGCTTGGCGCATGGTGCGCCAACGCAGGAGGCCGCCTGCACGTCCCGCCAGGGGCCGAGCTTCGGAAACACGTTCTCGAATCTGTCGAAAGTATGTTCGACGCCATCTTCCGCTTTGAACTGGCCCGTCGAAACGTGGCCGATCCATTGGGAATCCAGGGGATGCATGGAGAGGAGAATAGGAACGTCCAGATGTTCGGACTTAGACGCGATGTAAGACGCAAATTGTGTGCAACTGATAGACATACTGAAATTCTTTCTGTTTTGTGAACGGCCAGAGGTGGGCACAAAGCTCGCGTGGACGTTCGGTTATTGGATGTCCACGGCACTTGCAGCCGCGATTGAAGTGGCGAGCTTCTGGATTCGCCATGCGGGTGAGAACCGCTTACTCAAACTACGCTTAAATCAGAATTCGCATTTCGTCTATTGCCAAATGTTACCCGTTGGGGTAAAGTGCGGGAAATGAACAAACTAGCAAACACGTACCTTGACGCAGTGGATTCGTTGCTGGCCTTTCACCTGGAACATGTCCAAGAACCGATACTAGATGATTGGACCATGATTGTGTCCAATCTCGCCGCCGCTGTGCGGGAAATTAACCAAGAGGATAAGACTCCGAGATACCCAAACTATTCCCCATGCGAACTGAATCCTGAGGAACTTGCGCAACGGGAAAGCCTATTTTCTAAGTCCAAGCCTCTGACGCTGTACGACCTCAGGAGGCAGGTGGACGAAGAGATTCTACTGAGGTTGGCAGTACCAACTTCGGATGCGATACCAGTGTGTCCGTTCACTATAGGAGACTTCGAGATCAGGAGGTGGAAATGATACCTTCTTTTGTATTCATTGATTACCTGAAGCGCAAGCTTCCGAAACACACTCTTGGACTTTGTTGGATTGACCAACCAATATCAGATAGATCAGGCGGAAGAATAGCTGCCTGTGGAGGAAGGCTTCTAAAGAATGGGTGCTACCAATTCCGATTCTCAATGCTTTCCGGTCAAAGGGCACAGGATATATTTTCCTCAATCGTAAACTTTTGCGCGGATCGTAATTTGATTGTCTCGCAAGTAGTTCCTGACCGCATGTGGGAAAAGGTGACGATCCATTTCAAACCTAAAACTCTAAAATGACAACCCAACTAAAAGACCATCTCCGAGAGTGGCAGGGAAATCGACGCCAGAAAGAGGCGGCTGCCGATCTCGATATTCCACTGCCGACGTATCGCAAATTCTTGTACGGCAAACGCACCCCAAACAAACTCGCGCTGGCCGAGTTGAACCGGCGCATGGAGACGAAATGAAAACCTACATATTTGTTATTTTTCTACTGCTGTGTGTAGAAGTCGCAATTCGTTCTATCGTGATGACAGTAAGCCCTTATCCACGATCAAAATTGGTCAGTCTTGGAATGGATACCGTCGATCTCATTTTTGAATTGGCGATCTTGGCATGGGCGGGTTGGTTGCTTTGGGGCAAATAAAACTGCCCCGGCGTGTCGAGCAACCGGGGCGTGGCTAGGCGGGGCACTAAATCAGTGAGTGGATTTTAATGGTTCCAGGAATGGTTGTCCAAAGACGTACCTTTGCTCATATTGAGCATCCTCATATTCCAGGTTAGGCACACTGAGATTTTCCACCATTCTGAATGGGGGAATACAAAGTGGCCTAGGAAACGGTTTTCCTCGTCGCATGAATTCAAGGAAAAGCAATCCATCCTCTCGGGTTCTGAATCGTGGAGAATAATTCATTATATGAGTACGGCAAGCACCTGTTCATTGCGTATCATCTTGAGACGTTCTCCGATGCCGCGTTGGAGGTCGAGTCCTCCATGCGGCCGGATTACGACGCGAGCACCAATACCAAACTCAGGCATTCTTGCCAGCCCGGTGCGAGTCTTTGGCCACGGGCCGATTGCCTTGACTACTCCGGTGAGTCCTGGTGGCATCGTTGGCCGTCTCGCATCCGATTGGTTTTCCTCGGGTGACATCGTGTGCTCGGGCAGGTCAATCCCGCCCGTGGTACGTTTGTCGGCGGGCAGGATTTCGACGAGCACTTGGCCGGTCAGTGGTTTTATCTTCATGCCGGTGTTATATCAACAAGTTCAAATACCTTAGCCTGTATTCCCCCTTGAATTAATCGCATGTAAGTGTCCATCGCAGAGTCCCGGGTGGACGAAACTAGCTCTCGTGTAATTCCACCCGAGTCCACGTACTTGACAACGTATTTCCAGTTCATCGTCTATCCATCTTCTGCAAGTCATCTTCAACCTCCGCAAAGAAATCCTTGTCGCCAGTCTTTCCGCCCTCACCAGCCGTGGTAGATAGAGGTTCAGACTTCTCGTAGTCAGCCAGGGACTTCTCAAGTTCAGCTATGTGGGCATCTCTCGCCTTCAGCCGGGTAACGAGACGGTCATGGTTGGCTATCTTGAGCCGGGCCAAAGCGTGCAACTGCACTTTCTGTACTTCGGATAGCGGTTTTCCGGCCTTGATGGTATCCTTGAATCCACCCGGCAGCGCCTCGACTTGTTCGGGTGTCAGGGCCTGGTTGCCCAGGAATAGCAGGTCGGCCATAGCAAACCCTTTGGTGTGCGCGGCCTTGTCGTCAGCGTTGGCCTCCTCGGCCTTGAACGCCTTGGGAAACTTCGCTTCCAGGTCTTTATTAGTATCGGTCCAGGCGGTCGCCAGAGTTTTCTGACGGTTCTGCATTTCCAAGCTGCGCTGCGACTGCCACTCCCCGGCCTTGGTTGAGGCTTCCTTCTTGGCCCGCTCTTTAACTTCCCAAAGCTTTCCGATTTCGACGATCTGGTTTAGCACCAGCGACGATGATTCCCCGAAAAGCTCTTTGGTGCGCTTTGCCATCTTGCCCAGGGGCAGCCGGGCCAGTTCCAGCAAATCCTCAGGAGTGGCAGGCCGTGCCTGTTCATTGAACTTCGGTTCGCCCATGTCGTCAACGCCGTCCGGGATGCGCTCAGTTACTTCCAGTTGGTTGAAAATCTCCTGGGTACGGTTCCACTGATCGTTGAAGGGGTGGACGTACT
>OCZT010004489.1_pt1 | contig 14064 bp, 13 predicted proteins | sample 1539031 | NCBI WGS metagenome assembly OCZT01 (sample SAMEA3539308, study PRJEB22396) | soil metagenome | biome: tundra; feature: field; material: soil | place: USA | collected 2010-05 | depth 0.15 m
GTGGGGTTGGCCGAACAAACCCCAAGCTGACGAGTCTCGGGTGAAAAGCCGGGTTGGACCCGCTCCTGATAGTCGCGGCTCTATTTCGAGCCTTGGGGGTTCATCAACATAAATGGAGCCGCGACCGGCGGTAGCGGTCAGCTCGGGGGGCGGTTTTTCGGCGGGTCCAGAGTTGGCGAATTGAACTGGAGTATCCTGTAACGATGAACAACCGGCTCCCCGCAGAGCTTATAGCCGAATTCCTCGGCACCATGGTCCTCATCCTGTTCGGCAACGGCGTCGTCGCCATGGAGGTCCTCTTCAATAAGGGAGGCTACACCAACATCACCCTCGGCTGGGGACTCGCCGTCACCATGGGCATCTATATCGCCGGAAAAACCACCGGCGCACACCTGAATCCCGCCGTCACGCTGACCCTCGCCGTCTACCGCGGCTTCCCGTGGAAAAAAGTTCTGCCCTACTCGATCGTCCAGATCGCCGGAGCCTTCTGCGCCGCCGCGATCGTCTTCTGGAATTACCGCCCGCAGTTCCTCATCATCGACCCGATGCTCGAAAAAACCGCTGGAATCTTTACCACTTTTCCCGCTTTCCCCCTTCAACCATCCGCCGGATTTCTCGACCAGGTCATCGGCACCGCGCTTCTTCTGCTGCTGATCTTCGCCATCACCGACGAGCGCAACACGCCACCCGGCTCGAACATGACTCCTCTCATGGTCGGCCTCGTCGTCGTCGTCATCGGCATGGCCTTCGGAGGCATGCACGGCTACGCCATCAACCCGGCCCGCGACTTCGGCCCCCGGTTGTTCACCGTGGCCGCCGGTTTCAAGAACAACGGCCTCACCGACGGCTCCATGGTCTTCTGGGTTCCCATCGCCGGTCCGCTGGTCGGAGGCCTGATCGGCGGTGCGGTCTACGATTTCTGCATCCGCAAGTATTATTCAAAGGAACCCGTTCCTGGCCGATAGGTTGTTTATGTCTAGCCCAATCACCAGTGTCACCGCCGCTCACCAGGCCAGCCCCGTGCAGAGCACCCCGGCCCCGAAGCCCCCCGCGCCCGCCGCTCCGTCCTCCCAACCGCAGGACAGCGTCCATTTGAGCGCCGCCGCCCTCGCCGCATCCGGCGACGCCGATCACGACGGCCATTAGAACCACAGCCATTCAGCAAAGGGTGGGGCAGGCGTTTCGCCTGCCTTGTGCTTGTTTTCTTCACACCCGTGAACAATGTACACGCTAGCAATGTCGAATAGATAGAGCGATAATGGAAGTTCCCCGCAACCCGGGGGTTTGGGAGTTACGTCTCACTACTCATGCGGTCCGCTCTATTGCTATTCGTCTGCGTCGGCGCATTCGCCGCGTCGCCTCAAAAATTAATTCAAAGCGCGCCGATTCAATTCGAGCAGAGCGCCAACCACCAATGGACCGCGCGCGGCTTGGGCTACGCCTTCCGCTTTGAGAAAACCGGCACCGCCATGCGCCTGGGCGATAGCACGCTGCGCATGACGTTTGAAAACTCCAATCCCTCCGCTCCCTTCCTGGGCCTCAATCACAGCGCCCATCCCACCAATTCCTTTCGCGGAAAGACCTACCAGCGCATCGAAAACTACACCCGCCTGCGGCGCACCGGAGTCTATCCCGGCATCGATCTGGTCTATTACAGCCGCAACGGCGAACTGGAATACGATTTCGAAATCGCCCCCGGCGCCGACCCTTCTCCCATCGCGCTGACTTTTGAGGGCGCCGATTCAGCCCGGCTGAACGATCACGGCGATCTGGTTCTCACGCTCGGCCCCAAGGAACTCATCGAGCGCGCTCCTTCCGTCTATCAGCGCCGCGCCTCCGGTGAGTTGGTCACTGTCGAAGGCTCTTATCAAATCGCAGACGACGGCAAAGTGCGGTTTCATCTCGGCAAGTACGACCGCTCCACCCCGCTCATCATCGATCCCGCGGTCGTCTATGTCGCCTTCCTCGCCGGCTCGTCCGGTGATGTCGGCGTTTCCGTCGGGCACGATCCTCTCGGCTTCATTTACGTTGGCGGCTATACCTATTCGGGCGATTTCCCGCTCGGCGGCAATTCCTACAGCGCGGTTGCTCATGGCGGGGCCGATTGTTTTATCCTCAAACTCGACCCCTACGCCTCGGACCCGACGCAGACCATCGTTTACTCTACCTATTTCGGCGGCGCCACCGGCAACGACTTCCTGACCGCCATGAAAGTGGATCAGGCCGGCATCGCCTACTTCACCGGCAACACCAACTCCACCGATTTTCCCGTCTCCGGAGCAGCCTACTCGAGCACGCTGACCAGCCTGACCCATGCCTTCATGACGGCGCTCGACACCAACCAGGACAGCTATTTTAGCGAGATCTATTCCACTTACTACGGCGGCACCACCGGCAACGAATCCGGCAATGGAATTTTTCAGTTGAACGGATTCATTTACATCACCGGCAACACCAACTCCACCGATCTGCCCACCGCGGGCGGCTTCCAGGGAGCTCTCGCCGGCAGCGACGACGCGTTTGTCGCCAAGTTCGATCCTACCCAGCAGGGCACGGCCTCGCTGATCTTCGCTTCCTACCTGGGCGGCGGCGGGCAGGACTGGGGACGAGACATCGCCGCCGATAACAACGGTCTCATCTATGTCACCGGCTACACCTTCTCGAGCGATATGCCGTACACCTCGACTGCCTACGAGAGTTACGCCGGTGCAGGCGATGCTTTCCTGGCCGTCATCAATCCGAACGCGGCGGTTGTGACGTACTGCACGTCGTTCGGCGGCTCCACCGGATACGACGAAGGGAAGAAAATGCTGGTCGACCTGGACGGCAAACACGTCACCATCGCGGGGTACACTCTTTCCACCGATCTCCCGGTCACCCAGAACGCCTATCAGTCGGTCATGCCCGCTGGTTCGAACCTGGACCCTTCTGGGAATCTCCAGGGGAGCAACGGATTCCTCGCGATCTTCGATATGACCGCGCTGGCTCCTCTCAAAGGCCTGGTTTATGGGACCTACCTGGGCGGCTACGGCGGCGAGGTGATCTACGATCTGAATCGCGACACGCAGGGTCTTTACTATGTCTGCGGTTATACCCTTTCTAAAAATTTCCCGGTGACCAACGCCGCCATCAACACAACATCCGCGGGCGGAGGCCTCGACGGGTTTGTCACCGTCCTCAACCCGGCCGCCAAGGCTCCGGCCAGCCAGCTTGTGTATTCGAGCTATATCACCAGCCCCGGCACGCAGACCGTCTACGGCGTCGATATCGATATCCACGGCTCTGTCTGGATCACCGGCATGGCCACCGGCAGCATCTTCCCCCCCGGCTACGAGACCTTCCCCGTCTCGTCCTCCACCGGCAACCCCCAACCCGGCAAGCAGGATTCCTTCCTCTGGGGCTTCACCATCAACTAGGCTGCCAACATCTAGTCAAGAATCTCGGGGTATCACCCTTGGGTTCGTTTCGTAATTTTTAGTGGACGTCAAACCCGTCTGAGAATTTTGCATGAATCGCGAAACGCGATCGCGCGGGGCGACACTTATCCTCATAAGGAGTGTCCCCAATGGCCGAAAGAAACCCGCGACGCCCGTAAACCCAGTCTCCGCGCAGCCGCAGTTCGCCCAGCCCTCGGCCTCGCCCGACCCGTCGAAATTTACCGTCGCCCACGGCAACGACAATCCTCTCTATAACAAAGTTCAGAAAAATTTACTACAGCCCATTCCAGCCCCGCGCCCCGGCGCCAATCTCACCATGACGCTCGACCAGGTCCTGGGCGCCGGAGGAGCGGCCGCCGTCGCGGCCATCCAGAAATCGGGGCAGATTGTGTTTCACGCGCTCGGCGATACCGGATCGGTCAAAGGCCCCGAAACCCAGTCGCTGGTGGCCGACAAAATGGTTTCAGACTTCGCCGACGCCACCCCAGCCGATCGTCCGTCCTTCTGCTTCCATCTGGGCGACGTGGTCTACAGCTTCGGCCAGGCGCAATATTATTACGACCAGTTTTATGAGCCCTACCGCTCCTATCCGGCCCCGATCTTCGCCGTCGCGGGTAATCACGATGGCCTGGTCTTCACCGGCGAAGGCGTCGCCACGCTCGACGCGTTTCTGCGCAATTTCGTGAACGCGGAGGCGGTGCGCACCCCCGAATCGGGTGGCCTCATCCGCACTGCGATGACGCAGCCCGCGGTCTATTTCGCCCTCGATGCGCCCTTCGTCACCATCATCGGCCCATACCGCAATGTCCTCTCGAAGACCCTGGCGTGATTTCGAGCGAGGGAGCCAAAACTTCACCCATCGACGATCAGCAACTCACGTTCCTGGTCGGCGCGCTTCAACAAGCCAGGAAGAAGGGTGGCGCGACCATCGTGGTAACCCATCATCCTCCCTATAGCGGAGGCGCGGCGCACGGCGGCAGCCCCAAAATGCTGGCCGATATCGACGCCGCCTGCACCAAGGCCGGCTGTTGGCCGCACACCCACCTGTCCGGGCATGCGCACAATTACCAGCGCTTCACACGCACTGTGAACAAGTTCGATATTCCGTACGTCGTCTGCGGCAACGGAGGCCATTCGCCGTTGAGCGCGATCAAGGGAACGCCGCGGACACCAGTCAATGTGAATCCGGACGTGATCTTCGAAAGCTACGATGCAACGCACTACGGTTATCTGCGCGTCGTGGTCAACGCGACGCAACTGCGAATCGAACTGCATCCCGCCCAGGACGGGCAAGTGTTCAAATCGCCGACCGACGCGGTGACCGTCGATCTCGCGTCGCACACCATGGTTTCGAATTAGCGCTTGAATCCCGGCGAATAGGCTTCCAGGTATTTCAATCCGCTGCCGGTGTTGTAGATGACGATTCGCTCCTGCGCGGTCAGGAATCCGTTGGCCAGCAGTTTCTTCAGCGCGGCAACGCACGCCCCGCCTTCGGGCGCAGCGAAGATTCCTTCGTCGGTGGCCAGTTCCACGCCCGCCTCGATCATCTCCGCATCGCTCACCGCAATGCAGGTTCCGCCGCTCTGGCGCACGGCGTCCAGCACCAGAAAATCCCCCAGAGCCTTGGGAACCCGCAAACCGCTGGCTACCGTTTCCGCGTGCTCGAAAAATTCGCTTCTTGGCTTGCCTTCCTCAAACGCCTTCACGATCGGCGCGCAACCCTCGGCCTGCACCGCAATCATCTTCGGACGCTTGGCGGAAATCCAACCCAGCGCTTCCATTTCGGCGAACGCTTTCCACATGCCGATCAGGCCCACGCCGCCGCCGCAGGGATAGAAAATCGCGTCGGGCAGCGTCCAGCGGAACTGTTCGGCAACTTCGTAGCCCATCGTCTTCTTGCCTTCGATGCGATACGGTTCTTTCAAGGTGCTGACGTCGAACCAGCCTTCCTGGTCCTTGCGCTGCATCACGATCTTGCCGCAGTCGCTGATCAAACCGTCGACTAAGGTCACGATCGCGCCGGCCGCGCAGCATTCAATATAGTTCGCCTGCGGCACATCGCGAGGCATGAAAATATGCGCTTCGATTCCGGCCGCCGCGGCGTAAGCGGCCATGGCTCCCGCGGCGTTGCCGGCCGACGGAATCGCCACTTTTTTCACGCCCAGCTCGGCGCACATCGACACAGCGCAGGAAAGTCCGCGAGCCTTGAACGAACCGGTGGGATTGACGCCTTCGTCCTTCACCCACAGGTCCTCGCTGCCCAGCCTCGCGCCCAGGCGCGCGGTACGAACCAGAGGCGTCATCCCCTCGCCCAGAGAGATCATCGCCGAAGGTTTCGAAACCGGCAGCACCGGCGCGTAGCGCCACATGCTGGTGGGGCCGCTGGGAATCCATTCGCGGCTCCAGCCTTCGCGCAGCTTGTCCAGGTCGTAGCGGACCAGCAGCGGCCCGCCGCATTCGCACAGATTGTGAATCTGCCCCGCTTCATGCCGTTTTCCGCAAGCGGCGCATTCAAGGTGAGTAATGGTGGTCATTTTTTGTTGCTCAGATCCCCTCCTTCACAGTCGGGGTTCGGTGTCGGTTCTGCGATCGGCCTCGGCATCTCCTATAGAACCCCGACAGTGATGGAGGGGATAACACAGGTGGCACAGACATTAGGCTGTGTTTGCATGTTCCGCAATTTCGTCGAGAATTTTCAGCAGTTCGGCGCGGGGATTTTCGGCGCGAGTGACCTGCCGTCCCACCACCAGATAGTCGGCGCCATTAGCGACGGCGTCGGCCGGCGTCGCGACGCGCTTCTGATCGGCCGCGGATTTTCCAGCCGAGCGGACGCCCGGAATCACCAGCGTCATCTTCGGCCCGGTCATCCTTCGGACGTTCGCGACTTCGAGCGATGAGCAGACGATGCCGTCCACCCCTGCCTCCATCGCATGTCCGACACGTTTTTCGACCACTTCGGCCAGCGTGAGCGCGTACCCTTCATCGCGAATATCGTTTTCATCGAAGCTGGTGAGCACCGTGACCGCCAGCAGTTTTAAGGATCCTGTGCGTCCCGCGACCGCCGCCTGCATCACCTGCTTGACCGCATGGACAGTGAGGAAATCCACGCCGGCGGAAGATATGGCCGCGACCGTGCGCTTCACCTGCTCGCCGATGTCGTATAGTTTCAGGTCCAGGAAAACGCGCTTGCCCTGCCCTTTCAGCTCGCGCACGAAATCCATGCCGCCAACGGCGTACAGTTCCAGGCCGACCTTATAAAAATCCGCGTCGCCTCCCAGAGCGGCGACCAGAGCGCGGGCTTCCGAGACAGAGGAAACATCGAGTGCGATGACGATCATAAAATTCTCAGCGGCTTTTTCTGCCGCTCGAAAACCTTTCCGATTCGATAGGCCGCCGGGAATTTCCGCTCCAGTTCCAAGGCGTCTTTTTCCGGCAGCGCGATCAGCAGCCCGCCTGAAGTCTGCGGGTCATAAAAAAGGTCGTCAAAAGGAGAAGAGCCTTCCACGCAATGCGCGACAAATTCCCGATTATTTCCCAATCCGCCGGAAAACGCTTTCGCCTCCGCGTATTCAATTGCGCCGTCGAGAAAACGCACCAGCGACGAATCGATCTCCAGAGTGACTTTGCTGCCGATCGCCATCTCGCGCGCATGGCCGAACAGTCCGAACCCGGTGACGTCGGTAAGCCCGTGCACGTCGAGATTTTCGATCGCTTCGGCGGCGGCGCGATTCAACGTCAGCATCTGCGCGATCGCGCCGTTGACGTGCTCCTCTTTCGCGATGCCTTTTTTCAGAGCCGTCGAAATCACTCCCGTACCGATTTTCTTCGTGAACATCAGAACATCGCCCGGCTGTGCGCCTGTGTTCGTTTTGACGCGGTCGGGATGAACCGTTCCGGTGATGGCGTAGCCAAATTTCATTTCCGGATCGCTCACGCTGTGGCCGCCGAGAATTACGCAGCCCGCTTCATGGATTTTTTCCGCGCCGCCCTTGAGGATCTGTTCCAGCGCGTCGATATCGCCGGACGCGGGCCAGGCGAGAATCGAGAGCGCGGTGAGCGGACGGCCCCCCATCGCGTACACATCGCTCAAAGCGTTCGCGGCGGCAATCGCGCCGAAGGTATAGGGATCGTCAACGACAGGAGTGAAAAAATCGACGGTCTGGACGATCGCCAGATCGGGAGTGACGCGGTAGACACCGGCGTCGTCGGCGGTATCGAATCCTACTAATACGTTGGGGTCCGCAACACGAGGGATGCGAGGCAAGACCCGATCCAGAATCTTCGGGCTCAGTTTTGAGGCGCAGCCGCCGGCCTTCACTTGTCCCGTCAGTTTTGGAGTCACTTCTTATACAGTGTACAGTGGGCGGCCTCGAAGCGGGAGTGCCCACCCACGCCACTGTTTTATGCTGCTACGATTTCCTTGACTTTATTCTTGCTGCCCGGCGGACGGCCCCGCCGTTTTACGGTCGCCATCCAGGCTGGAGGACGGCCGCGACGCTTGGTTCGCCCCTGCGACAAGCGCTCCAAAGTGAGAATAGCTTCTTCAATTTGTTCACGCTCGTGGCGTAAATCAGCCAGCATTTTGAGTACATCCATTTTTATCGTCTTACGCTCCTTTACGCATCCCTTAAGCTTGGTCAATCCGGGCCCTACGTTCTGAAAAAGGAACAGAACAGAAACACCGACCGACAGATGCAGTCCAAGCATAAACCTATGTTTAGGGCAATTTCAAGAGCTTTGTTCTGAAATCAGAACAAAATTACGGAGACTATCCCCTTTCTTGGTACTGGCGGTCCCACTGCCTGTAAGTCTACGTAAGGTTTTGCTTTGCTGTCGCCAGGCGTCTTTTCCAAAAGTAATAAAACGGCAATCCAGCGATAATCAGGACCAACCCGATCCCGGATTCCCGCGGAGAACTCATAAGTGTCGAATAAAGAAGGGCCATCGCGACTAAAACAAAGATCGCCGGCACCACCGGATAGCCCAAAACCCGGTACGGACGGTTCAAATCCGGCCGGCGGATGCGCAGAACGATGACCGACGCGGCCGTCATCCCGTACAAAATCCAGCTCGGGAAGATCACCAGGGTGTAAAGCTGCTTGTACTGCCCGCTGAGCAGGATCAGGCAGGACCACAGGCCCAGCAGCACGATGCTCGCGCCAGGCGTGCGGAACGCGGGGTGCACGCGGCTCATGGATTTGAAAAAGAGGCCGTCGCGGGCCATGGCAAAAGGCACTCGCGATCCGGACAGAATGGAGCCGTTTAATGCCGCAAATATCGAGATCATGGCGGCGACGCTGACCACGGCCGCGCCCGGTTGTCCCATAACGCGGCGCATCATGGAAGCCGCGACTCGTTCGCTCGCGCCGACCTCCGGACCACTGAGAACGTAAAAATAGGCCAGATTGGTGAGCAGATAAACGGCAATCATTAATAATGTGCCGGAAATCAGCGCCAGGGGCAGATTCCGCTGCGGGCGCTCGATTTCGGAGCCCAGCATTCCGGCGTTATTCCAGCCATCGTAAGCCCATAAAGCGGCCACCAGGGCCGCGAAGAAGCCGGGAATCCCGCCCGGGTCGGCCGGCATGCCGAGGTGGAAATTCGCTGTGTTTCCATGGCTGGAGGCGAGGCCGGCGACGATCAATCCGCCAATGAGAGCCAGCTTCAGCGCGGTCACGAAAATCTGGACTCCTCCGCCGACGCGGACGCCCAGGTAATTGACGGAGGCCAGGAACAAAATCAGGCCAATGCCCAACAATTGTCCATATCGAATTTGGAGAGATCCGCCGCCGGGCCCGATGGGCAGAGGGATGGTATAGGACACGACTTTGAGTGCGGGGAAAAAATCCGCCAGATATGTGTAAAATCCCGTCGCCAGGGTGGCGATCGACGCAGCTTTCGCGACCCAGGTCTGGGTCCAGCCATAAATGAAGCCGAAAAAGGGACCGTAGGCGGCGGTTAAATAGACGTATTCGCCGCCGGCGTCGGGAAGGGCGGCCGAAAGTTCGGCGTAGGTGAGGGCGCCGAACAACGTAAGAATGCCGCCGAACACCCAGACGACAAAAACCATGCCGGGCGAGCCGACCGCCTTGATCATGTCCGAAGGGACGAGAAAAATTCCGCTGCCGATGGCGGTTCCGATGACGATGGCGATGGCGGCCCACAATCCCAACGCGCGGCGCAGGGTGGGTTCAGATTTCGGATGTGATTGCAGACTGTTTCTCCCTGAAGAGGAATGAGAGGGCCAAACCGAGCGCGAACGTGGCGGAGGAGCCTATGAGAACGTACCACGTCCAGGCGATTGGAGTGAAGAATCGGATGTACAGCATCAGGACAAGGCCGCAGGCCATGGCGCACATGGCCGCCAGCTCCCCGACGCGTTTGGTCAGCAGGCCGAGGAGAAACACGCCCAGCAGCGAACCGTAGATGATGGACGCGATCGACAATCCGGCTTGCAGCACGCTGCCCCAGTGACGCGCGATGAGCGCGACGCCGAACAGAATCGCGCCCCAGAGGACGGTCGCATAACGCGCGCGGCGGAGCCATTGGGCATCGGACTTGACGGCTCGCGACAAGGGCTTGAGAAAATCCATCACCGTGGTGGAAGCCAGCGAGTTGAGCGCGGCGCTAAGGTTCGACATGGCCGCGGCTAAGATGGCTGCGATCACCAGTCCTGAAATGCCTACCGGGAGACGCTGCCAGATGAACAGGGGATAGATTTTGTCCGGCACGTCGGGCAGTTTCCAATGATTGTCGGAATAGAGGACGAACAGGCAAATCCCGATCACCAGAAAAAGCGTGAATTGAATGAAGATGACCACCCAGCTGGCGAACAACGCGGTGCGGCTCTGGCGTTCGGTGGGCGCCGCGAGCAGCCGCTGCACCATCAATTGTTCGGTGCCGTGGCTGGCGGTGGTGAGAAAGCATCCGCCGATGAGGCCTGCCCAGAAGCTGTAAGTGCGGGTGAAAAAAATTGCGGGAGGGGCGAGGCGGAAATCGAATACCTGAAATTTTCCCAGTGGAGCGGCCACCGAGGCCACGTGCGCCCAGCCGCCGGGGATCTCGTGAAGGACGATATAAAAGCTGAGCCCCGCGCCGATGACGTAGAGGATCATTTGCACGACATCGGTCCAGATGACGGCGGTCAATCCGCCTTCGTAGGTATAGACCAGGGTCAGGCAGACGATGACGACGATGGACGTCATTTCCCCGGTGCCCAGAATAATCGAGATGACGATGGAGATCGCAAAGACCCGCACTCCTTCCGCCAGTGCCCGGAGAATCAAAAAAGTTCCGGCGGTGAGGCGGCGGATGCGGTTCCCAAAGCGGCGGCGCATCAGTTCGTAGGCGGTGTACATTTCGCCGCGAAAATAGGCGGGGAGAAACAGAGTCGCAATGACGATGCGGGCCAGCAGGTATCCGAAGACGACTTGCAGGAATCCTAAATTGCCCTGAAACGAGAGCGCGGGCGTGCCGATGACGGTGAGCGTGCTGGTTTCGGCCGAGACGATGGAGAGCGCGATGGCCCACCAGGGCGCGGTGCGGCCGCCGAGGAAGTAATCCTTGAGCGTTTTTTGCGATTCGCGAAAACGGGTTCCGAACCAGGTGATGCCGGCGAGATAAAGAACGATGACTCCCAGGTCGATCCAGCGCATTGGATTCAGTCAGGATACTGGATGTGAGCATCTGTCCGCTTCCGACGGCGAGCGGCTCCACATTTTGGGAACAAGTTTGGGGTGGGCGGAGTCCAATATAAGCCGAATAGCGCAGTGAATGGAAACAGGCGGTTGCGGCTATCCTCCGGGTTCCGCTATACTCCGCAAAGTACCAAATTCCCGGAAGTCAGGAGGTTGTCAGTGCTGTTGAAGACGAGCGCCGCGACGGTAGTGATCGGGGCAGCGCTTGTTTCCAGTCTGGCGGCTCAGGAAAAGAAAAAACCGGACTGGAAAGACGCCGCCGAATACGACCTTTATAAGCCGATTCCGCAGACGCAGGATGCGAAAATCTGGCTCGATTCCTTGGACAAATGGACCAGGCAGTATCCGCAGAGCGAACTGGCCGAGATCCGGCGTCAACTCTACCTCGAAACATACCGGCAACTGGGAAAGACGCGCGAGGCGTTCAATGCGGCGGTTGAAGTGCTGCGCGACAATCCGAATAATCTGTTCGCGCTGTCGACCATTGTGGGCTCGATCTATCAAATAAGTCCACCGACGCCGGCCGATCTGAATTTTGCCGAGCGGGCGACCACGACGATTCTCGCAAACCTGGACGGGATCTACGCCAAGGAAAATCGGCCGGGTGAAATGACGGACGCCGATGCGGCGAAAGCGAGGCCGGAGATGCGGGTGTTCGCGCAGAAAACCGCGGGATGGATCGATTGGACGCGCAAGGATTTTGCGCGCGCGGAAGTGGAATTGAGGAAGGCGATCGAGCTCGATCCGAAGCAGGGGCAGGTTTCCTACTGGCTGGCGGACGCCATGCTGGAGCAGAACAAGACGAATCCGGAAAAGCAGCAGCCGGCGCTGTACTGCTTCGCGCGCGCCGCTTCCTATGACGGGCCGGGGAGCCTGCCGGCGAGCGACCGCAAGAATCTGACGGGCTATTTGAATACGGCCTACGTGAAGTATCACGGCTCCGACGAAGGCCTGGCGCAGTTGATGTTCAGCGCCAAATCGAGCGCGGCGCCTCCGGCCGGGTTTCAGATCAAGAGTGCGGCGCAGATTGAAAAAGAGCGGATCGAAGCCGAGCAGATGTTCGACAAGACGCATCCGGAACGGGCGCTGTGGAAGGATCTGAAGGCTGCCTTGACATCGCCCACGGGCGATACGTATTTTGAAACGAACATGAAAGACGCGCTGGTCCCACGTTTAAAGGGCAAGCTTGTGGCGATGTCGCCGGCGTCGAAACCGAAAGAATTGGTCCTGGCGATCGAAAATTCGGCGGGCGATGTAACATTGAAGCTTGACGGAGCGCTTCCAGGTAGAATGGAGCCGGGCGGTGAGATCGAATTCGAGGGAATCGCCAAGAGCTTTACGAAAGATCCGTTCATGGTGACGTTCGACACGGAAAAAGCTAAACTAACCGGATGGACCGGCAGGAACGAAAACCTAAAAAAGAGTGCAAGCACTAAAAAATCAATTTCACCCGAGTGAGGCTCACGTGACCTTTTCAAACACCAAAACAATAACAATCGCCTGCGTGGCAATGATGGCGTTCGCGGCGGCGCAGACGCCGCCGGCGGCACCAGCGGACAACAGAAAATGGAAGAACGACCAGGAGCAGACGCTGGGGATCGCGGCTGCCAACGAGAAGGATCCGGCCGCCCAGATCGACAAGCTCGATAAATGGAAGCACGATTTTCCGGAAAGCGATTACGATGAGGCGCGCACCAATGCGTACCTGATCGCCTACGGACAACTGAAGCGGTATCACGATCAGATCCAGGCCGCGCAGGAGCTGCGCAAGAAGCATCCGGACAATCTTGACCTGCTCCGCATGATCTTCGTTGACGTGCCGCAGATCAAGCCGCCGAGCGCGGACGATCTGGCGGCCGTGACGGACGCTGCGCGGTTTATTGTCGATCATCCTGATGACGTCTTCTCCTCGAAGAACAAGCCGGCGAATCAGACCGACGACCAGTGGAATCAACTGAAGCCGCAGATGGTGGCCTACGCGCAGAACCAGCTCGATTGGGTCGCCGAGCAGCAGGGTGCGGATGCGGTGGTTGCCCGCCTGAAGCAGGATCCGACGCGCGTCCCGCTGAACGTGTGGCTTGGTAAAGCGATTCTGGCCGAGGCGAAGGCCCATCCGGAAAAGCAGGCGGACGCGATTTTCCATTACGCGAGAGCCGCCTCGTACACCGGGCCGGGATGCCTGCCGGACAAGGATCGTGCGGAGATGAAGTCGTTCGTGGATCGGGCGTATAAGACTTTCCACGGCTCGGCGGAGGGCGAGGACAAACTGCTGGCCGCGGCGGCCAATCAGGCGCTGCCGGACGGAATTGTGATCAAGAGCACGGTCGAACTGGGAGAGGAAGCCAAAAAGGCGGACGAGGCAGCCCGCCAGGGCGATCCGATGGGGGCGGCGTGGCGCGACGTGAAGGCGATCCTGACGGCGGACGGCGGTCAGGCGAAATTCGCCGCCGACATTAAGGATAGCGCTCTGCCTAAGTTTAAGGGCAAGATCATCTCCATGACGCCGGCGCTGAAGCCGAAGACCATCGTTCTAGCGGTTGAAAAAGACGGCGTGGCGGATTGCACGCTGACGTTCGAAGCGGCGCTGGCGGGCAAGATGGAAGCGGGTGAGACGCTGACGTTCGAGGGGATCGCGAAATCCTTCACCAAGGATCCGTACATGCTGACGCTGGAAGTGGAGAAGGATAAACTCGAGGGCTGGACGGGGAAGAATGCTCCGGCGGCGCGTCCTCCCGCCAAGAAGAAAACGACTCCTTAGTTGGTTTGGTGGCGCGGACTTTAGTCTGCAGCGTCGGCTTTAGCCGGCGTTCATGGTCATCGGCTAAAGCCGATGCTGCAAGCTAAAGCTCGCGCCACATCATTACTCCGATCTTTGAGCTAGACCATTTTCGTATTATTCATAGACCGTAGCCGCAGTGGCGGAAGCAGTC
>OCZT010004490.1_pt1 | contig 14063 bp, 13 predicted proteins | sample 1539031 | NCBI WGS metagenome assembly OCZT01 (sample SAMEA3539308, study PRJEB22396) | soil metagenome | biome: tundra; feature: field; material: soil | place: USA | collected 2010-05 | depth 0.15 m
GGTGTGCTGGCGGCCGGGCTGGTCGCAGCGGGCGTGGCGGTGCCGCTCCTTGCTGTCGGCCGGGCCCGAGTGGCTGCCAGGCGCACCGCCCCAGCCCGTGGGGAGTTCGCAGCCGGGCTCACCGACCTGGTCGCGGGGGCCGCGGACCTGCACGCGTTCGGAGCTCAGGACACCGCCGTGGCTGCGGTCTGCACGCTCGATCGCTCGCTCACCCGGCTAGCCCGCCGGTCCGCTTCCGGGGAGGGCCTGGGCACCGGACTCACCGCCGCCGCCACCGGCCTCACCCTGTGGGGCGTGCTGCTGCTCGGCGTGGCCGCGGTCGGGGCCGGCGCGCTCACCCGGGTGCCGCTGGCGGTGCTGGCCCTCACCTCGCTGGCCGCGTTCGAGGCAGTATCCGCCCTTCCGTCGGCAGCCGTGCAGCTAGGCCAGGCGCGCGCCAGCGCAGCCCGGGTCGCAGCGATCCTCGACGCTCCCGAGCCGGTCACCGACCCGGCCGCACCGCGCCCGCTGCCCGCCGGGCCGCTGCGGGTGAGCCTGCGGGACGCACGGGTGCGATACGAGCCTGACGGCCCGTTGGCGCTGGACGGGGTCGACCTGGACCTCGCGGCCGGGCGCCGGGTCGCGCTGGTCGGCCCGAGCGGGGCGGGGAAGTCCACGGTCGCCGCGGTCCTGCTCAGGTTCTGCGATCTGGCCGGCGGCAGCGCCACGCTGGGCGGACACGACCTGCGCGCCTACCGGGCCGACGACGTGCGCACGTTGATCGGCGGCTGCACGCAGGACCCGCATATCTTCGCTGCCAGCATCCGGGAGAACCTCCGGCTGGCGCGCCCGGCCGCCTCTGACAGCGAACTTGCCGAGGCCGCCCGGCAGGCGCGGCTGCTGCCCTGGATCGAGTCTCTCCCGCAGGGCTGGGACACTCCGGCCGGGACCCGCGGCGGCGCGATATCCGGCGGGGAACGCCAGCGGCTCGCGCTGGCCCGGGCCCTGCTCGCCGGGCCGGACCTGCTGATCCTGGACGAGCCGACCGCCCACCTGGACCCGGAGACCCGGGCCGCTCTTACCACCGACCTGCTGGACGTCACCAGGGGCCGGGCCACGTTGCTGATAACTCACGAACTGCGCGGGCTGGACCAGGTGGACGAGATCGTGGTGCTGGAGGCGGGGAAGACCGCTGGCCGCGGCACCCACCACCGGCTGCTGCGGGAATGCCCGCTTTACCAGCAGATGTGGGACGCTGAGCAGGCCCTGACCGCTTGAGCGATCAGCTGCCGTTCAGGCGGTCAGCCCAGCCGTTCGGCCAGATGCTCACCCACCCGGATGGCGTTGGCCATCGCGGTCAGCGCCGGGTTCACGGCGCCAATGCTGGGGAAGATGCTCGTGTCGGACACATAGAGGTTGTCCAGTTCGTGGGCCTTGCAGTTGACGTCGAGCACCGACGTGGCAGGGTCGGCGCCGAACCGGCACGTGCCGGTCTGGTGCGCGCAGCCCGCAACCGGGATGCTCATGTCCATGTAGAAGTTCTTGCTCAGGACGTGGTGCTCGGCCATCCCCGTGTGGTTCAAGATCTTCTTCAGCTCTGCATAGAGGCGGTCGGCCTCGGCGTTGTTGGTCATCTTGTACGCAAGGTGGACGTTGCCGTCGCTGTCGGTCGTCACCCGGTTCTCGGGCAGCGGCAGGTCCTCGGTGGTGAGCCAGAAGTCGACCGCGTGTTCCGCCACGTCGGACAGGGTCCACTCGGGGGAGAGCTTGGTCGTCTTGGGCTTTTCGCCCCGCATGGCCTCGGCGTTGGATTTGCCGATCATCTGGATGTTGCCAATGGGCCACTCGTAGTCCTTCGCGCCGAAGTAGAAGTCGTTGATCCCCAGCGTCTTCTGGAAGACCGTGTCGTTCTTCTCCTTGGACAGGGCCACGACCGCCTTGCAGTTGTGAAACATGTAGTTGCGCCCCACCTGATCCGAGCCGTTCGCCAAGCCATGGGGGTGAGCGTCATTGGCCGAATTGAGCAAAAGCTTGGCGCTGTTGGCGGCTCCGGCGCAGACGACCACGATGTCGCCCTGGTAGACCTCACGGTTTCCGTCCCGGGAGACGACGACCCCGGTGATGCTGCGCCCGCCGGGGTCGGTTTCCAGCCGTTGCACCTCGGCACCGGTGAGCAGGGTGACGTTCGGCTGGCCCAGCAGCGGCCGGACCGCGATGACGTCAGCGTCAGATTTCGCGTGCACAAGGCACGGGTAGCCGTCGCAGGTGGCGCAGCGGATGCAGGCACTCAAGGGGCGCCTCGCCTCATCAAGCAGGATCCCGCAGGGGGCATGGAACGGGTGGTAGCCGCCCTTGGCCAAGCCATCGGATATCTGCTGGATCCTGGCCTCGTGGGAGACAGCAGGCCAGGGGTAGGGCTCGCTCCGGTGGCCCTCGGTCGGATCCTCGCCAGCGTTGCCGTGCACCTGGTACAGGCGCTCGGCCCTGGTGTACCAGGGCTCGAAGTCGTCGTAGGTCAGCGGCCAGGCGGGCGACAGCCCGTCCGCATGCTTGATGTCGCCGAAGTCACCCGGCCGCAGCCGGTACAGCGCCGCCCCGTAGAGCTTGGTGGCACCGCCGACGAAATAGTGCACCTGCGGCTGGAACTGCTTGCCGTCGGAGTCATACCAGGTGTCGCGGGAGATGTACCGCCCGTCCGCGAACACCGGCCCCGGGTCCCAGTTCGCCAGCTCACGGGGAAGGAAATCGCCCCGCTCCAGCAACAGAATCCGCTTTCCAGACGGTGCCAGGGTGTGCGCGAGCGTACCCCCGCCCGCACCGGTACCGACGATGATCACGTCATATGTGTCCGCCATGCGACTACTGTCGCCGACTTGCCGACGGAGGGCATCGCCCGTAGGGGGTGAAGCCTGGCCTGGCTTAAACGGCCTAGCCCAGGCCAGCGTTCCCGCGGCGCACCCAGGGAGCTATGCCGGATCGCCCACCACGGGGGATGTTGCCCGGGCCCGGGTGCGATCTGATGGGAACGATCGAACAGGAGGATGACATGTCTGATGGAGTTGACGCGCTGGTGATCTTCGGTGCTACCGGGGACCTGGCGAAAATAGAGACCTTTCCGGCGCTCGTAGGCCTGGTTCAGCGCGGCGTTCTCAACGTGCCGATCATCGGGGTGGCCAAGAGCGGCTGGGGCCTCGAGCAATTCCGCGACTATGCCACCGCGTCGCTGCGGCTCAACGACATGAACCCGGACAGCGCGGCCGCGCAGAAGATGCTCGGGCTGCTGCGGTACGTCGACGGGGACCTCGACGACGATGGCACCTACAAGGCGATGTCGGACGCCATCGGCGCCGGCAGCAAGATCCTGTACTACCTGGAGGTGCCGCCCCCGCTATTCGGGCGCATCGCGCACGGGATCGCAACGGCCGGCCGCGCTAAGGACGCGCGGGTGATGGTGGAGAAGCCTTTCGGGACCGACCTGGCCAGTTCGCGGCAGCTCAACGACACCATGCACCAGTACTTCCCGGAAGAGGCAATCTTCCGGGTCGACGACTGGCTGGCCTTTGATCCGGTGGAGAACGCGCTGTTCGTCCGGTTCGCCAACTCGGTGATCGAGCCACTGCTCAACCGGACCTACGTGGAGAGCATCCAGATCACCATGGCCGAGGCCTTCGACGTCGCCGACCGCGGCCGGTTCTACGACCGGACCGGAGCCATCAGGGACGTGGTCCAGAACCACATGCTCCAGGTGCTGGCCACCGTGCTGGCCGACCCGCCGACCGGGCCGGGCCTGGCATCCTGGCGGGACGGGAAGGAACGGGTGATAGCCGCGCTGCGGCCGCTTACCCCGCAGGACACGGTGCGCGGCCAGTACGACGGCTATCACCAGGTGGCCGGCGTCGACCCCAAGTCGACGACGGAGACCTACGTCGCCGTCCGGCTCGCCGCCGACACCTGGCGCTGGGCGGACGTGCCGATCCTGATCCGGGCGGCCAAGTGCATGCCGGTCACCGCCACCGAGGTCGACATCCGCTTCAAGCGACCTCCGCAGGATGTATTCGGTATCGACCCGTTCGCCGTCCGCAACTCGCTGCGGTTCCGGGTCTGGCCGGAGACCGCGGTCGGCCTCACCCTGGCCGGCAAGAAGCCAGGCGCCGGGATGGAGCCAATGCTAGAGGACCTGACGTTCGCGGGGCAGCCGGGCTCGGACATGCGTCCCTACGACCGGCTCATCGACGCGGCCCTGGACGGGGACCGCTGGCTGTTTGCGCGGCAGGACACCGTCGAGGCGGCTTGGAAGGTCGTTGAGCCGATCCTCGGCGACGTGACGCCCGTGCATCCCTACGCCAAGGGCACCTGGGGCCCGGCCGAAGCCGACAAGCTGCTGCCCGACCGGGACGCCTGGCACGACCCGGCAGCCTGACCCGATGCAGCGATCACGACGACGGAACCGGGAAGCCCCATGAACGACCATGATAGCCAGCGCCGCGTGGTGATCATAGGCGGCGGATTCGCCGGGCTGTTCGCGGCCAGAGCGCTCCGCCGCGCCCCGGTCCAGGTGACCCTCATCGACCGCGCGCAGCACCACCTGTTCCAGCCCCTGCTGTACCAGTGCGCGACCGGGATCCTGTCCGAGGGGAAGATCGCCGCTCCACTGCGGGACATTCTCCGCAAACACCGGAACGTGGACTGCGTGATGGCGGAGGTAACCGGCATCGATGCCGTCGAGCGCCGGGTGCTGGCGAGGCGGCCGCTCGGGGAGCAGCTCGAGTTCGGCTACGACTATCTGGTCGTGGCGGCCGGGGTGCAGCAGTCATATTTCGGACACGACGAGTATGCCCGCTACGCGCCCGGCATGAAAACCATCGAGGACGCCCTGGTCATCCGGCGCCGGGTCTTCGGCGCGTTCGAGATGGCGGAAACCGCGTCAGATCCGGCGGAGCGCAGCCGCTGGCTCACCTTCGCCCTGGTCGGCGCCGGGGCCACCGGCGTCGAACTGGCCGGGCAGATCCGCGAGGTGGCCACGAAGACGCTGCGCGACGAATTTCGTCACATCGAACCTGGGGACGCCCGGGTGCTGCTCTTCGATGGCGGGGACGCCCCGCTCGCCCCGTTCGGCCCGGCCCTGTCGGCTAAGGCGGCCAGTGCCCTGAGCAAGCTGGGCGTCGAGCAGCACATGCACTCGATCGTGACCCAGGTGGACGCCACCGGGCTGAGCGTCCGCGCCCAGGACGGCACGGTGAGCCGCCATGAGGCGGGCACCGTGCTGTGGACCGCCGGGGTAGAAGCGCCGCCGGTGGCGGCGGCGATCGCGGCGGCCACCGGCGCGAAGCAAGACCGCGCCGGCCGCATCCTGGTCGGCGATGACCTCACCATTCCCGATCATCCCGAGATCCTGGTAACCGGGGATGTGATGAGCCTGAACAAGCTCCCCGGCGTCGCCGAGGTGGCCATGCAGACGGGCCTGTATGCCGGAAACCACATCCGGCACGAGGTTGCCGGGCGCGTCGCCGCCAAGCCATTCCGCTATCACGACCTGGGGTCGGCTGCTTACCTTTCCCGCGGCAAAGCGGTCATTTCCGTGGGGCGGCTGCACTTCGGCGGCTTCATCGGCTGGCTCGTCTGGCTGTTCATCCACATCGCCTTCCTGACCGGCTACCGCAACCGCTTCGCCGCGGTGCTGAGCTGGTGGCTCGCCTTTACCCGTGACCTGCGCCGGGAACGGACGTTCACCGCCAGAGACGTGGCCACCGTGCACGATGTATACGGCGAGATGCCGGCCGAGCTCTCCGCTATTGGCACTGATCCCTCCACCATTGGCACCGAGCCCGCGGCCGCTGCCACCGAGCCCTCCAGCCGACCTGGGTAAGCCCGGCGGGAGCGTCCGCTGCCGGGCCCCGAGTACCCGCCATAGGGCGCGCTGGGTGCTGAGGCCAGCTGCGCCGACCACGATCAGCAGGACCACGTTCAGCAGCAATTGCAGGGCAGAGCCGCGTGCTTCATGCCAGCTGCCGAAGGCGAGAGACACCCCGATATCGGCGGCCGCGGGGATGGTGGTGACGGAGATGAACACCCCGATGAGCGCATTGGCGCGCGATTCTGTCAGGGACACCACGCCGACGATCCCGGCCAGGATCGCGACCACGACAGAGAAGATATTCGGGGCGTTGATGAGGTCAGAGACGGGCCTGACGCCAACCAGAAACAGCTTGGGTGCGTTGCCCGCCGCCCGTACGGCCACTCCGAAGGCGAGGGTGACCGCGATCGCGGCGAAGAACCCCAAAATCAGGGCAAGCAGGCCCTCACCCACCCCGCCGCGGTCCCGCTTGCTGATCCCGAGCGCCACGGCGATGATCGCGTTGTATTCGGGGCCGACCACCATCGCGCCCACGATGAGGATTTGCGAGTTGGTCAAGATGCCTACGGCGCCGATCAGCCCGGCGATGGCCAGCAGGATGAAGAAGCTCGGGGAATACACCGCGCCCCCTCGGATGGCGGCTTCCACCATTTCCCACATGGGAGCGATCTCCCGGTCGGGAGAACCGATCCGCCCGCCAGGGCGAGCGGTGGCAGTGAGGGAAGCGTCCACCTGCTGCACGGCGATCGGGTCATCGCGATCAAGACCGAGATCGCGCAGCGCCCGGAACACGGGGTTAGCTGCGCCGTCGTGCACGTCGAAAAGGACCGCGTCGCTGTCTGGCCGATGGGCGGCCCCCTCGAGCACGATCAGGTTCCGGATGCCGGGCAGCACCGCGAGCCTGGCGAGCAGCGGCCCGGTGACGCTCGCCGGGCTCACGACGCGGATGTGCAGCATCACGAACCCGCAAGGACGGATTCTAGAAGGATCATGGTATCCCCGCTCTGCAGCACCGGTGTGCTGGCCGTGGTGACCGGCATCAGTTTGCCGTCGGCCCGCACCAGGAAAAGCAGGTCCGTGCCGACCGGGAGCTCGCCATCTGCGGGCCGGCTGGTGATCCGCGCGCCTGCGACGTAGCGGCGGTCAACGTCGTACCTGGTCAGCGCGGCGCCGAAGAGGATCTGACCGCCCGTGTAAGGTGCCACCACGCCGTGGCTGGGCAGCTGCGGTGCAAGGCGGTACACCGCGCCCTCGACACTGCCCGCCAGCATGGCTGAGGCAAGCGCGTTGAAATCGTCCTCGGTGGTGAGCAGCAGCACGGCGCTGATGCCCTCCAGTTGCGCGCCGCGGCCGGTGGCCGCCGCGAGCAGCTCACCGGGCGCCAGTTCCAGGCCCGCGTGCCTGATGCGCTCCCGTTCCTCCTCGAACCCGGCCCACATCAGCACATCCAGGCCCGCGGACCTCAGTCCGCAGGCCAGGTCGATAACCCAGGCTTCGCCTCCGACCAGCAGCGGCCGCGTGCGTTCGGGGCGGGTCACGCCCAGTCTCCTGGCCACCGGTGCAGCCGTCAGGCCGTACAGCGTTACCGTGGCGACGATGACCAGGAAAGTGACGGGAAGGATCTTCGATGCGCCACCGATCCCGTGGCTGACCAGTCCGGCCGAGAACGTCGACGCGCTCGCCGCCGCGACAATCCCGCGAGGGGCCATCCATCCGGTGAACCGGCGCTCCGCTTTGGGCATATCTGTCCTGAGCGTGGCCAGTTGCGCCACGAGCGGCCTTGTGACCAGCACGAGCACAGCCACCAGCCCAAGGGTCGGGAGGATCAGGTGCCGGAGGGACTGCGGGGTCACGGTGGCCGAAATAGCGATGAACAGGACACCGATGATCAGCTGCACCAGCGTCTCGAAGAACGGACGACGGGCTGGCATGTCGAAGCCGCGCATGTTCGCCACGGCCAGCCCCATCATGACCGCGGCGATGAGCCCCGCGTCATCGCGGACAATGTCGCATGCGGCCGCCACGCCCACCACCGAAGCTAGCTGGCTCGTGGTGCCGAGCACTTCTCCGAGCCGGAGCTTGCGCAGCAGGAACCAGAGCACGACGGTGCCGATGACACCGCCTGCCACGCCGATGCCGATACCGATGAGGAACTGTCCTATCTGGTATCCCGCGCCCTTACGGGTACTCGCCAGCACGGCGTGGAACACGACCGCGCCGAGGATGCCGCCGACCGGGTCGATCAGTGATCCTTCCCAGATGAGCACACGCTGCAGCCGCTCGGTCGGGCGGATGAAGTTCAGCAGCGGACCCACGACGGTCGGCCCGGAGACGACGAGAATGGCGCCGGTCATCACGGCCGCCCGCTGCGACATGCCCAGCAGCAGCGCGGCGAAGATAGCGGCGAAGCCCAAGGTGATCGGCACGCCCACGACAATGAGCCGGGTGACGATACGCCGGGTGTGCCCATGCAGCTTGCGCAGGTCCAGGCTCAGGCCGGCGTCGTAGAGGATGACGGCCACCGAGAGTGACACCAGTGGCTGGAACGCAGCCCCGAGCAGCCGTTGCGGATTGACGTCGGTCGTGACCGCACCAGCGATGAAACCGGCTGGCAGCAGGATGATCAGCGCAGGAATGCGGACCCTGCTCGCGAGCACCTGCGAACCAACCGCGAGCACCAGGATCAGCCCGACCCCGGCCAGGACCTGATTCGTCGTCACTGTCAACCCGCCATTCCGCGCCCCGGGCCGTCAGACCCACTATTAGCCATCCGCGGGCCTTCGCCGTCACCCGCGCGGGGTGAGCGGGACACCAGTTCTGGGGTCGGCGGCATCCGCGCGGAACCTCAGACGGCGGCGGCCATGGCGCCGCATCACCCGCGTGGGGTGATAGGCGCACCATAGGCAGCCTGCTCGTCCTTGACAGCAGCACCCGCTGGGGGCTCGCCAGCGGGTGCGGCCTCGGGCGCGGGCGGTGGTGCGATCCTGGCTGCGGCGACGTACGCCACCACGACCGCCACGATCACCAGCGGCAGCAGCCTGGTCAGGTACATCACGCCGGGCAGCTGAACCGGCGTCGGCGGGCCGTGCACCTTGAATCCATCCGCCGGGGACGCGCCGCCGTTGCCCGGCAGGTACCGGATGGCCAGCCCGGCCAGTACGCCGCCCACCGCCAGGACAGGCAGCGGCCACCATACCGGCTGGGCATGGAAGCCCAGGCCATGCGGAAGATGAGTGAAGATTTCCTGCTGGAGGTAGTTGACGAGCGCGAGGAAGCCGTAGGCGGCGGCGGAGACCGGCACCCCGAGAATCGCCGCAATGGCGAGCAGTTGCAGGTAACTGCGGCTGCGCAGGAGCGCACCCGGATCCGAAGGCATCGTCACTGATCCATCGTGCGCCAACCCAGGCCGCAGCGACTCACCTGGTCGGGGTGACTGTGGCGACGGTCGTTCGGGCCCTGCATGGCCTGGAGAGGCGGACAGTCGCCCGAGCGCAGGCTCATCCCGCCGTGCCTCTTGAGCGGCTATGCGCGCGTCCAGGTAGGTCGCCCAGGACGGGTGAGGCCCGGGCACCCCGATCAGCCGGATCATTGCTTCGTATGACTTTGCCTCAGCATCTGTCAGAAGACAACGAACGGAAGGATGGCGCATGCGGCGGCTTACAAGGAGTCTTCTCCTTTCAGCAGCCATCCTGGTCGCCGGATGCCTGGTGGCAGGATGCGGGAGCTCCGTCAAGAGCGCGGTCGCGAGCTTGTCGCCTAGCCGGAGCGCCAACCCCTCCAGCCGGGGCGCCACCTCCCCCAGTGCGAGCGCCACCTCCCCCAGTGCGAGTGCCACCTCCCCGAGCCCGAGCGCCACCACCTCCGGCGCGGCCGCCACCTCCCCCAGCGTGGGCGCCGTCACCTCCCCCGGCCCGAGCGTGCCGGTTACTTCAGCCGTCGCCAGTCCGTCGGTGAACGCACAACCGAGCAGTTCCCAGACGCCAAGCGGCGGGTCGGGTACGAGCCTGCTGTGGCTATGGATCCTCCTGGGCGTCCTCGCACTCGTCGGCGTGATCGTCTGGATCGTGCGCTCAGCCGGCCACCGCTCTGCCGCCGCGGCGGACTGGCGGTCGCGGGTCATCGACGCGTACGCCAAGGGCTCGGCTCTCTACGACGCGATGAGCGTCGCGGAAGCCCCTGGTGCGCTGGCCGCCGATGACGCAGCCGCACGCTGGTCTGACATCCAGCGCCGCGCGGATGACCTCGCGCAGACGCTGTACGCGCTGCGTGAATCAGCTCCGGATGAGGACGCCCGCGCCAGGGTCGCTGATGCGCTAGCTTCGCTGCAGGCCGTCCGCTCTGCGATGGACGCTGAGCGGGCCCCGGGAGGCGCCGGCGTGCAGTACGCCGAAGTCGTCCGCAGCCGGTTGCTGTCCTTCGAGGCATCCCTCCGCGCGCTCCGGGCCTCTGACCAGCCACCGGCCTACTGAAATTCGGGTTCGTCCGCCTAACCCTTACCGGGTGATGCGCCAGTGCGCGGCACGCTGAAAACCCTCGGACAAGCGGGCCGTGGGCGTTCGCCCTCAAAGGTCAAGTCCTGCGGCGTGGTGTTTCGTGGTTAGCGCGTGATTCTTTTGGTTGGGTTAGGCGCTGAGCGCCGGGAGGTCGTTGTCGGGTGTCACCTCCGTGGCGTTGGGGGCGACGGTGATGCGGGACCGGGCGAGGACATCGAGGCCGAGGTAGCGGCGTCCCTTCAGTCCATTCGTCGTGCTGCTCGGCCAGGACGGCGCCGACGAGACGGATCAGGGAGTCCCGGCCGGGGAAGATCCCGACGACGTCGGTCCGCGTGCGTATTTCCCGGTTGAGGCGCTCCTGGGGGTTATTGGACCAGATCTGGCGCCACAGCTCCTTGGGGAAGGCGGTGAAGGCCAGGACGTCGGCGCGGGCGGCGTCCAGGTGCGCCGCGACTTCGGGGAGCTTGGCGGCGATGGCGTCGATGAGCCGCTCGTACTGGGCGTGTACCGAGGCGGCGTCGGGCTGGTCATAGACCGAGTGCAGCAGCGTCTTGACCTACGGCCAGGATGCCTTCGGGGTGACGGCCATCAAGTTGGCGGCGTAGTGAGTGCGGCACCGCTGCCAGCTGGCGCCGGGCAGGGTCGCGCCGATGGCATCGACCAGGCCGCGGGCCGCCAGCAGGGCATGGGCGCCCGCGACGCGGCCGCCCTCGCGGACCTTCAGCACCAGCGCGTCCGCGGCCACGAACGTGTACGGGCCGGCGTCCAGCGGCCGGGTCCGGAACGCTCCACCTGCCCGTCCAGGTCCCGGGCCATCTCGCTGACCTGCGACCTGGACAGCCGGGTGATCCCGAGGGATTCCACCAGCTTCTCCATCCGCCGGGTGGACACCCCGAGCAGGTAGCACGTTGCCACCACCGAGGTCAGCGCCGCCTCGGCGCGGCGGCGGCGTTCCAGCAGCCAGTCCGGGAAATAGCTGCCGGAGCGCAGCTTCGGGATCGCCACATCCAGCGTCTCGGCGCGGGTATCGAAGTCCCGGTGCCGGTAGCCGTTGCGGACGTTGACCCGGTCCGGGCCCGGCATCCTGTACGGGGCGCCGCAGACCGCGTCGGCCTCGGCGGACATCAGCGTGTTGATGAAGGTGGTCAGCATCGAGCGCAGCAGGTCCGGCGGCGCGGACTCCAGCTGGTCGTGCAGGAAGCGGGCAGCGTCGATACTGCTGGGAGCGGTCATCGTCGTGTCTCCTTCAGAAGCACTGTGAGAGGTCTTCCAAAGAATCACGCGGTGGCCGCCTTACACGTCTGCGCCACGCCCATCAACCGGGCCGGTCAGTACACCACCTTGGCGGACGCAACTCCCTCAAAACGACAGTGCTGAATGGACGGTCCGGCGACGAGTTCAGGAGTTCGGCCACGACTAGGCGGGCGGGAAAGCGGCGCTGATGGCCTATCGAAGGCAGATGAAGGTGCGCCGTCCCGAGGTGGAAATCACCGCATCGTTTACCGAGGCGGCTGATGTAGACCGCTGGATGACGAGCTATAAACCAAAACGTCGCGCTACTGCCCGGGCAGATCGCATCGCGCTACTGCCCGGGCAAATTGTTGCCGCTCAGACGAGGACCTTGGCCTTCTCGCGCTCGAACTCGGCGTTCGTGATAACACCCCGGTCGCGCAGATCAGCCAGCTTGGCCAGCTGGTCGGCCGGAGTCTGCGGATCGGCTGCCTCCTGGACATAACTGCGGAATGCCTCGTCCTGACGGTGCGCCTGCTGCGCGGACCGGTCGTGCATCTCGCCGCCGCGGACGATCAGGTAGGCCAGCACACCTATCAGCGGGATCAACAGCACAAACAGGAACCATAGGGCCTTGCCCACGCCAGACAGGTCAGGGCTGCGGAAGATGTCGACGAAGACGTAGATCAGGACCCAGAACCAGATCACCCACAGGAAGAGCTCCAGGATCGTCCAGAACACTCCCAGCAGGGGGTAGGCATAAGAACTTGAAGCGAGCAACATTCCGTCTCCTTGGCGTGCAGGCGCCTGTCAAAGTGGGTGATGGCTGCGTGTCATTGCCGCCAGATGCCGTTAGTACTCCTTCCTTGTTTCTTGTAAGTTCATGCTCAGGTGCCGAACAGCTTGGCCTTCGCGGCGGCGAACTCGGCATCGGTCAGGATGCCTTGCTGATGCAGGGTGGCCAGCTGGTTCAGCTGGTCAATCATCGGCGAGGTCTCTGGCGCGGCAGGTGCCTGCTGGTTGGGCTCCGGCGGCGCCGGCTGCTGTTCGAGCTGGCTGATGCGCTCGTCCTGCTCCTGCTCTGCCTGAGTCCGCTGCTGCGCCGCCCGGCCCATGCTGCGTCCCGCGACGTACGCGCCACCGCCCACCACAGCCGCACGCATCAACGGGCGTCGTCGCATAAACATTGGTGCCTCCCTTGTCGTTTGCTGTTCGCGCCTGGCCCGGTTCTACGGCTCTTCCGGTAGAGACAGGCCGAGGGCAACCATGAGCTCGGGCGCGGCCGCCACTGTCTTAGGGCCGCCGACCTGCGGTGCGACGGCTATCAGCACGCCCTTGAGGTCCGCCGGCGTAGCCCCGGCATCCAGCGCGTTGGCCACCTGCCAGAGGTAGGAGGCCGGGGGGGCGTCGAGCGCGATGAGGGCGGCGATCTTTACGAGCGCGTAGCTGCGAGCGTCAAGGCCGCTCCTGCTTTGCCATTCTGCACGCAGCTGCAGGCCCTCAGCCAAGAGGTCAGGATCGCCCATGGCCAATCCGGCCAGCAACTCCCTTGTAGTGTCATCGACATCTACCTTGATTGGCATGTTCATAATTACAGTCCTTTCCGTCCGAGACGCGGACGCTTGCCGCACGGAACTGCACTACCAGGTCAATGATTGCGGGCGTGGGGCAGGCGCTGCCTCACCCGTGGCGGATGGCCCCGCTGAACTCAACGGTTCTCGCTGCTTCATGTCGTCGTGCCCTCATTCGGCCCGCAGTCGGCAAGGCCATCACCCGTGGGGGGTGATGTCGTGGCCCAGGAGTTCGCCGCCTGCGATGATCCCGTCGCGCTGCAGGCGATCTGTGACCGGCTGGGACCCGGGACGCTCAACGTGTTCGTGCAGCGGGTGGCTCCACCGGCTCTCCTTGCCGTTCGGCCCGAAGGAGCGCGAGGCCGGCTGCTGGTGGAGGCTCCATGGGTCAGGCGGAGATCTCGCGCACCTTTGTTTTGACGCCCCGTGCCACGCCCGCGGCTTCTTCGAAGCGCTGGTTGCCGAGATTGACCGGCCACGCCAGGCGTCACTGGGTTATGAGCCGGACGACGCAGGTCTCCGCTGTCCTGCGCCGCCCGTTGCGAGACTTGGAACGCCCTGCTTACTGCCGCGCCATTGCGATCTTCAGGTCGTTTGCGCTGTCCTGGATGCAGGATAGCCGCTAGATGTCTCGGCGATGGTGGCCATCCCGACCGAATGGTGGTTTCGCCCCGTCAGGATGCAGGCCCGCGACGGCGAGCACAGCGCCGTGGTATGCATGTTGGTGTAGCGTAGACCTCTGGCCGCGAACTGGTCCAAGACGGGCGTCTCGACCAACCCGCCGAAGCTTGACAGCTGCCCGTAGCCCACGTCGTCCAGCACAAAGACGACGACGTTCGGCGCCCCCTCACGAGCCCGCCGCGGCGTCGGCCATGCCGGACGCGATTCCTCAGTCGTGCGTCCAATCACCCCAGGGAAGGTGTCACCGTCGTGGTA
>OCZT010004491.1_pt1 | contig 14062 bp, 7 predicted proteins | sample 1539031 | NCBI WGS metagenome assembly OCZT01 (sample SAMEA3539308, study PRJEB22396) | soil metagenome | biome: tundra; feature: field; material: soil | place: USA | collected 2010-05 | depth 0.15 m
CGGTCGCCGAGTGCTTCTTGCCTGATGCATGATCGCCCTTTCCATGGTGCTCCGCAGCCATCCGATGAGCCTTGGCGGCGTTTTCATGATGCTCAGCTGCCTTGTTATGCGCGTCTTTTGCCATATAGATGTCCTTTGGAATCGATATTTCGACTCTTTAAACCCCGTGCAAGTTATGAACCATTCATCGGTTCCAGTCCCAAAAGTGTAATTGCAGTTGAAGGCCTTTCGATACAATGGGTTCCCGTCCGAGGGGTTGTGCGGACCACGCTGATGCGTCATCCTTCCGGGGCATGACCGGGCGGCCGGCGAAGGTGCCAGACCTGACGCCGCCGGGTATCTTCGGAGGAAGGAATTACGCTGGAATCGTGGTTTCCGAGGGGCCATGACCAGCAACTACCTACTTCAGCCCGAGTTGTGGATGGCCGACCCCATCTGTTCCGACGGAGAGAACGGTCGAGTGTGGCAATCCGGGGCTGGCGAAGGCGCCGGCCTCCGGGCGGATTGCCGGGCGATGAGCAAGATGTTGCGGCCCCGCGCCCCAATTTACGGGCACCAAACAGGAACTACCTTTCTGAGAAAAGAAATGTCGGCAGCTTTCCGAAGATCCTTGGTGAAGGCACGACGTTCCAAGTTCTGCCGCGGTCGTCGCCGGTCTTTTCGCCCCCGATCGGGAGGATTGCCGAGCGGAGCGGGTTGAATGCGTAGAGTGTCCGCAGCGGCCTCCCGGCGCTCTGGGTCCGCAACTCGCGCATCTGTGCATAACGGGAACTGCCAACTTTCGAGCTGTGAGGGAAACCGAGCGCAGGGCCGAATTCCATGAGATGGCGCACGGAGTGCGCTACATCATCCTGTTGTTCCTCGGAGAGGCTGTTCCACCAATCTCGAAATTCGTCGGTGAACTCGACTTCCCACGCCACACCTGCAGTATGCCATATACGGAATACTCCCTGGGTCGATGACGCTACGCTGGCTATGCAGTCCTTTCACGCCAGCAGGGCCTTGACCACTTCGGCTTTTTCGACGCCGGTCAGGCGCACATCGAGGCCCTGGTACTTGTAGCTGAACCGCTCGTGGTCGATGCCGAACTGGTGCAGGATGGTGGCCTGGAAATCGCGCACGTGGACAGGGTCGCGGGTGATGTTGTAGCTGAAATCGTCGGTTTCACCGTGGACCACGCCGCCCTTGATGCCGCCACCGGCCATCCATAGGCAGAAGCAGCGCGGGTGGTGATCCCGGCCGTAATCGGTCTTTGTGAGCTTGCCCTGGCAGTAGATGGTGCGGCCGAATTCGCCGGCCAGAATCACCAGGGTGTCGTCCAGCATGGACCGCTGTTTGAGGTCCGTCACCAAGGCCCAGCAGGCCTGGTCGATTTCCTTGCACTGGGCGGCAAGTACCTCGGGCAGGCTGCCGTGGACGTCCCAGCCACGGTGGTAGACCTGGACGAAGCGCACGCCGCGCTCGGCCAGACGGCGCGCCATGAGGCAGGTCTGGGCGAAGGATCCGGGCTTGTTACGTGCGTCCTCGCCGTAAAGGCTCCAGGTGCTTTCCGGTTCCTTGCTGGTGTCGGTCAGATCGGGCACGGAAGCTTGCATGCGGAACGCCATCTCGTACTGTGCGATGCGGGTCTGGGTTTCGGGGTCGCCCAGGCGCTGGAACTGCAGGCGGTTCATTTCGGAAAGGGAATCCAGCATGCGGCGGCGCACTTCCATGGGTACGCCTTCAGGGTTGTTGATGAAAAGCACGGGGTCAGCCGCGTTGCGCAGGCTCACGCCGGCGTACTGGCCGGAGAGGAAGCCGGCGCTCCACAGGCGGGCGGAGATGGCCTGTACGTTGGCCTTGGGGTGGTAGTGTTTGGCCTGCAGGACGACAAAGGTGGGCAGGTCCTGATTCATGCTGCCGAGGCCGTAGCTAAGCCAGGAGCCGATGCAGGGCCGCCCGGCCACCATCTGGCCGGTCTGGAAGAAGGTGATGGCGGGCTCGTGGTTGATGGCTTCGGTGTGCATGGAGCGGACGATGGCGATGTCGTCCACCATGCGGGCGGTGTAGGGCAGAATCTCGGAGACCCAGGCGCCGGAATTGCCGTGCTGCGCGAACTCAAAGATAGAGGGCGCGACGGGGAAGCGGGTCTGGCCGCTGGTCATGGTGGTGAGGCGCTGGCCGTTGCGGATGGATTCGGGGAGGTCCTTGTCGAACAGCTCCTTCATCTTCGGCTTGTAGTCGAAGGTTTCCATCTGCGGGGGCGCGCCTACCAGGTGAAGGTAGATGCAGCGCTTGGCCTTGGGCGGGAAATGGGGCAGGCCGGAGAGGCCGCCGACGGCTTCCGCGGCGCGCGCTTTCTGCGGCAGAAGGGAAGCGAGGGCCATGGCGCCGATGCCCTGAGCGGCGCGGGAGAAGAAGCGGCGGCGGGTTTCCTCAATGGCCATTTCATGTGCAAGCGGGTCGAGCGCGTGACGGCCAGGCGGGGCGGCGCGCCGCGATTCGCGGTCGAGCCGTAGAGCCTCGCGGCTGTAATGGCCTTCGTCGTCCGGGAGCAGGATGGATCGGGGAACGGTCATTTGTTGAGCACCTCGTCGAGATTGAGCAGTTGGTTGACGATCATGGTGAGCGCAGCGTGTTCGGAGGGGGCCAGCGAGGGGTCGGGCTTGCGTTCGCCGTCGTCCAGGAACTTGCCGGCGTCCTCGGGGTGGGCACTGTAGTAGTGCTCGAAATCGGTGTAGGCGCGGCGGGCGATGAGTCGCTCGTTCGCGGCGAGGGGCCGGGCAAGCACACGGATGGAGATATAGTCGAGGCGGGCGTCGAAGCCGGCCGTGTTTTGCATGGCAGCCTCGGCGAGGGATCGCGCGGCTTCCACGAACTGGACGTCGTTCATGGTGGCGAGGGCCTGCAGCGGCGTGTCGGTGCGCTCGCGCCGCACCACGCAGGATTCGCGGGTGGGAGCATTGAAGACCTCCATGGAGGCGGGCGGCGCGGCACGCTTCCAGAAGGTGTAGAGCGAGCGGCGGTAGAGTCCGCTGCCGGCGTCGGGCTTGTAGAAGCGCGTGTTGGAGCCGTCCATGGCAACGGCTTCCCATATGCCCTCGGGCTGGTAGGGCTTGACGCTGGGGCCGCCGGTCTGCGGGGCCAACAGGCCGCTGGCGGCCAGAGCGTAGTCGCGGAGCATCTCCGCATCCATGCGGAAGCGCGGGCCGCGGCTGAGCAGCCGGTTTTCGGGGTCCTTGGCGAGCTTGTCGGGCGTGGCCAGGGCCATCTGGCGGTAGGCGGCTGAGGTCAGCGCCTGGCGATAGAAGCGCTTCACATCCCAGCCGCTTTCGCGGAAATCGACGGCCAGCCAGTCCAGCAGTTGGGGGTGCGAGGCCGGTTCGCCCTGGCTCCCGAAATCGTCGGCGGTCTTCACCAAGCCCACGCCGAAAACCTCCTGCCACATGCGGTTGACGGCCACCCGCGCGGTGAGCGGTTGGTCTTCGCTGAAGAGCCAGCGGGCGAAGCCCAGGCGGTTGCGCGGCAGGGCGGAGGCCATGGGGGGCAGCGCCCCGGGGGTGTTGGCCTCAACCCGTTCCCGCTTCTGGTCGTAGGCGCCGCGGTAGAGAATGTTCGCGAAAGGCGTCTGGTCGGCGCGCTCTTCCATCACCAGCGTCACGCTGCTGCGGCGGGCGATTTCGCGAAGATCCAGATTCAGCCGGTGCTGTTCGGCGGCCAGTTTGCGGTACGGTTCGTAGGATCGCGTGAGGAACCAGAGCAGCAGGTTTCTGCGCGCGTCGGGAGTGAGGTCCTCGGTGGGCTGGGCCAGGGCGGCGGCGGTCTCGGGCCAGGCGCTCAGCAGGCGGGCCTCGGCCTCGGTGAGGACGCGGTGGAAGAGCCGGAAATCGGAGATGGCGCCGCCAGCCAGCGAGCGGCCCAGCACGATGCCGTCTTCGGTTGCGATGGAGCCGTTGAGCTGCGCGTTGCGGGCCCCCAGCCCCTGCGGAACCACAGCGCGGCCATTCAGGTAGAGCATCAGGCCGGACTGGTTGCGGGAACCGTCGTAGGTGGCATCCAGGTGGTTCCAGGCGCCGGGTTGGAGCAGACCGGCTTCCGCGGCGCGGATTTCGATGGCAGCGCCGTTGTCTCCGACCAGCCGGAAGCCGATTTGCCGGGAGGTAATATCGGCCACCCAGCCGCGGTTGTGGTCGCGCGTATTCTGCTGGCTGGCGATCGTGTAGTTCTGTTCCTTCTGAAGGGGAGATATCTGCTCCTTCTGGGGACAAAGGAAACGGATGCCGATGGAAAAGGGCTTATCGGCGTCGGCCTTGGGGACCTGGGCGATGGTTTGTCCGCCGGCCTTTTCGAACTGGAGCGGTTCGGCAAGGTCGGCCACGAAGGCGTCTTCGGTGCCTTCGAGGGGCTGCGCCTTGGGTTCGGGCCGCCGTTCGCGAAGCCACTGTTCGAAGGGCGCCGCGGCCGGTTCGCGGACCTGTTCCATCTCCACCCGGACGGTCGCGAGCCGGGCGTTCTTCTGTTCCCAGGCCGCGCGGTCGGCGGCGCGAGGGACCAGCAGGATGGGCGGCGGGTCGGAAAGGTTCTCGTCCATGATCTTCTGGGTGGTATTCCGGAAGAAGGCCCCCAACGAGTAGAAGTCCTTCTGCAAGATCGGGTCGAACTTGTGATCGTGGCAAGTGGCGCAGCCCACGGTCAAGCCGAGCCAGACGGCGCTCACTGTGTCGGCGCGGTCTTTAGCGTAGATTTCGGCATATTCCTCGTCGATGATGCCGGCTTCGTTGGTCGTGACGCCGCAGCGCAGGAAGCCCGTGGCGATGCGCTGGTCGAGCGTGGGATTGGGCAGCAGGTCGCCGGCCAGTTGTTCGATGGTGAACTGGTCGAAGGGGAGGTTGCGGTTGAAAGCGGCGATCACCCAATCGCGGTAGGGCCAGATTTCGCGGTAGTTGTCGAAGTGGATGCCGTGGGTGTCGCCGTAGCGGGCGGCATCCAGCCAGTATCGGGCGCGATGTTCGCCGTAGTGGGGGGAGGCCAGGTAGCGGTCCACCATGCGCTCATAGGCGGTGGGGGAGGTGTCCTGGAGGAAGGTTTCGACTTCGGCGGGCGTGGGCGGAAGGCCGGTGGCGTCGAGGGCGACGCGGCGGATGAGGGCGCGGCGGTTTTCGGCGGGGGCGGGGGCTATGCTCTTTTCTTCGAGCTTCGCCAGGATGAAGCGGTCGATGGGGTTGCGGACCCAGGCGACGTCTTTAACGGCCGGGAGGGTGGGCCTGACGGGAGGCTGGAAGGCCCATTGTTCCTTCCAGGGGGCGCCTCCGTCGATCCAGCGCTTGAGGAGCGCGATTTGCGCCGGTGTGAGCTGCTTGTGGGATTCGGGTGGAGGCATCCGGGAGTTGAGGTCCGGGTCGCTGATGCGCCGGTAGAGCAGGCTTTCGGCGGACTTGCCGGGCACGATAGGGGCGCCGTTGGGGCGGGCTTCGAGGGCCGACTCCCGCCGATCAAGGCGCAGGCCGGACTGGCGCGCGGCGCTGTCGGGGCCGTGGCACTGGAAGCAGTTGTCGGAAAGGATAGGGCGGACTTCACGCTGAAAATCGACGGCCGGCGCCATTTGCGCCAGCAGAAGGCGCGTCGCACAGAGCGCCAGGACTCCGGCCGCGGTCCCCAGGGCCGCGACACGACTGCGGTGATCGACCAAGTCACCCTCCTCGGAACGATATCGCTACAGTATAACGGAATTGGGGCCGCCATAAAGTATCTGTATAACTTTCCCGTACACCAAAAGAAAAGTGAGGCCGTGAGGGTGGTCTGGCCACGGTGTATCACGCCTTGCGGCTGGATGGGACCCGACAAACTGAGGTCCGTCTGCCCAACTTCCGAGTGCGCCAACGATGCGCAGGATTCCAAGAACGGTTCCCAAAGTGAGACGCGACTCACAAAGGAAGGGGCTGGGTGTACACTGATTTAAGTCTTGTATGGCGAAAGGGAAATCTCGGCTCAGTGTGGCCAAGCTGCGCTCTTTCTGGCAACGCACCAGTGACGGCCTCAATGCCCAACAGCTCTGGGCCCAATTCCGGCGGGAAACTCGCAGTAGCCTCAACCTCTATTCGGCTGAAACCGGACGTAACCTGCGTGAGGAGTGGTCTGCGCGAAAAGGCCGCCGCCGGGTTTTGGCTGCGGTGGCGGGCGCGATGTATGACCGCCTCACGCCCGTGCGGCGCTTGTTACTTCTGCTCGCGCTCGTGCTGTTGGTGATTCCCGCGTTTGACTACTCGACCGGCGCCGGCGTTCGCATCTCACCCAATTCGACGCCCGCGGCCCTTATCCTCCTGATGCTGCTGGTGATCGAGTTGGCCGATCGTGTGGGCCTCAAGCGCGACCTGGAGATCGCGCGCGAGATCCAGCGGATGCTCCTCCCCGAGGAGCCTCCCATGATCGCCGGCCTCGACATCGCATTCGCCACGAAAGCGGCCAACACCGTCGCCGGCGATTACTATGACGCGTTCCTGCGGCCCAACACAAACGATTCCCGGCTGCTGCTAATCGTCGCCGACGTCGCCGGCAAAGGGATCCCGGCAGGATTGCTGATGGCCGCCGTGCAGACCGGATTCCACACCCTCGCAGCGGACCCCGTGCCCCTGGTTGAGCTGGCCGCCAGGCTCAATCGCTCTATGTGCGAGCGCAGCGGCGGCGGGCGGCACTTGATCACCGCGTTCATCGCGGAGTTGGACACCTCGACGCGCTCTCTCACCTGGGTGAACGCTGGCCACAACCCTCCCATCCTGCTCAGAAGCGGCGGTGCGCTCGAGCACCTGGAAGAAGGCGGACTCCCGCTTGGAGCCTTCACTGTGTCCCGATACGAGAGTGGGCGCACCGAACTCCGTTCTGGAGATGCCCTGATTATCTACACAGATGGTGTCATCGAAGCCCTGGATGAATCGGGCGCCGAGTACGGCGAGGACCGCCTCGTAAGACAGGTTGCCGCGCTTGGGACTACCGATGCGGCGGCCAGCCTGAGCCGCATCTTCGAATCCGTGGATCGGTTTGCCGACGCCGTCCCCCAATACGACGACATCACCTGCCTTGTTCTGCGCGTCGCTGCGGCCGGGACACGCTAAAATGTCCTTGCAGAGGACTTCCGCGTCCCCTGAAGATGCCCTCATGCGGCTACAGGCAAACGACGTAGAATTCTCCGGCCCGAGAGGCTTCATGCGCTTACCAAGCCGTTGATACGGCATTGCGAGGGAAGGTCAAAGAGGATGTGAATGGCAGCGACATATCGCGCCGTGATGTTGACGAAGAAGGGCGGACCTGAAGTTCTCCGGATCGTTGAGTTGCCCATTGAGCCGCCTGGCCCAGGGCAATTGCGCGTGCGGGTGCGCGCTGCCGGGGTGGGCTCGACCGACTTGATCATGTTGGCCGGAAACTATCGGTACGCGCCGAAGATACCGTTCGTGCCTGGCTATGAGGTCGCCGACGTGGTCGAAGCCATTGGCGCTGGTGTCACCGGTTTCGAAGTGGGCCAGCGTGTGGCGGCGCTTACCGTGTACGGGGGCTTCGCGGAACTTCTCGTACGTGAAGCCGAACACTTCCTTCCGATTCCCGACGGTGTCTCCGATCGCGATGCGGCCGCGGTGATCTTGAACTATGTGACCGCGTGGCAAATGATTCATCGCGTCGCGAAAGTGCGGCCCGGCCAGACCGCGCTGGTCACTGGCGCAGCAGGGGGCGTGGGCACGGCCGCTCTGCAACTGTTAAGGCTGGCGGGAGTGAAGACTTACGGTGCTGCGTCGGCGCCAAAACACGACACCTTGCGCTCCCTCGGCGCCACGCCAATCGACTATCGAGCAGGGTCGATCGATCGCCTCACGCGTGCCCTGGAACCCAAGGGTGTCGATCGCGTGTTCGACGCGGTCGGCGGCGCCAACATCGGTCCGTGCATCGGCGCGCTCCGGCGGGGCGGGACGCTGGTCGGATTTGGTTTCATGAGCGCGCCCGGAATGCTCTCCCAATTGGCCATGTTCGCCAATATTTTCCTTGGGGCGCGCCTGCGCGGACGGCTGGGCAAGTTCTACGGCATCACGAGTCTGTACCGGAGGGACGCCAAACCATTGCGCGAGGATCTGCCCAAGATTTTCGCGCTCCTCGCCGCGAAGAAGATCGATCCTCTGGTCAACCGCACGTTCCCGCTTCTTGAAGCGAGACAGGCCCTCGAGCTTCTGGCTTCGGGTTCCGTGGAAGGCAAGATCGTGCTCACCAATGGCTGATTCGGCGCGGCGGCCATGCGTACCGGGATGCCTGGCGCGAAGTTCGGAGATTCGATGTCGGCAGCAGTAGCACGCGCAACTCGACAGGCAGCGCAACGTGGGCCGCGCGGTGGGCAAATGGTTCGGCTTCGTAATGGTGTGATGGCCTTGATGTAGGTCATCGTAATTACGGATCCCTGTCGGATCGTCGGCATCCGGAAGTTGGCCTGGCCGCAACCGAGCGGATTAGTTAAGTTAGGAACGGCAAGTCGGCTTTCGTCCGGTGGTCCGCCTCGGCGCTGCCAATCGAACGCATCACGCCCATCGCTGGGGGCAGAACACTGGCCCCAGCGGGCCGGCGCCTGAAGGGCTCAATTAAACCATAGCCTTGCCAAACGGCAGTTTTATGCTTTAACTCACCACAACGCCCTGGCTGCGAGTGGTTGGTCCTCCTGCGCTGGACCCTCCAGGGCCAACGCAACGCTCTCGCCCCCTCCTCCGGTGAATTCCCTACCCGCCTCTCCCTTACCCCTCAGCCACATCCATCCATACCGTAATATTCCTCACCCATTCGTTTCCTTGAAACAAATTGCTTCGTCCCGCATCCGTTAGATGAGGTCGAATCGCGGGAAACTGATTAGGGATGTTTCACCGAGGGGCAGTTCCTGTTCTCCTGATGCCTAGCCAAAAAGCTCACGCAGCCGCAATGGGACAATCCTAGACCATGTCCCAACTCTTTCATCACAGCGCCAACGCCATCGCGCGCTTCATGGTCTTCGGCGCGGTTTTCATCGTGGCCTTCCTGGCCTGGATCGGCGTGCAGCTCGACAGCTCCGCCTGGGCCACGCGCGCCACTCAGGTCCGCGAGCAGCCCGTCCCCTTCAGCCACGAACACCACGTCGGCGGCCTGGGTCTGGACTGCCGCTACTGCCACACCACCGTCGAGACCTCCAGCTTCGCCAACATCCCGCCCACCAAGACCTGCATGAACTGCCACTCGCAGATCTGGATCGCCAGTCCCACCCTCGAGCCGGTGCGCGCCAGTTTCCGTACCGGGAACTCGATCCGCTGGACCAGGGTGCACGACCTGCCGGATTTCGTCTACTTCAATCACAGCATTCATATCGATAAGGGGATCGGGTGCGAGAGCTGCCACGGCCGAATCGACCTCATGCCGCTCACCGCGCAGGAACACACGCTACAGATGTCCTGGTGTCTCGACTGCCACCGCCAACCCGAAAAGTACGTCAGGCCGCGCGAGTTCGTCACGGCCATGGGGTATCATCCCGCTGGTGACCAGGAGGAAATCGGCCGCCGGCTCGTCAAGGAATACGGGATTCAGGACGCTCGCACGCTCACAAGTTGCAACACTTGCCACCGATGATGGATCCACGCAAGAAACTAGATCTCGCCGCGGTACGGGCCCGGCTCGAGGGCGCGCACGGGCGCGACTATTGGCGCAGCCTCGACGAACTCGCGGCGACGCCCGAATTCCAGGACTTGATGGAGCGCGAATTCCCGCGCCAGGCGGTGGGCTGGAGCGAGGACGAAGACCCCGTCAAGGGCCGCCGCAATTTCCTGAAGCTCATGGGGGCGTCGCTGGCGCTGGCCGGCTTGTCGGCCTGCACCCGCCAGCCCAATGAGTTCATCATGCCCTATGTGCGGCAGCCGGAAGATCTCATCCCCGGCAGGCCGCTGTTCTACGCCACCGCCACCACGCTGAACGGCGTAGCCAGCGGCGTCCTCGCCGAGAGCCACGAAGGGCGGCCCACCAAGATCGAGGGCAACCCGGAGCACCCCGCCACGCTGGGCGCTTGCGACAGCTTCTCTCAAGCCTCTGTCCTGCAACTCTACGATCCGGATCGCATGGCCACCGTCACCAATTCTGGCGAGGTCCGCTCGTGGGGCATGTTCTACGGGGCCTTGCGCGAAATCCTGGCGGAGCAGAAGGCCAGCGGCGGCGCCGGCATCCGCATCCTCACCGAGACCGTGACTTCGCCTACCATGGCCGATCAGCTCCGGCGCATTCGCCAGCTTTTCCCGGCCATGAAGTGGCATCAGTGGGAGCCCGCCGGGCCGCACAGCGCGCGGGCCGGAGCCGTTATGGCTTTCGGCCAGCCGGTGAATACGTACTACGACCTCTCGAACGCCAACGTCGTCGTTTCCATCGATTCGGATTTCCTCGCCTCCGGCCCGGGCAGCTTGCGCTACGCGCGCCAGTTCGCGGCGCGGCGGCGTGTGCGCGGCGGCCAGACCGCCATGAACCGGCTTTACGTGGTGGAGCCCATGCCCACGCCGACGGGGTCGAAGGCCGATCACCGCCTCCCTCTGCGCGCCGCCGACATCGAAGTGTTCGCCGGGGCGTTGACCACCGCCGTCGGCACCGGACGCGGGCCCAAAATGGGCGAAAACCACGACGTCTATAAATGGGTCAGCGAGATTGGGAAGGACCTGGTTCGCAATAAGGGCGCCAGCCTCGTGATCGCGGGGGAGCACCAGCCGCCCGAGGTACACGCCTTGGCGCACGCCATGAACGTCAGCCTCGGCAACGTCGGCAAGACCGTCTTCTACACCGACCCCATCGAGGCCAATCCCGTCGATCAGGTGGCCTCTCTGCAGGACTTGGTCAAGGATCTCGACGCCGGCGCGGTGGACCTGCTGCTGATCGTGGGCGGCAATCCGGTCTTCAATGCGCCGGTCGAATTGGGCCTCCGCGACCGCATCCCCAAAGCCCGCATGCGCGCCCACCTGAACCTCTACGACGACGAGACTTCGCGGGCCTGCCAGTGGCGTCTGCCGGAAACCCATTACCTGGAGGCTTGGGGCGATGCCCGCGCGTTCGATGGCACGGCCACCATCCAGCAGCCTCTCATCCAGCCTTTGTATGGCGGCAAGTCGGCCTATGAAGTGTTGCAGATGTTCACCGAGCAGCCCGAAATGGGCGGCCGCGAGATCGTCAAGGCCTATTGGGCCAGCCAGCATACCGGCGCCGATTTTGAGGCCTGGTGGCGGCGCGCGGTGCACGATGGCGTAGTCGCGAACACCGCCTTTCCCACGAAGGCGCCGGCGCTGCACGGCGAGAACATCAGCGGACCCGCCCGCTCGCCGCGGCTCGGCGGCAAGTTCGAAGTGATCTTCCGGCCCGACCCCGCCATCTACGACGGACGCTTTGCCAATAACGGCTGGTTGCAGGAGCTGCCCCGGCCCATCACTAAGCTCACCTGGGACAACGCCGCCATCGTGAGCCCCGGCACGGCGCACATTCTCGGCGTGGACACCGGCGACATGCTGCAACTGACCTACCAGGGACGCTCGCTACGCGCGCCGGCGTGGATTCAGCCCGGGCACGTCGATGGCGCCGTCACCCTGCATCTCGGCTATGGGCGCACGCGCGCCGGGCGCGCCGGCACGGGCGTGGGCTTCAACCCCTACGGCCTGCGCACAGCCGAGGCCCTATGGCACGACGGCGGACTGGACGCCAAAAAGGTCGAGGGCAGCTATGTGTTCGCCACCACCCAGAACGAGCACACGCTCGACACCCGCCGCCACATCTTCCGCGCCGGCGATATCGAGGACTACAAGAAGAATCCCGAGTCGGTGCATGCCGGCTCCGAAGACCCGCCGCGCGGTCTCACTCTCTACCCCGAGTGGAAGTACGAGGGTCACGCGTGGGGCATGGCCATCGATCTCACTTCCTGCACGGGCTGTAGCGCGTGCGTGGTGGCGTGTCAGGCCGAAAACAACATCGCCGTCGTCGGCAAGGACCAGGTTCGCCGCGGCCGCGCCATGCACTGGCTGCGCGTCGATAGTTACTACAAGGGCGAAATCAACGATCCCGAGATCGATAATCAGCCGGTCACGTGCATGCAGTGCGAGAACGCCCCCTGCGAGCTGGTCTGTCCCGTGCAGGCCACCAACCACTCCAGCGAAGGCCTCAACGACATGGTCTACAACCGTTGCGTGGGCACGCGCTACTGCTCCAACAACTGCCCCTACAAGGTTCGCCGCTTCAATTTCTATCTGTACTCCGATTATGAGACGCCCAGCCTCAAGCTGCTGCACAACCCGGACGTGACCGTGCGCAGCCGCGGCGTCATGGAGAAGTGTACCTACTGCGTGCAGCGAATCAATGCCGCCAAGATCGACGCGGAAAAAGAGGGCCGCAAGGTGCGGGACGGCGAAATCCAGACGGCCTGCCAGGCCACCTGCCCCACCGAAGCCATTATCTTCGGGGACGTGAACGACCCCAACAGCCGCGTGTCCAAGATGAAGGCGGAGAAACTAAACTACGGGATGCTGGCCGACCTGAACACCCGCCCGCGCACCACCTATCTGGCCGAGCTGCGCAATCCCAACCCGGAGATCGGCGAATGACTTTGGGCCTGTCCGCAAACCGCCGTACCGTCCCTGCTGGACCGCTCTCTTACGTTCACGGCTCGGAATCGGACACACGGCTGCACACCGAGCCGCGAACGTTAGAGAGCGGTTGCGCAAATCCCGGAGTTCTGACCTAGCCACATGCCAGAGACCCCCCAACTCGTCGAGCCGCCGCCCCAGGCCGATATCGCCCCCGGCTATACCTTCGGTAGCGTCACCGACCAGATCTCCGCCGTCGTTCTCACCAGGCGCACGCCCATCTTCTGGATGGCCTGCTTCAGCGCCGGGTTCGGATTGCTGCTGCTCCTCCTGTTGTCCGTGGCGCTCCTGTTTACCAAGGGCACGGGCATCTGGGGCATCCGCACGCCGGTGATGTGGGGCTTCGCCATCACCAACTTCGTCTGGTGGATTGGTATCGGCCACGCTGGCACGCTCATCTCGGCCATTTTGCTCCTGCTGAACCAGCGCTGGCGCAACTCCATCAACCGGTTCGCCGAGGCCATGACCCTGTTCGCCGTGGCCTGCGCCGGCATGTTCCCGGTGCTTCACCTCGGCCGTCCCTGGCTGATGTATTGGCTTTTTCCGTACCCCAACAGCATGGGCATACAGCCGCAGTTCCGCAGCCCTCTGGTCTGGGATGTGTTCGCGGTCTCCACCTACGCCACCGTGTCTCTGCTGTTCTGGTACGTGGGCCTGATGCCCGACCTGGGCACCTTGCGCGATCGCACCAAGAACCGTGTCGGGCGCATCGTTTACGGCGTCATGTCCCTGGGCTGGCGAGGCTCGGCGCGGCACTGGAGCGTGTACGAAACCGCCACGCTTCTCCTGGCCGGTCTGGCGACGCCCCTGGTGCTTTCGGTCCACACCGTGGTGAGCTTCGACTTCACCATCGCCATCGTTCCCGGGTGGCACAGCACCTTCTTCCCGCCTTACTTCGTGGCGGGCGCGATTTACTCCGGCTTTGCCATGGTGCTGGCGCTGGCCATTCCGTTGCGCAAGGTGTACGGCCTCCAGGGCCTCATCACCGACAAACACCTGGAGAACTCCGCCAAAGTGATGTTGGCCACGGGCCTGATCGTTGCCTACGCCTACATCCTGGAGAACTTCACCGCCTGGTATAGCGGCGACGTGTACGAGCAGGCCGCTTTCTGGCATCGCCTGGCGGGGCCCTACCGGCACAGCTATTGGGCGCTCATCGCCTGCAACCTCGTTTTTCCGCAGTTCCTGTGGTTCAAGCGCGTCCGAACCAACCCGGTGTTGCTGTTCATCTCGTCGATCCTGGTGCTCGTCGGCATGTGGCTGGAGCGCTTCATGATCATCGTGTCGAGCCTGGCGCAGGATTTCGTGCCCTCCTCGTGGGGGTACTTTCACGCCACCCGCTGGGATGTGGCCACCTTCGCCGGCACCATCGGCTTGTTCCTGTTCCTGTTCTTCCTGTTTATTCGCCTGTTGCCCATGATTTCCATCTT
>OCZT010004492.1_pt1 | contig 14058 bp, 11 predicted proteins | sample 1539031 | NCBI WGS metagenome assembly OCZT01 (sample SAMEA3539308, study PRJEB22396) | soil metagenome | biome: tundra; feature: field; material: soil | place: USA | collected 2010-05 | depth 0.15 m
TTACACCGCGTTTTGTGCGGTGTTAGAATATCTTATGCCGGTTCTCTCGGCGTAGTGGATTAAAGATACGCTTCAAGCATATTATACACCAGTTTTTTGCCGGCATAAACAGATATTTTTTCGGCATTATCAATTGCGGTGTATTTATCATGAAAAACCTTCAAATCCGTTTTTTTCAGGCCTATTCCCGCCAAACCCTGCGGCAGTTCCATTATTTCAAAAAATGAATTTATCTCCGCGAGGTGTTTTTTGCCCTTCAGCATGGTTTCCTGCATGATAAGCCCGGCTGCCGCGTGCTCGCCGTGCAGATACAGCCTCGCGGCCTTGACCGCGGTTGCAGCGTGGGCCGCCGCGTGGGCGATAAGGCCCGTTATGGAATACCGTCCTGCGCAGGAAGCCAGCCCTGATTGTATGATGTTTATATCCGCAAGCGCGCATTTAACCGCGCTGTCCGCCTTGTGCCACTTAAGATAGATTATTTTTTTCAGGGAGTCTTTTGCCCCGTATGAAATGCTGTAAGACATGTCATCAAAAAGATTCAGGTCATTTTTAAGGATCTTTCTTGCCGCCGCAGTTTCATAATACTTGGCAAGCGTGTCCGCGGCGCCTGCCGCAAAAAAAGGCATGGGAAGTTTTTCCATGACTTTATAATCGATTATCACTTCATCTGGTACCGCGCTGTCTATGGTGTCCGCATACACCCCGTCCTGCGTATACATGACAGAAACAGGGGTCATAGCCGCGCAAGTGGCTGCGGATGTCGGTATGTTGACTAATCTCAGACAAGGCATGTCTTTTTTTACGAGCTTGGCCAGGTCCATTACTTTCCCGCCGCCCATGGCGTAGATCACGTCTGTTTTGGCGTCAGCCGCCGCCTTTTTTACCCTATAAAACTCGCCCGGCCAGACTTGCCCGGTGAAAACGCAGGTTTTTATCCCGGGGTTGTTTTTTATAAGCCGCGAACCGTATGTCTTCATCACGTAAGGCCCCGCAAATAGAAACGGGGCCTTATACGGCCCCGCGTCTATTTTATCTATTTCCCCTTCGCCCCTGGTTATCTTTGCGGGAAAGAGAAACTCTTCGTTATTAAAAACTCCGCCGCTTATGCGGTGATGGTTCTTCATGGTTTATTTCTGAGCCATCTCCCTATCAGCTTCTTTTTTTGAAAGTGATATCTTGCCCGTGCGATCGTCAATTCCCTTTACTTTTACCCAGAATTTGTCGCCTTCCTTCATGGCATCCTCGACTTTATTGACGCGCTGTTCGGATATTTCCGATATGTGGCACAGGCCTTCCGTGCCTGGCATGACTTCGATGAAAGCGCCGAATGCCATTATCTTGATGACTTCGCCCATATAAAGTTTCCCGACTTCAGGGAACCCGGCATAACCCATGATGCGGTCTTCGACCATTTTCAGGACTTCCGCGTTTGCGGCGAATACTTTTACAGAACCGTCCTGTTCTATGTCTATCTTGGCCCCGGTTTCTTCCACTATTTTCTTGATGTTCTTTCCGCCCGGCCCGATCAGGTCCTTGATCTTTTCCTTGTTTATGTTGATAACCGTCATCTTGGGCGCGTACTTTGACATTTCCGTTTTCGGTACGGCTATGCATTTCAATATCTTTTCCTCGAGTATGAAGAGCCTTGCTTTTCTTGCCTGTTCAAGCGCGTCCTTCATAAGCTGGGGCGTTACTCCCTTGATCTTTATATCCATCTGGATTGCGGTAATGCCGTCTCTTGTGCCCGCTACCTTGAAATCCATGTCGCCAAAATGGTCCTCAGCGCCCTGTATATCGGTCAATATCGCGAATTTCCCATCTTGTTCTATCAGGCCCATGGCTATTCCTGCCACGGGTTTTTTTATCGGCACTCCTGCGTCCATAAGCGCCAGTGTCGCGCCGCAGACAGAGGCCATGGATGACGAACCGTTTGATTCAAGTATGTCGGATACAACCTGTATGGTGTAGGGAAATACGTCTTCATCGGGTATGACAGCCTTAAGGGCCCTTTCAGCAAGCGCCCCGTGCCCGACTTCCCTGCGGCCCGGTCCGCCCATTCTTTTTACTTCGCCGACGGAAAACGGCGGGAAATTATACTGCAGTGTGTATGATTTTTTTGCTTCGCCTTCGAGGTCATCCAGGCTCTGGGCGTCCTGTGAGGAACCCAGTGTCGCAACTACAAGCGCCTGAGTCTGCCCTCTGGTGAAAAGCGCGGAACCGTGCGTCCTGGGCAATACTGTTATCTCGCACTCTATCGCTCTTATCTCGTCAAACTTCCTGCCGTCGGGCCTGATATGCTCTTTTGTTATTTTGTCGCGCAGGGAATTCATCTCTATCTCTTCCAGGACCATCTTTATGTCCCTTAATTTTTTGCCAAATTCCGCCTCGCCAAACTCGGCGAGCAGTTTTTCCTTAGTAGTCTTTTTTACAAGCTCGATCGCTTCCTGTCTTTTGAGCTTGTCGAGTTCCTTCATGCCCTCGATTATCCCTTTTTCAGCCAAAATTTTAATCTGCGCTTTTAATTCATTGTTAACCTGGACCAGTTTAACTTCGCGTTTTTTCTTCCCGGCTTTTGCCTTGACGGTTTTTATGAACGCGGCGATCTCTTTGACCGCGGCGTGCCCGGCAAGTATAACCTCGAGCATCTGATCTTCGGTTAACTCGTAAGCTTCGCCTTCTATCATGGTGACAGCCGTTTCAGTGCCGGCGATTATCACATTTACATCTGATTTGGCGATTTCTTCCCTGGTCGGATTGATGATTATCACTCCGTCCACTTTGCCAACCCTTACCGCGCCTACCGGCCCGTCAAAAGGGATGTCCGATATGTCGATAGCGGCAGCCGAACCGATTATTGCAAGTATATCGGGGTCATTTACATTGTCATATGAGATAACCGAGTTGATGACCTGAACTTCGTTCAGATAACCTTCGGGGAAAAGCGGACGAAGCGGCCTGTCTATAAGGCGGCACGTGAGAACTTCTTTTTCGCGGGCTTTTCCTTCCCTCTTAAAAAATCCGCCCGGGATCTTGCCTGCGGAATTGAACTTCTCCCTGTACTCGACTGTCAGTGGGAAAAAATCCTGTCCTTCTTTTGCTTCCTTGGAGGCGCACACGGTTGAGATCACCATGGTTTCGCCGAGCGTAACAACTACCGCGCCGTCAGCCTGTTTTGCCATCCTGCCGGTTTCTATCGTAAGCGTCTTTCCCGCAATTACTGCCGATTCCCTTGTATATTCCGCCATTGTTTTTTTTACCTTACTTTCTGAGTTTGAGTTTGTCGATCAGGTTTTTATACCTGTCGTAATCTACGTCCTTTAAGTAGTCAAGCAGGCGCCTTCTTCTATTGACCATAGCAAGCAGACCATGCCTGGAACTTAGGTCCTTTTTGTGTTTTTTGAAGTGTTCGGTTAAGCTGTTGATGCGTGTGGTAAGCAGTGCGACCTGGACTTCCGGTGAGCCTGAATCCTTCTCGTGCGTCTTGTAAGTCTGAATCACTTCTTTTTTGTGAGCTTTAATTAAAGCCATTTCTTTCACCAATACCTTTCTCTAATAAATCTGCCGGGATTACGTCGGCTATTCTGATAACCCCAGCGCTTATCCCTGCGCAAAAACGTTACAATGACGAATGCGTGGGAAAGCACAGTGCGTGATGCACATTGGGAGAAATATTAACACAAAACAGGTGTTGTGTAAAGCAAAATAAGGCTAACCTGCACTGTTGCAGGCACCTGCTTTAAACGCCGGATTTCTTCCTCAATATCTTCAGCGCCCTCATAAAATCATCGGGCAGGGGCGCGGTGAAATCCAGTTTTTTATCTGTGATGGGATGGGTGAATTTCAGGTTGTAGGCGTGCAGCATCTGCCTTGGCAGCAGGTCTTCCACGCTTTTGGCGTCGTAACCCATGTACTCGGTCATGGCTATGTCTTTTTTCCTGTCACCGTACACGGGGTCGCCTGCTATGTTGTGTTTTATGTGCTGCATGTGCACTCTTATCTGGTGCGTACGGCCCGTCAATATTTTCACCCTCAGCAGGGTTGAATCATAGAAGTTTTCCTCGGGGTAAAACAGGGTCTGCGCTTCCTTGCCGTGCATCAGCTTTGCCGTAAATTTTTTCCTGTCATGGGTGTCCCTGCTTATGAAAGTGTCTATCCTGCCTTCATTTTCTATGCTGCCATGGACTATTGCCTTGTAATTTTTTTCCAGTTCCCTGGCCTTGAACATCCTCACCAGCGCGTCCGAGGCCCTGTCGTGCTTGGCTATAACCATGACGCCGGATGTGTCCTTATCCAGCCTGTGCACAACCCCGAACCTTTTTTCGTCCCCTTCAAAATCATCCGGGTCTATATGCGTGTCCATGATGGCGTTAACAAGCGTACCGTCTTTATGGCCCGGCGCGGGGTGTACCACGAGGCCCGCCTGCTTGTTTATGACAAGGATATCCTCATCTTCGTAAATTATGTCAAGCGGGATGTCGTTGTGCTCGGGAAGTTTTTCTTCGGGAAATTCCTCTATGTATTCTATGAGGTCGCCCTGCCTTACCATCTGGCTGTAGGCTTTTACTGGTTTTTTGTTCAGGAAAACCCTCGCGGTTTCCACGAGTTTTTGTATCTGTCCGCGGGACAGCGCGGTCTGGTCGCGCATATAGGTGTCTATCCTCTGTTTGTCCGGCAGTTCGACCCTTAATTCTTTTTTGTCCATTTTCCCCGCTTAAAAAAGTTTATATCGTTTTGCTTCCTTAAAAACCGGCGTCAGAGAGGCAGCAAGCAGCCTCTCTACGAATACAAAAAAAAATAAACTGTAGAGCGGCTGCTTGCCGCCGCTCATCGTCGGCCTTTAGACTCGCGTTGTTTGTATGGTTCTACGTTTTGTAAAGCCTGCGTTTGAGAGGCAGCAAGCAGCCTCTCTACGAATACAAAAAAATAAACTGTAGAGCGGCTGCTTGCCGCCGCTCATCGTCGGCCTTTTAAACGGCCTTCTGCTTTTTCACCCTCAGGTATATAAACCCCGCTATGCCTATCACTATCAGGAATATGCTTATGAACTGGGATGTGGACATGTTCAGGATGAAGCCGCGCTCGGGGTCCCCGCGGAAAAATTCCATGCACATACGGATAACACCGTAATTAAAAGAATACATGAAAACCACATCTCCTGTTTTTCTTTTTGTATTCCTGAAAAACAGGATAAGTATGACGAAATTGAGAAAGTTCAAAACCGACTCATAAAGCTGTGTCGGATAATGCTTTAAGCTGTCGCCGATCGTGGGAAAGATTACCCCGCAGTGCTCACTTACCGCGCCGTAGCAGCAGCCGTTAAAATAACAGCCTATCCTGCCTATGGCATGCGCGAGCGCCACGAACGGCACGCACATGTCGGCTATGTCCAAGACAGGAAGTTTTTTGTGCCTGATCCACGCAATGCCGCCTATGAACGCCCCAATGAGGCCGCCGTAAAAAACAAGCCCGCCTTCCCAGACCTTTAATATCTCCAGCGGATGGGCGGCGAAATATTTCCACCAGACAATCACGTAAAGGAGCCTCGCGCCTATTACGGATGATATGATAATCACAAGACCCAGGTCGAGTATTACATCCTCTTTATAGCCCCTTTTTTTTGCGAGCATGGATGCCAGATATATGGCCGTCAGAAAAGCGATCGCGACCAGTAAGCCGTAAACCCTGATCTCAAGCGGCCCTAACTTAAACAGTATCGGGTGCATTTTTTACCTCCACAATTTTGTCTTTCGTAATTAAAAGGTACAGGATAAAAAGGCAGACTCCGACGGACACGGCTGAATCCGCCGTGTTAAAAACCGGCCATGTCAGCTGTTTATATCCAACTTCAATAAAATCAGTCACGCTTCCGCGCAATACCCGGTCAATTAAGTTGCCCACGGCTCCGCCGGTTATCAGCCCCAGAGAAAAATTATACAGGAAACTTTTATGCCTGTTTTTCAGCCAGTACACGATTATCATGACGACTGCGGCAAATATAACGCCGCAAAGTATCCATCTTTTCACCTGGTTTTCGCCCTGGCCCGTCAGGCCAAAGGCAATGCCGAAATTCTCGATATATGTAATATTGAATATGTGCGGTATCACGGTAATTGACCCGTAAAGTTTCATGTGTGTTTTGATGAAGAACTTCACGAACTGATCAATCGCGATCACAAAGGCCGCTGTCAAAAAAAACTGCGGCATCATTATGTAAATACCTTTATGTAGTCTCCTTGATTTAATTGAATCCTCCTACCGACCTGCTGTTTTTGCGGTTTTAGTGATGCTTTCTTCCACGTAATGATATATCTGCGCGGCCTGCCCGCTTATCCACGGTCCTACAGATTTTCCACGCACCTGCCGCACAGTTCAGGATAGTCCGCGTTCTTTCCCACATCATCCACAAAGCGCCAGCACCTGCCGCACTTTATGCCTTCTGCTTTGCCAGCTTCTATGGACAACCCGGCTTCTATATCGCCTTCCTTTAGATCAAAAGGCGCGTAAGTTATTTTGGAAACTATAAACACAGGCTCTAGCTCATTTTTATATTTTTTGAATATTTCATCAAGCGACTTTGACGAGTACTTTATGGTGATCGCCGACTCATACGGGTGTTTTATGTCGCCTGCGGCCCTTTTCTTTTCTATTTCTTTCAGGGCCAGGTCACGGACCTTCACCAGGACATCCCAATCTGCGGCGTCTGCGCCCGCAAGTTTTTGCTCTTTTGGCTCGTTCCATAGTTCCCATTGCACGTGTTTCTCGTCTTTTAAGCCTTCAGGCACGAACTGCCATGCCTCATCGGCAGTAAAGGCCAGGACAGGCGCTATCATTTTAATAAGTTTCTTTATCATCTTATATACCACGGTCTGACCGCTTCTTCTGCCCAAAGAACCCTGTTTGAAAGTATACAGCCTGTCCTTTAAGACGTCAAAATAAAAAGAGGACAGAAAGGTGGAACAAAACTGCATGTACTCCCTGTAAACCTTGAAAAATTCAAAACTCGCGTAATATTTTTCCAGGCTCTCCTCGAGTTCGGACAGCCTGTGAAGCGCGTACTGGTCAAACTTCGGCATTTTCCCGAAAGGCACGACGTCTTCTTTTTTAAAATCCTCAACAGCCCCCAGCATGAACCTGAAAGTGTTCCTTATCCTTCTGTATGAATCGGTTACGCGTGCCATGATCTCCGCGGATATGGGCTGATCCGTCTTGAAGTCCTCCGACGCGACCCACAGCCGCAGGACGTCGGCGCCGCTTTGTTTGATAAGATCCACGGGGTCTATTACATTCCCGAGCGATTTATGCATGGTCTTGCCCTTCTCGTCAAGTATCCAGCCGTGGCTTATCACCGCTTTAAAAGGCGCTTTGCCTTTCACGCCCACTGCCGTGAGCAGGGATGACTGGAACCATCCCCTGTACTGGTCCGAACCTTCCAGGTACAAATCCGCGGGCCAGGAGAGCTGCTTGTAATTTTCCAAAACCGAAAAACTTGAAGAACCCGAATCAAACCAGACGTCAAATATATCATTTTCTTTTTCAAGTTTTGTTCCCCCGCACTTAGGGCACCTGATATCGCCCAATATTTCCTGCGCCGTGTGCGTGTACCAGCCGTCGCTGCCGTACTGTTTTATAAGCACGTGTATCTTATCTATGGTTTCCTGTGTGACTATGGACTCCCCGCAGTCTGCGCAGGAGAAAACAAATATGGGGACGCCCCACGACCTCTGCCTGGATATGCACCAGTCGGGCCTGCTTTCTATCATCTTGGTTATCCTGCTCAGCCCCCACTCATTGAGCCAGTTTACATTTTTCGCTGCATCCATCGCCTGCTGCCGGAAATTATTTTTCTCCATGGATATGAACCACTGGTTTGTGGCGCGGAATATTATGGGACTCTTGCAGCGCCAGCAGTGGGGGTATGAGTGGGTTATTTTTTCTTCGGCCATTAAAGCGCCTTTTGATCTTAAAAGTTCCACCACCATCGGGTTTGCGGCAAAGACATTAATACCTTTTAAAGGGGCGAATTCCTCCGTAAAGCGGCCCTTGTTATCCACAGGATTTAATATCGGCAGTTTGTACCTCAGGCTTGATACATAATCCTCGTGCCCGTGCCCCGGGGCTATGTGCACGCAGCCCGTGCCTGCATCGAGCGTCACATAGTCGGCGGTTATTACAAGCGATTCCCTGTCTATGAAAGGATGTTCACACTTGATGAGTTCGAGCTCATGGCCCTTATATGTTTTTATTTCTTTTATGCCGGTCAAACCCGCTTTTGACGCGAACGTATTCATGAGTTCTTTTGCCGTTATGTATTTGACGCCCGCTGATTCAAAAAGCGAATACTCAAAATCCGGGTGGACAGCGACCGCCACGTTTGCCGGCAGGGTCCACGGCGTTGTGGTCCATATTACTATGCTCGCGTCAGTGCCGGGTTTGGCTTTGGACGCGGAATCATCCTTTATCTTAAACTTTACATAAACCGAAGGCGTAGAGTGGTCATGATACTCCACCTCTGCTTCGGCAAGCGCTGTTTCGCATTTGTAGCACCAATAAACGGGTTTTAACCCCCTGTATATCATGCCCTTGCGGTACATTTCCCAGAATATGTCAACCATCTTGTCTTCATAAGATTTATTCAAAGTAAGATACGGATTATCCCACTCGCCTATGATGCCGAGCCTCTTGAACTGCTCCATCTGCAGCTTCACGTACTTCATGGCATAAACAGTACAGTGCGCCCTTATCTCGGCCTTTGTCATGGCAGCGGCCTTTGAGCCAAGATCTTCCATGACTTTGTGCTCTATGGGCATCCCATGGCAGTCCCACCCCGGGACATAAGGGGCGTAATATCCTTTGAAAGACTTATAACGCACTATGATGTCTTTTAAGACCTTATTTAACGCGGTCCCCATGTGGATCTTGCCATTGGCATACGGCGGCCCGTCATGAAGTATGTATTTCTCCGCGCCTTCGCGTTTTTTAAGCATGGTTTCATATACTTTGTCCTCTTCCCACTTTTTAAACATCTCGGGTTCGCGCTGGTTTAAGTTCCCCTTCATAGGGAAGTCTGTTTTTGGCAGTTTTATTGATGTATCTTTTTTTTCCATATTAATACGGTCTCCTTAGTTATATGCGCACGGTTTTGCCCTGCGAAATTAAAGTATTTTTACATATTTTAAGGGCTTTGGCAATGAAATAAAAACCTGATAAGATCCCCCCCTTCTTCTCTTGACTAAACCGCCATTTTATATTATGATTTTATCGGTAAATGATGTAAACCAAAGGCAATTTATCCCCGTCTAACTAACAAGAAAGAAACAAAACCTTTTAAGGAGGAAGAACATGAAAATTTCAAAAATCCTGGCTACTGCGGTATTTATGCTGGTCTTTGCTGCTATTTATGCGTACATTCCCGAGAACACCGAGGAAAACCAGTTTGATCAGCGGATCATTGCCAAGTCAGCCGATGTTTCCCAGCTGGTGAGCGACGGCATCAAGTCAATACGCCAGGAAGTGGTAAGTTCCACTTATAAAAGCGACAAGAACACGACCCTGGGCAACGGGTTGAATGAGGGCGAATCCGGCGAAGAGAACGTGACATCAAAAGACGTCCTTTATTATGAGCCAAAGGAAGAAATATATGAGGCCCGGGAGGCCATGGACGAGGTCATAACCTGGCTTTCCATGTACAAGACAACCGTGGGCGATGACCTTGTCACCTATAAGAAAATGAAAGGTTACCTGGAAGCAAAAAGCAGGGCCCTGGACAGCTTAATTAACGCCTTAAAGTATGAAAAAGACAATAAAGATTCGGTAATGAAGTACAAAATCGAACTGAAAAAGTGCGACAAGGACTTTGAAAGATACAAAAGCAGGCTCAAAGGCAAACTGCAGATGATAAGCGGAAAGCCGCTGCCTGAACCCACACCGGAAAAATAACGAATAAAGAAAAAACAAAACCGCCCAAAAAGCGGTTTTGTTTTTTATAGGGGAAAATGCATGACAAAAAAGCACTTGTTTATATTGCTCCTGCCTTTGGCTTTTGCGTATGGCTGCGCTCCCCTTAACTTCTACTCAAAAATTGATCCCTATATAGCCTCCGGTGATTACAAGTCGGCCGACGCCATAGTGGAAAAAGAAAAAAAACAATATGAAGGCATGCACGAACTGCTTTACTATTTTGACAAAGGCTCCCTGCTCCAGATGCTCGGCGATTATAAGGGCAGCATTAAAAACCTGGACGCTGCCGAGGACAAGATCGATTCCCTGTACACTAAAAGCGCGACAAAAGAAGTAAGCTCATTTTTATCAAACGACCTGAACCTCCCCTACGAAGGCGAAGATTTCGAACAGGTCATGGTAAACATCATGAAAGCGCTGGACTTCATGTACCTGGATGACTTTGACGGCGCCAGGGTTGAGGCAAAAAAAGTAAACAACAGGCTGAACCTTTTAACGGACCGCTACGAGGGGAAAAACAAGTACAAAGACGATGCGTTTGCGAGGTATCTTTCCGCCTTTTCATACGAAGCGGAAGGAAACTTAAACGATGCTTATATAGATTACAAAAAGTCATACAAGGCTTACCTTGATTATAGCGGCCTATACTCCACACAAGTTCCGGATGAGCTTAAACGCGACCTTCTCAGGGTGTCGCAGGCCCTGAATTTCACCGAAAATTATGCCGAGTATAAGGCTTCTTTTCCCGGCATAACGTACTTAAAACAAAATGACCTTAAATCCCGCGGTGATGTATTGATCGTTATTTATGACGGCATGGCGCCTTATAAGATCAATAACTTCATCACAACGCCCGTTTATAACGACAAGACACAGCAAACAAATATGATCAGGGTGGCTTTTCCAAAGTTTACAACCAGGGATTATAAGGTGGAAACAGCCGCCGCTTATTTACCGGGCAGGCAGTTTAATTCCTTCATTTCAGAGGACATAAGCTCCATGGCCGTCAAAAACCTTGAAGAAAAGAACTTATTGATATCCGTTAAAGCGATCGCAAGGGCCGCTGCCAAATATTGGGCCGGCCAGGCCATAAGCAACAACGGTAAAAATGAATGGCTGAACCTCGCGGCGAACATTTACAACCTGGCTTCTGAACAGGCTGATACGCGCAGCTGGAGGACGCTGCCTGCGAGGTTTCACATGATAAGGATGCATCTTCCTCCCGGCAAATATAATATTAATTTAAAACTTAAAACTCTGGACGGCACTGTAAGGGAAGAAACAATACCTGTAAAGGTAAGGGAAAAACAAAAGAAAGTAATTCCTGTATATGCATTTTAATTAAAAATTCAAAATTTAGAATTAAAAATTGTCGTCTTTGTTCGTCGCTTCGCTCCTCTCATATTATAATAAAGTCGCCAGAGCGACACCTTAATTTTTAATTCTAAATTTTAAATTTTTAATTAAAGCAATATATGGGCAGGACTTTTTTCTGGCCCGCCCTTAATTTAAGATCAAAAGGAATTTCCCTTTCGATCCCATTTACGCTGTAAAGCTTGACAAGCGCCTTGATATCGCCCGGGGGAAGCGACAGCCTTATCATCTGGAACCTTGCTGGTATGGTTCTCCAGCTGCGCGTATCGGCTTTTTCCTCTCCCACAAACAGGCTGCCAAGCGGGACAAACTGCTTTATGAGGTCTTTAACCACGCCCCTCGCGACCGACTTTAAAAGTATCCAGGCGTTCTTGTTCTCAAGGTTTTTTACGGCCATAGTGCTCAGATCCTGCGCCACAAACGGTGTGCCTGTCACTCCCTGCGCGTAGACTTCTATATTTGACACCGAGTATCCCCTCACGTTGAAAACAGGCATATGGGCCAAGCCTTCCACTTTATACGCCGGCATGCCGTCATATACAACAATAAGGATCTCAGCCCGTTTTTCGAGTTCCGGCCGGGTCATATATGTAATTGTGCCAAACTCTTTTTTATACATTTCAATATCATCCGTAAAATTCAGCGCCGCGGCCGTCCTTAAAAGGTCCTGCTTTACGCTGTCCGGCGGCGAGACGCCGTATATGGCCGAATACTTCCGGTAAGTTTCATAACTTTTTTTATAATCTATGTAAGCGTCGTTTATGTCGCCGTTTGCCTCATAACAAAACCCCGAAAGATAGCGTGCGAACGGGTCGTCAGTGTATATGGCCTTGTCCCCATAGGTATCCGCGAATAAATTAAGCTTATTATTGACTTTTTTTACCTCTACCCTGGCCGCGCTAAAGTCATCCAGGTACATGTAGTTCAAAGCCTTCAGTATGTTGACCATAACCTGTTCAAAATCCTCGCCCGTGTACTTTATGTTCAGGTCATTTGACAAAAAAGCGCCCGCCTCGTCCACGGCGCTTTTGGTATAAAGTTTGTCTATCATATCGTCGGCCTTGTCAAGAAAATCGCTGCTTAACTTGTATTCGCCGAGCATCTGCGTGACAGAACCCTTGTCAAAATAGTAAAGCAGCGTGTTTTTGTCGTTGTATTCACTCCCGTTTGCCTTTTCCGTATCAATCAGCTGGTCAGCCAGGTCATACTGTCCGTTCATCATGTACATATCAAGCTGCTTGTGAAAAGGAACGCCGCAGCCGGTAAGAATAAAAAGGAACGCCAACAAAATCATTGATATTATTTTTTTCATAAAACCTCCTATAAGTTAGTACGGTTATATTACAACTTTACAGGACAAAAATCAAGTGTAGTGGCCGAATACGAAGTCCGGCAACACACAAAGTGTGTTGACAGGATTATTCGGCCACCGGCGGGTTGCTGCTTTTGATTTTCTCCTATCTACTTTCTACTCCCTGTATATTTTGACTTAAATAAAAAGCCCCAGGGCCGGATATTATCCGAACCTGGGGCTGTGCTTGGCTTTCTACTATCTACTATCTTTATGTTTTGACTTAAAAACCTAATCCCGGCCTGTCTATAAGTTTTTTTATCTTCTTCTGTCCGACCCATTCCTTCTCATTTGTTTCCGTGTTCCACAGCTCCAGGTCAATCTCATAAAATACGGCTTTCCTGCCTTCAATCTGGTCCACTATGGAAGTAAGAACGCCTTTGAGCATGTAATCTGCGGCTGATTCATTCTTGAATTTCTTGGCTGTCTTGTCGGAAGCGTATTCCTGCATATCGGCCCTTTCTTCCCTTATCTGTTCCCTCTCGGACTTTGACGCCACAAATTTCACATCGCCGGAGTTTGTGAGCTGGTTTTCTATGTCTTTCCTGAAAGTATCAATCTCTATGTGCTCATCTGTTTTATTGATTATGTCCCCGACAATTACCCTTGGTTCACTGCTGTTTGTCTTCAGGAACTTGCGCAGCCACGGCTTCTCGAGCATTTCCTTTACCATCTGCTCGGATACCAGCTGTGAGTCCGTATCATTCCACCTTCCTGAAAGGTCTGTTACCGTGTCTGTAGCCAACCTCTGGACCGTGGTTCCCGCGCAGGACGCGAATATGACCGCTACTGCAAGTATTGCCAATATTGCCGCTAACTTTTTCATCTTATCCTCCTCGTTCTTATTTTTGAATTATTTAAACCTGAGATTCAACCCGCAGGACGCATTAAACCAGTTAATACTGGTGCTGTTATATACTATATTCTGGAAAGGCGAGCCTGCGTTTGAAATTGATTTTACCCAGTCAACTCCTATGTTGATGCCGAATCCGTTGTCAAGCGCCACGTCCAACCCGACTCCAAGGTTAAAACCAATGAGATTCTGGGTAAAATTACCGTAGTAATCCAGGCCCCCGGTCACATAAGGTGCGATCGTTGTGGGCAAAAGATATGCCGTAAGCCCCATTCCTGCTGAAAATCCCGGAATTGTGGAACCCGCGCCTATCTGAAAAGCAAGCAGGGAATTCATGTTGTAAGAATACTCAAGCCCTAAAGCCAAAGGCGGCCCGAACTTTATGGAAATCTGGTTCGGCCTCATGTCCCTGGGCGCGTAGGTCCTCTCAAGGTTGGACTGGTTTGAAGCAATAAGGTTGTCGACTTTACTGCTTACATCCCCAAAGGCAAATACCGACATTCCAAGAACAAAAACTGATACC
>OCZT010004495.1_pt1 | contig 14057 bp, 10 predicted proteins | sample 1539031 | NCBI WGS metagenome assembly OCZT01 (sample SAMEA3539308, study PRJEB22396) | soil metagenome | biome: tundra; feature: field; material: soil | place: USA | collected 2010-05 | depth 0.15 m
ACCACCGAGATCTACACTCTTTCCCTACACGACGCTCTTCCGATCTCTTCGATGGGGACGGTCATGGGGAGGGCTGTTTTCATGCGGTGTTCGATGATTGGTTTGATGGTTTCGAGTTCTTCTTTTGGGACATCGAAAACTAATTCGTCGTGTACCTGGAGGGTCATTTTTGTTTTGAATCCTCCGTCGTTTAAGTCTTTATAAATGTTAATCATCGCCACTTTAATCATGTCGGCTGCGGTGCCTTGTATGGGGGCATTGATGGCATTGCGTTCGGCGAACCCGCGGACATTTGCATTGGCGGAATTGATGTCGCGGAGGTAACGGCGGCGACCTAAAAGGGTTTCGACATAGCCATTATCGCGGGCGAAATTTATGGTGGTGTCCATGTATTGTTTGATGGAGGGATATTGTGCGAAATAATTGTCTATGATGGAGGCGGCTTCCTTACGGGGAATGTTCAATCGCTGCGACAAGCCGAATGCGGAAATGCCATAAATGATGCCGAAGTTGACCATCTTGGCATTGCGGCGCATTTCTTTGGTGACGGCATCTATGGAAACGCTGTAAACCTTTGCTGCGGTGGCTGTGTGGATGTCTATTTTGTTTTTGAATGCCTCGAGCATACTTGGGTCTTTGCTGACTTCGGCGATGATGCGGAGTTCTATCTGTGAATAATCGGAGGAGAGGAGGATGTAGCGGTCGTTTCGGGAGATGAATGCTTTGCGGATTTCGCGTCCGCGCTCGGTGCGGATGGGGATGTTCTGGAGATTTGGATTGTTGGAACTTAGTCTTCCGGTGGCTGCCACTGCTTGTGCAAAGGAGGTGTGGACGCGCCCTGTTCGGGGGTTTATCATGTTTGGAAGCGTGTCCACGTAGGTGTTTTTCAGCTTCACCAATTCGCGGTAAGTGAGGACCATATCAACGACGGGATGTTTGTGGGCTAATTTTGAAAGGACTTCTTCGCCTGTGGCATATTGTTTTGTTTTGGTCATCTTGGCGTTCGGGTCAATCTTCAAAACATCGAAAAGAACATCGCCGAGTTGCTTGGGAGAGGCAATGTTGAAGGTGGTTCCTGAGGCTTTGTATATCTCCTGTTCGATGTCGGAAATATCTTTTTCCAACTCTCCTGAAATAACTTTCAGGACGCTTTTATCTATTGCGACGCCTTCGGTTTCCATTGCTGCAAGGACCGGAACCAAAGGGATTTCGACTTCTTCGAATAACTTGGTTACTTTGTTTTCATCTAATAAAGGTTTCAGAACATCGCGCAATTGGAGGGTGACATCGGCATCTTCGGCGGCGTATTCTTTGATTAAATCAATGGCGACTGTTCGCATGCTTAGCTGCTCCTTTTTCTTAGTGCCGATGAGGGTTCCGATTTCGACAGGGGAATAATCGAGATAGGTTTCGGCAAGGATATTCATGTTGTGACGCATGTCAGGTTCGATTAAATAATGAGCAAGCATGGTGTCGAAGAGTTTTCCTTTTATGGTGATGTCATACCACTTGAGGATGGTCATATCATACTTGATATTCTGTCCGACTTTTTCGATGTTTTCATCTTCAAAAACAGAAGCAAACTCTGAAAGGATTGCATGGGCTTCGGCATAGTTTTCGGGCATTGGGATGTAGTATGCTTCGTGGGGTTTATAGGCGAAGGAGAGACCTACTATTTCGGCATCGTTTGCATCTATGTTTGTTGTTTCTGTATCGAAACAGATGACCTTTTGTTGTTTGAGATTATCTATTAATTCTTTTCTTTTTTCGGGGGTGTCAATAGTGTGATATTGATGGGTGACTGTATGAATTGTCTGATGTGCTTTTGAATCGGATTTAACGGAGGTTTCTTTATCATCATCGGTGCCATACATCACTGGTTCAAAGGAATCGAAGAGGGAACCGGAATCAGATGAGGGCTTTGCAGATTTAGATGTTTTAGCAACATCCTTAGCACTTTCTGTTCCATCACCTTCACCGAATAATCTCTTGGCAAGAGTGCGGAATTCCATCTCCGCAAAAACCTGTTTAAGCAAGTCTTTATCGGGTTCTTCCATGATTAGTTTTGTTTCATCAAACTCAACAGGAACATTGGTAATAATGGTTGCCAACTTCTTGGAAAGTATTGCCTGGTCAGCGAATGTAATTACCTTATCTCTTTGTTTATCCTTCAATTGATCAGCATTTGCAATGAGGTTTTCTATCGTTCCGAATTGAGCAAGCAATTGTTTTGCGGTCTTCTCTCCAAAGCCCGGAATGCCGGGGATGTTATCTGCTGCATCGCCCCATATACCTAATAAATCACGAACCTGATCTACATTTTGAATCTCGAACTTTGCAAGTACTTCAGGGATGCCCATAATCTGTAAATCACTAAACTTACTTGGCGGTTTATAGATGAATATATGTTCGGAAACTAATTGGGCAAAGTCTTTATCGGGAGTCATCATATATACCACAAAGCCACGCTTCTCAGCTTCTTTTGCTAATGTACCTATAATGTCATCTGCTTCAAAACCATCCTTTACAACCACAGGAATTTTAAAGCCCCTGATAACATCTTTAATAATTGGAATAGACTTAGCTAAATCCTCCGGCATTGCCTCCCGATGTCCTTTATAATCTTCAAAATCAGTGTGACGTTCGGTTGGTGCTGCGGTATCAAAAGCAACTGCTATATGTGTTGGTTTTTCTTTATTCAAAACATCCACAAGTGTATTTGTAAAGCCAAGAACTGCAGATGTATTGAAGCCTTTGGAATTTATTCTAGGATTCTTGCTGAATGCAAAGTAGGCACGGTATATCAATGCCATTGCATCGAGGAGGAAGAGTTTCTTTGGGGAGTCGGGGGTCATTCTTTGATTTATGATTTTGGATTTACGATTTACGATTTTTATAAGGGAGTGCGAAGGTAAAGATTAATTATGAAAAACATAGTATTAAGAGTTAACCATCATGTTTCAAAAAGTTTAAATTATCATTATTGTTAAAAAATCATCATCCATGTTATTTTTTTTATGTAATTTTCGCCCTCAAACTAAATAATAATAACATGAAAAGAAATTCTACAATTTTAATCCTTTGTTTTCTTTTTGCCTTTATTGGTAAAATGCAAGCACAATGCAACATTGACACTACTCAAACTGTTGCCGGAGTTTATCCCTCCTCTCTTCCTGATGCCACCGTGGGTGTGCCGTATTCGACAAGTGTAACTTTTGTCTTTTTATTGGATACAAGCAACCTAACGATATATAGTTATCACATAACAGGCATTACAGGTTTGCCTATAGGACTGAATTGGGCTTGCAATGCAAATAATTGTACTTATGATCCTTCCGTTACCCTCAGAGGATGTATTGGCTTCAGCGGAACTCCGGTTGCTGCCGGAACTTATCATCTGATTGCTTCCTGCGATGTTAACGTTCAGATAGTAGGAACTTCAACTGCTTATGAGCACATGGATCTTGTAGTTCTTCCAAATAATACAACGAATCCGGGCTTCTCCATGACCAACTCTGATGGATGTGCGCCACTGACGGTTTCCTTTATCAATAACATCCCCGGAGATACCAATTATCTGTGGGATTTTGGTAACGGATTACAAAGCACACAAGAGTTTCCACCAAATGTAACATATACAAATCCTGGTACTTATGTAGTTACTCAAACTGCCCAGGTAGATACATTGGGATATTACCTTACTGATGTTATGGTAACCTCCGTAACCTGTAGCGATTTGCTATCAGCCGTTGATCTTTACATAGAATTATATGATGTAAACAGTAATCTTTTATTACAGACTCCATATGTATCCAATCAGAATCCTCCTGTTGATTTTCCAATTGGCAACATTCCTTTGGCAAATAATATATATACAATTCATGTATGGGATAACGATGACCCCTTTTCTGCCGAAGACTGCGGATTAATTTCTTTTAACGGACATGACGCCGGAACTTATATTGTTGCAGGAAATTTAGGATTAACAGTCCAATTAACTATTTACCATCCTATCACCTATCTATCTGCTACCGATACAGTTCATGTTTATCCTGTTCCTACTGCTGCTACACTTATTGCTATTGGTCCAACAAGTTTTTGCAGAGGAGATTCTGTAACTCTTGCTTCCAATATCACTACAAATATCCAATGGTGGAAAGATACAACAGTTTTAATTGGTGACACAACAGCATTTATTAAAGCATTCGATTCTGCATCATATTATGTTATTGTTACCAATCAATATGGATGTACTGCCATTTCAAACCTGATTCCTGTTACTGTTTATCCACTTCCTATTGCTCCTACATTTACAATTTCAGGAGATACTCTGCATAGTACTAATTCAGGAAATTTGCAGTGGCTTTTGAATGGTAATCCAATTACCGGAGCAAATAGTCAGATTTATATAATTACTACCTCTGGAAATTATTCCCTTAAATCAACCAATTCTTTCGGATGCTCCAGTTATTCAGGCGTTTATTTTCTTTCTCCTGTTGGAATAAACAATTTACAAACAAGTCTTCACAACTTCGATGTATATCCTAATCCTACTAATGGAGAATTTACTATTGCCTTCGAATTATCAGATAATCAAGATATAAATATAATGGTTACCGATGTTATTGGAAGAACTGTTTATTCTGAAAGTCTTGCACGGTTCAAAGGAAACTACAAACGTAAATTGGACCTCAGTAATCATTCAGTCGGAGTTTATACTATTGAGATTACTTCAGGAACGCAGGTTGCTCATAAACTTCTTATTGTAAGATAAAAAACTTTTAAAATCCATTCAGATTCCTCTTCCCATTTTTTCGGAAGAGGAATCTGATTATCTAATCTTTTATAAACATTATGAAAAAACAACTCAACTTATTTATCGCCCTATTTATAGGAATAATTTCCTGTTCCTATTCTCAGGACAAAACACCGCTTAATATCAAAACAGGATGCGTTTCCGGAAACTGCGAAAATGGGTTCGGAACTTTTGTAAATAAAAGCGGTGCATTATATATAGGCAGCTTTAAAAATAATCTCAGACAAGGAAAAGGCATTTTTTACTTTATCAATGGCGACATATATAATGGCGATTGGGACAGCTCTAAAAATACAGGAGTAGGCAGCTACATCTTTAAAGCGGGAACGAGATATGAAGGTGAATTTAAAAATGGAAACCGCGATGGCTACGGTGTATATTTTAATGCAAACGGCTCGGTAAATTATGCAGGCCAGTGGAATAATAATATTCATGCAAATTTTCCAAAAGACAAAACCGGATGTATTTTCGGCGATTGCGCCAATGGATTCGGTATTTATGTCTGGGCTACAGGTGCTGTATATAAAGGAAATTTTAAAAACGATTCCGTAGAAGGAGATGGCACATATTATACCGCCGCAGGCGATGTATGGGACGGCGAATGCAAGAAAGGAAAGCCCAACGGCTGGGGAATTTATTATTTTAAAGACGGAGCTTATTATGAGGGCGAAATGAAAGATGCCGTCAATTCAGGATGGGGTACTCTTTTTAATGAAGATGGAACAGTAAAACATATAGGCAATTGGATAAATGGCAAAATTGCCGATTCCATTCCCATCAAATCAGGATGCATTGATGGCGATTGCGAAAACGGCATCGGCGAAATAATTTACGTTAACGGAGACAGATATATAGGTAAATTTACAAATTCACAACCCGATAGTTCCGGAAGATATGTTAATACAAAAGGAGACATTTTCGATTGCCAATGGAAAAACGTTAAACCACAGGGGTATGGATATTTCTATTATGGTTCAACAGGTTATTGGTACATTGGACAGGTCTCCGGTTTCGAATTAAACGGATTCGGCGTTTTATTCAATAAAGACGGGACTATAAATTTTGCAGGAGAATTTAAAAACAATCTACCGGTTTACACCCAAAAACCTGTAATAGTTGATAAACCCATTCAAAAAATAGCTCCCACCCCGTTTGCAGAAGCGATAAACATCCTTGTCAATGATGCCGAAGAAGATTTCATAACCATCAGAGGCGATAAAGGAAAATACGGAAACAAACTCTATCCACAACCGAAAATTCTTATCGAAGGCTGCCTTACCGCCGAAGTTTACGATCCCGAACAGGCTCCTTTTGCATACATGGCTAATATAATTGAAACACAGGATAAGGACAGTTCCTTAAATAAATATAATGAGTTCCTGAATATTTTAAAAAACAATAAGGCAAAGATAAACGATGGTTTTTTAACAATAGAAGAATTGATTTACAGCGATGCCGCCAAGTTCGACCGTGGACAGGTGGCAGACGTTATGATAGCATCAAAAACAGCAAATGTAAAAGGCGAAAGACCAATGATAATTATTGAAGTCAGGATTACATGCACTCAAAACTCCTATGATAAAAAATATAGTGTTAATTTATCAGTATCAAAACATTTTGAATAACGATTCCTTAATTTAAAAAATAATTTGGGCGGGCACTTCACCACTCGCACCAAGTTCAGTCCCGCTGCAGCCATTTTTTCTGCCTCAACTTCACCTCTTAATTCAAAATTCAATTCATGCAGAAAAAAATGTCAACATCGGGCGCAGTCTATCTGGTTCACCTCTCCGTTCAAATTTCACCGCAATCAATCGCCCCACCCACGTTCATAACGCAACGTTCACCGGTCAGAATCCTGTAAGCTGCCCCCTTCAGCTGCTGGCAGGTTTCTGACTTCACCACAGACACCAAATGCTGGTCGCGATTTGTAATCCCGACCCGATAACTAAGACTCCAAAAATCATAAATTTCAATTCCCTTGCGTTCTATGCCCATTACCCCCTCTCAGGTAGGGGGACTACCGCTCAAAAAAGTTTTCTCATTTAAACACTTCCCAGACCCCTTCACGCCAACAAAAAAATCGAGGCGATCCAAAACAACCACGATTCGACCTCGTACCCCCACGATTCGACCTCGTACCCCCACGGTTCGACCTCATACCCCCACGGTTCGTCCTCGTACCCCCACGGTTCGACCTCATACCACCCCGATTCGACCTCATACCCCCACGATTCCTCTTCATACCACCCCGATTACACTTCAAACAACCCCGATTAAACAAAATACCACTCCGAATCCAACAATGACAACTCCAAATACTTCATTAACACATATTATTAGTAGTTTTGCCAATCAATATAATTAACCACCCATGGACTTATCCTATATTTTAAACCAACTCGGCGAAGACCGCGAACAATATTACAATGCCGTCAGCCCTCCAGTCATCCAAACAAGCAATTTCGCCTTCAAAACCGTCGCCGAAATGCAAGAAGCCTTCACCGATGAAAAAAAACACCGCCTATATACCCGCGGCAACAACCCAACAACCGAAATCCTCTCCAAAAAAATCGCCGCACTCGAAGGAACAGAAGATTGCCTCGTCCTTTCCAGCGGCGCCTCAGCAATAACTCTTGCAGTTATATCCCAGGTAAAATCAGGTGACCATATTATATGCGTAAACCACCCCTATAGTTGGGCACATCACCTCCTTACCCAAATTCTACCCCGCTTCAACGTCGAAACAACCTTCATAGATGGCACCGATACAGCCAATTTTAAAGCAGCAATAAAGAATAATACCCGCCTCATCTACCTCGAAAGTCCAACAACAATGTATTTCGAGTTACAAAACCTGACAGAAGTGAGTTCCTTAGCCAAACAACATGGAATAATCACCATAATTGATAATAGCTATTCCTCACCATTAGGTCAAAACCCCCATGAATACGGGATAGACATCATCATTCACTCAGCAACAAAATATTTAAACGGGCATAGCGATGTGGTTGCAGGGGTTTTGTGCGCATCCAATGAAATAATTGAAAAGATTTACCTAAGCGAGTTCCTTAACTTCGGAACAGTAGCCGCTCCGTGGAGTTCATGGCTGATGTTAAGAGCATTAAGAACCCTTCCATTAAGAATAAAACAATCATCCGAGAGCGCACAAAAGATAATTGAATTCTTATCCAATCATCACAAAGTAAAAAGAATATATTATCCCCACCATAAATCCCATCCACAATACTCATTGGCATTAAAACAAATGAAAATACCAATGGGAATGTTCTCCATCGAATTAAAAACCGAAGACAGAGCAAGTATTGTGCGCTTCTGCGAATCATTAAAATACTTTTTGATGGCAGTAAGCTGGGGAGGGCATGAATCGTTGATAATTCCAGCCTGTGCATTCAAAGAAGACAGAGAGATGCCGGTAAATTTTATCCGTTTTTATATCGGATTAGAAGAAACAAATGTTCTTCTTGAGGATATTAAACAGGCTCTTGAAAAAGTTTAGTTATTCAACCTTAATAGAGTAATCCTCTCTGGCAATAAACTTCCCAATGGGTTTATTTGTTATCGTTTCCAAGCCAAATTCTTTCATCACCTTATTGAATTCATTTAATGAATCAGGATTAACGGCAATCAGCAATCCGCCACTCGTCTGCGGGTCGCAAAGTGTTATGAATGAATTGCCTTCGATGCCTTTTACTTTCTTTTCATAGCTATTCCAATTACGATAAACATTGTTTGAAAAGCATAGTTGTTTGCAATAAAATTCAATTCCTTCTATTAACGGGACAGCGGCGTAATTTATATTTGCGGAAAGATTGCTTCCATCTGCCATCTCTATAAGATGACCCAACAACCCAAAACCTGTAACATCAGTCATTGCGGAAACGCCTTTTAATTTGCCTAATTCTTCCCCTGCATTGTTTAAAGAAAGCATTATTTCGAGAGCGGCTTTATAATCTTCATCCTTCACGATTCCTCTTTTCAATGCTGTGGAGATGATACCGATGCCTAAGGGTTTGGTAAGGAAAAGCAAATCGCCGTTTTGAGCAGTATTGTTCCTTTTTAAATTCTTTATAGGGATAATTCCATTAACAGCCAGCCCGAAAATAGGGTCTGTGGTGTCAATACTATGACCTCCAGCCAAAGGAATTCCGGCTTCTTCACAAACAGAGCGGCTTCCTTTGATAACCTGCTGTGCCAGTTCGGGAGAAAGCTTTTCAATGTTCCATCCGAGGATTGCAATTGCCAAAACGGGTTTGCCTCCTATTGCATAAATATCGCTTATGGCATTGACGGAGGCGATTCTGCCGAAATCGAATGCATCATCAACGATAGGGGTGAAGAAGTCTGTGGTGCTTATGAGTGCAGTTCCATCTCCCAAGTCGAAAACAGCAGCATCATCACGGCTGTTATTTCCGACTAATAAATTTTTGAAGTCGGTTCTTGCTTCATTGCCTTTTAAAATAATATCTAATTGGGCAGAAGGGATTTTACATCCGCAACCGGATCCTTTACTGAATTGAGTTAGCTTGATTTTTTCTTGCATTTTTTAAAAGTTTATGTATAAAGTTATTAAAGGAGAGGAAGCATATTCGATTTGAGAGTAGAGAGCTGGGATTTGAAGGTAAAGGGATGCGATTTGAGGGTGGACAAAACCGATTCGGGGGTTAGAAAATCCGATTTAGGGGTTAGAAAATCCGATTTGGCGGTTAGAAAATTGGATTCGAGGGTTAGAAAATGCGATTTGACGGTGGAGATTTCCGATTTGACGGTAGAGAAATGCGATTCGGCGGGATTTTTTAACATTTGATTGATAATTCAGAGCGTTTAATGTTGGGTCGGGATTACAAATCCCGACCAGCGAAATTTTTCATCAAAAAAAATAAAATCTGAATAGTATTTAACATCTTAATGAGATTAAGATTCAAATTTTGCGTGTTTGCTGTAATGATCGGGGTATGCAAATTCAGCTTTATTGTTTTTCACGATTTCCATTATCTTATAATTAATCTCTTCCCTCACATGTAAATAAACTTCGTACTCCATGGTATTAACAAAATACAAAACCATAACATTTAAAGAGTTCTGACCGAATTCAAAGAAGCGAATCCGGGCTTCTCCGTTGCTTGTCATTGGATTGGTATCAATTAAATTCTGTAAATCCCTTACGATTGATTTAACCTGTTCCACCGATGTATCATAAGTCAAAGCAATATTGAAATTCGCACGTCTTGTTGTCCTTAAAGAAAGATTATCAAGACCTGTATCAATCATTTTTTTATTAGGAATGGTGACAAAACTTTTATCTAAAGTTCTTATCCTTGTCGAACGAAAACCTATGCCCTCAACATTGCCTGTAATATCGCCAACTTTAACCAAATCGCCCTGAACAAAAGGTTTGTCAATGAATATTGTGAAGGAACCAAGAAGGTTTTCAATGGTTTCTTTTGCAGCAAGAGCAATAGCTAATCCACCAATTCCGAGACCTGCAATAAGGGAAGTGATATTGATATGAAAAATAACCCCGAGCGTGAATATCAATGAGATAATGCAGATAAGAATCTTGACAAAATCACGAACAAAAGTGATTAACTGGTCCTTTGATTTCGAATTATCAATCGTAGAACGATAATTATGAATATCTCCCATAAAATCTGTAAACCGAAGAACTATCCATGTAACAGAGATAGTCATAACTACCTGGAAACCGCGGAAAATAATCAGTCTTAAGCCGACATGTTCAATAGAAACCATATTCCATTCATCTGGAAAGTGTAGAAAATCGAATGCAAAATACAATGATAACATTGTAATGAAAAAAGAAAATGGTTTAATGAGTAGAAACTGGAACTTATCTATCCCAACTCCATCAGAATATTTTCGAAAGAAAGTATAAAGGATGCGAATTAAGAGTTTCGAAATAAGTTTTCTGAAGATAATTCCGACAAGCAGAATAATAACGCACCAAAACCAGTGAATTAAACGGTTATCAAGGAAGTATTTGTTTGCGTATTCTTGTAACATTTCTTAATTAAGTTGCTTTATCGCAATTTCAAAAGCGGTATGAGAGATATTTACCTTAGTAGGATTTACTTTATGGATTTCTTTCAAAGCATTATATATAATTGAGGAAGCATCTTCAAATATTGCTTTATCTGAAAGCTCAACATTGCTTCCCATGAGATAGGCAAATACCCTTGCCATGCCGCAATTGGCAATAAAATCAGGTATTAGAGAAACTTTAGAATCGGCATAGGACATTATTGAACCAAAGAAAATATCATTATCATTAAAAGGAACATTTGCACCACATGCAATTACTTCTAATCCTGAATTAATAAGGCTTTCCACTTGTTGTTTGGTAACTAATCTCGAAGCAGCCGCTGGTATAAAGACATTCGCATTAATATTCCAGATAGAAGTATTTATTTCATCAAAAGGAATTAACTTTAATGAATGAAAATTTGCACCTCTGCTATTAATAAACAAGTCTTTTATTTCATCAAAGCTAAAACCTTCTTCCTTTATTAAGCCTCCTGATCTATCAATTATCCCAACGATTGATGCTCTATCTTGTGCAAGGTAATATCCGGCAGCAGCACCTACATTTCCCCAGCCTTGAATAATGACTTTTTTACCTTTAATATCAATATTGTTCAAAGCATAGAAATGTTTTACCGATTCGGCAACACCAAAGCCTGTTATTAAATCAGCTATTCGGAGTTTAGATTCAGGTGAAGGGGTATATTTTTTATCTTCGACAATCTTTTTTACACCTATGTTTAGTTGATTGATTCTATTTGCCTTATCAGCATCATTGGAATGGAAATGACCATTAACAACTCCCTCTTGTGGATGGAGTAATCCATTTTTTTCAGTAATCGGGAAGACTTCATGGATTTCATCTACATTTAAATCCCCACCTGTGCCATAATATGTTTTTAATAATGGATTAACGGCTTTAAACCATCTTTCCAATACCCCTTTCTTCCTTGGATCTTGTGGGTCAAAGTTGATTCCTGACTTAGCTCCACCTATTGCAGGACCTGAAACCGTGAACTTTATTTCCATAGTTTTAGCAAGAGATTCGACTTCCTTTCGGTCTAAACCTTTTCTCATCCTTGTTCCGCCACCTGCTGCTCCTCCTCTCAGGGAGTTAATCACACAGTATCCAATTGCTTCTGTTTCGGGATCTTTCCATTCAAAAACTATCTCCGGTGCTTTCTCTTCGTATCGTTTCAGTATATTCTTCATAAATAAAAATTTTGGCAAAATTACTAACAAAAAGGTATATAAACGGATTAATTAGGTTAATGAAGAATAAAATATTTCAAATAATTTTGTTTTGTCTGATTATTTCTTTTTAACTTTGCTCATCGTTAAAATTACTTAAACCATAAATTAACTATTAACAAAAAAATACTAAAATGGCTAAGAAAACTGTTAAAAAAGCTAATCCAAAAGGAAAATCTCCTAAAAAACCTGCTGCTAAAATAGTGAAGAAAGTCAGCAAACCTGTTAAAAAGACTGCCCCTGCCAAGAAAACTAAACCAAAAGCAAAACCCCAAAAGGTACTTTTGGATGCAAAGAAAAAGGTTGTTAAGAAGGTGGTTGCTCCTGCAAAAAAGAAGGTTGTCAGTAAGGCAAAACCTGTTGCTAAACCGAAAGCAAAGGTTTCTAAAACTGTAAAACCGAAAGTAACTAAGGTTGTAAAACCTGTTAAAGCTAAGGCGAAACCAGTTAAAGTAACTAAACCGGTTGCTAAAGTAGCTCCTAAAAAGGTTGTTGAAAAACCAAAGGCTCAACCGAAACCAGTTGTAAAAACTCCTCCGGCACCAAAAGCGACAGAGCCAAAGAAGGTTGAGGAAGTTAAAAAGCCTGTTGCACCAAAACCGGAGCCTGTTAAAAAGGAAGTGAAGAATGAGAAGCCAATAATTGTGGAGGAATCAGATTTTGATGTGGTGGTTGATGAAGATTTTAAGGGCTTCGACGATGGCTTTCAGTTGGATGACGAGGACGATGATTTTTAATCAGTAAAGATGGATTGCACCCCCGATTGAATCTCTTTCGGCGCCGGTAACAGATTTCAGGCAATTAATTTCTCCTCGAAATCTTAATACTCCAAGCAATCCAAAGATAATAGCTTCTTTAAAATTTATAATTTGCTCATTGGGAATAACGATTTCTAATGAGCATTTTTGTTTTATAAGCTCTATAAGAAATTTATTTAATGCTCCTCCACCTGTAATCAGCATCTTTTTTTGAGATTGGTTGTCTTTATTGGAATTGGTAATAATCTCATTAATCTGAAAACTGATATGTTCGCAAACGGTTCTTAGTTTATCTTCGATTGAAATTTTGCTGCTATATATAATAGTAGTAAAATTTTCATCTACCCATTCTTTTCCTAATGATTTTGGGAAGGGCTGAGTGAAGAATGGCAGTTGATTTAGGTTATTGAGCATATCGGGATTGAGCGTTCCTTTTCTTGCATTTTTTCCATCTTTATCATAATCCAAATCTAAATCATTGGCTAATTTATTCAAAACCATGTTTACGGGGCAGATGTCTCCGGCAATCCTCTGCCCATCAAAATCAAAGGAAATATTAGCTATCCCACCCAAATTGAGGCAATAATCGTACTCAGAGAACAGATATTTATCGCCAATTGGGACTAATGGTGCTCCCTGACCTCCGAGTGCAACATCGGTGGTGCGGAAATCGGAGACTACAGGTGTTTTGCAGATAGCGGCTATTGCAGCTCCATCACCTATTTGAGATGTAAAATTATTTTCGGGCTGATGAAAAATCGTGTGCCCGTGAGATGCTATCAAATCGGGTTTTATCCCTCTCTCAACCATAAAATCATTAATCATCTCACCCAAATAATGACCATATCGAACATTAAATAAAGCATAATGATAAGCAGATAAACCATAAACCTGGGCTATTTCTTCTTTCCAATAGCTATCATATGGGATAGTTATGGCATCTTTCAACTCAAATTTCCATTGACCATTATCTTCTGAAAACTCAACATAGGCAATATCAAGCCCATCCAAAGATGTTCCGGACATCACTCCTATAACTTTATATATATTCACAGGTGTAAAATTACGAAATTTTAGGGCGCGCCTAGAATGCCCGCAACATTATTGAAAAATTTACCCTAAATTTATTATAAACAAAAAATCCCCGTCGTTTCCCTCGGGGCTTTTTACCC
>OCZT010004497.1_pt1 | contig 14056 bp, 11 predicted proteins | sample 1539031 | NCBI WGS metagenome assembly OCZT01 (sample SAMEA3539308, study PRJEB22396) | soil metagenome | biome: tundra; feature: field; material: soil | place: USA | collected 2010-05 | depth 0.15 m
TATTTCTAACTGCTTGTGAAGAAATATATTTTCTAATATTAGTTGAGTTCTGGTTCTAATTGATCTTCGGAAGAGTAATAATAAGGATTTGAGCATTTGGTCCGTATGATTTTTGAGAATTACCTAGTAAAATTATGGAAAGAAATCTTCTGATTTTTTAGGAAATTAGCTATTTTTAATGCGGACAAGGTTTTGACTACCCACAACCTTTCTCTTCTGCGGTTGTCTTTTCAGATATGCAACAAGACCGTTCCAATCAAGGGGTTCATTTTTATCCCCGATAAAATAATCTTTCATGAAGTCATTAATTTTCGTATTTAGTTCCCTTGCACCTGCTACAGATACCCGTACCACCGCATGCTGAACATGTATGACTATATCCATAAGCACTATACGTTCCTGTACCATGACATACTATACAACTACCTAGTCCGTGACATTCATAACATAGTGTTCTTTTTTGATTTGTATATCCACCTAAACTGTTATTCGGTATGGCATATGGATTATATGGTATATAGTAATTATTAGCATTTCCACTACTATTTTCAAAAGTTATTTGATTATCATAATTCAGATAATTCATTATAACATAACCATCATTTGTATATTCAAGGAGGGTTAATGTTACATAGTATGTTCCTGCAGGAGGTGTATTACTGAAATTTAGATTTTTATCAATGTCATAATAATAATTTTGTCCGGGTAGCGGATCAAATTGGTATTCTGCCAGAACATAACCCGTAATTGAAACCCCAGTATATTTGGTTCTTGTTAGAAATAATCTAATTTTTATTGTTCCGCTTTTCGATTCAGAATTATTAATAATTTTATCTCCAGTAATATGGACAGTAGATTTAGAGTAATCAATAGAATATCGCCAGTTCCCCTTTAATTCAAGTTCCGTAGCTTTTGTAACGAATGAAGCACTAATAATAACGAGGATGATGAAAATTTTGTTCATAGGATAAATTCCTTAGTTTATTCTGTTCGTATTAAAATGGATAAAACAATAGGTACTAATTCAGTTCGTCCAGAACAATGAATTATTATTTAATCATTTTTCCTTGAATTATTCAAGATTTTTTTACCTACGAGAAATATAACTATATGATATAAATTAAAAAAATCAATATTATAAAATATATTTTGTTTGAATTAGTCATACCTTGACTATTCTATATTTAGTTAGAAGAACGTATAAACTATAATATATGATTTAAGACTATGTGAGCTGTTAAATTAAGTTGAAACAATAATTATTTAAAAAAGGAGATAAGATTTTTTTATAATGTACATTATTCTTTAATTTGTAGTATTATTTTTTGGGATAGATGGATTATGTTTTCCGTGAAAAAATATTTCGACAAACTGATCTCTGGAAGTTTTAAAAAACAGGCAGTTATTCTTTTCGGTTTAATCCTAGCAACATTAGGTGTATTATTTTACATGGCCCGCCTTATATCTATGTTCTACCCTAAATTAGGATGGTTTACAGAAAATGGAGTAGAATACCGTGATTTGTGTTGGTGGGTGTTCTTACACTTTAGTTACCCGGGGCATTTGATTCTGGATAGTGAACCGGATTATTTAAAAAGAATTGTTGGAATAATAATTACAATTATTGGAATATTTCTGCTTGAAGGTGTCCTCATCAGTGTTATCGTTCATGGCTTAATTACTAAAGTAAATAATAAAAAGAGAGGAATTTCCCGTTACAAATTTAGCAATCATAATGTAATTATTGGGTGGGATACTTTCACAATATCATTATTACAGAATATATTTAAAGAGAATGTAGATATTAAATCTAAACCTGAAATTCTTATACTTTCGAGTAAAAATACCGAAGAACTGCAGAATAAAATAAAAAGCAATTTAACTTCAGATCAGTTAAAGCATGTTTATGTCTATTATGGGGAATTAAAAAAGGAAGAATTTGAAAAACTTTTTCTTGACCAGGCAAAGGAGATTTATATACTTGGAGATGGAAACTGCAATGGGATAAACAATAAAAACATTGAAAATGTTTTTATTATTTCAAAGCTTCTAACTAAACGACCTAATAATAATATTAACTGTTATATTAATCTTCCAGATTTTGGTTCTCTTAATCTCCTTTCCAATTTTCCATTCCCTGACTCCCTAACTGATAAATTGAATATAAAACTGTTTAATTTACATAAAGGTTGGGCTAGAATGCTCTGGGAAAGTATTGATTTGAATATCAATTTAATAAAGAATGGAAATGATATTGACCGTGTTAAGATCTTTCACTATCCTTTCCCTCAATTAGTAAATGCATTGGATGCTAATTCTTTTTTGCACCTGGTTATAATTGGTTTTAATGATATGGGATCTGCCTTATTGGAACAGACATTACACATTGCCCATTTTAATACAAACAAACCAACACTAATTTCTATTATAGATAAAAATTTTAATGGCAAGGATTCAATATTTAAAGCGGGGTTCCCTTTCTATACTAATATTGAAGATTGCAGAGTTTCATTCATTGAAAAAGATATTTATAGTGTAGAATTTAGGGATCAATTAGTTGATTGGAATAAAGACAAAGATTGTCGTCTAGTAATTTCAGTTTGTGAAACTAATCCCGATATATCGTTCACAATTGCAGGTTTGTTACCTCAGGAAATTTTTGACAATAAGGTTCCCGTTCTTGTATACCAGATCGAGGGAGAGGGTTATAGTCTCTTAGTAGAAAATTTAGACTATACAGGACAGAACAGATGGATTAACTTAAAATTTTATGGCTGGGTTGATGAGCATAGCGATTTAATTACAACACGCGAACGTCTGGCAGAAGGTATACATAAGGAATATTTAAAATTAGCTCAAAAAGATGGTTATTATGATAAGACTAAACCAAACTTTTATCCATGGGAAAGATTGCCTGATGTTTATAAATGGTCGAATAGATATCAGGCAGATTCATTTATCATAAAATTAAGCAGGATTGGCAAAAAAATAGTTCAGTCAAACTTACCAAATGATTTAGTTAAATTAGAAAAACAAGAAATAGAACTTCTGGCCAGGATGGAACATGACAGGTGGAGTGCTGAGAGGATAATGAATGGCTGGCAATTTGGTTCCATAAGAAATAATGATAAAAAAATTCATCAAGATTTAGTTCCATTTGATGAGTTGAAGGAAGAGACAAAGAATTACGATTATAATGCTATAGCAAAAATACCTTATCTGTTAAGAGAATATTCTAAACTAGATATAACTCCAATTTAATAATTATAGAAGTAAAAACAGGTGGATAAAAACTCCTTTCTTTTACCGACCTTTGCCTTAAACGTAGGTATCACTGGACATAGAACTTTACCAGCCAATGAAGTTATTAATATTGAAAATATAATTATCAGAATTCTTGAGTATATAAAAAATATTTCTGATAAGTTATTAAAAGAAACACCACCAAATTATTCCAACCCGTTACATGTATATAGAATGATTTCCCCGATTGCGGAAGGGGCTGATAGAATTGCTGCTAATGCAGCTCTTAAATGCAATTATAAGTTATTTTGTCCCCTCCCCTTCAGAAAATCAGAATACGAGAAAGATTTTATAGCTAAACAATCCAAGGATGAATTTCATTACCTTTTAAGTAAAGCCGAATCCATTTTAGAAATTGCCGGAGATTCACAAAACCGGAATGAAGCTTATTTAGCAGTAGGAGAATATATAATACAGAATAGCGATATTCTCCTTTCCGTTTGGGATGGTAAATCCGATGATAACATTGGCGGTACCGGGGATATAACTCAAAAAGCCATTGAACAAAATATTCCTGTTGTCTGGATAAATATCATTCTGCCAAATGAAATAAGAATAATTGAAAGGAATCAGGAGTTCACTTTCCAGGAAACAAAACTTAAAGAAATTCTGAGCCGACATATTATCAAATAATCAATATTATAATAACTGTTAAAGACATAAGATGATACCAATCAAAATATTTCTTGCTTCCTCCGCTGAACTCGATTATGATAAAGAACAGGTCGAGCTATTTATAAGTAGGAAGAATAAAGTTTGGCGTGAAAAACGAATCTTTTTAGAATTAACAACCTGGAAAGATTTTATAAGTGCCATGACCGGCGAAAGGAAACAGGATGAATACAATCAGTATATCCGATCCTGCGATATCGCTATTTTTTTATTTGACACAAAATTAGGGCGCTATACTAAAGAGGAATTTGACCATGCCCATGATGCATTTAGACAATGTAAAAGTAAGGTCCGGAAACCTTTGATCTATACTTATTTCAAAAAGGAAATCAATGAATCCCAGGCAATTGATGATTTCAGGAAATATATTGACAGTCTGGACCATTTTTATGATACATATGCAAATATGGACGAACTATTCGTTAAATTCGACAGACAATTGGACCTGCTAGAGAGCAAACACGAATTAATTAAACCCGAACCGATCGACACTCAGAAAATAATTAAATATGCAGTGTATTATTTTCTGTTACCGCTTTTGGTTTTACTCGGCGGGTTCTTCTCTTTCTATTATTTCCAACCTACTAATCTAACAGTCCGGGTTAGAGAGGTTCAAACTATTCCCGCTTTGCCATTCCATCAAGGGAAAATAGCTTTGACATATGGCGATAAAACAGATAACCTTGAAATTAAGGATGAAGTTATATTCAAACAAATTCCTTCGAAATATAAGAGAAGTCAATTAAAACTCCGATTTGAAGCACGAGGTTTTGTTTCTATAGACACTTTGTTAACCTTCTCCGAATTGATTGAACTTCCAATTAGGCGGGATAACTCTCTAGCAGTCATTTTTGGTTCTGTAAAGGATGAAAGAAATTTACCTATTAAAGGAGTAACAATAAATTTAGATGAGATCAAATCCATTACCGATGAGCGTGGAAATTTTCGTTTAAATATCCCCTACCAAAGACAAGCAGAAGAACAAAGAATTACAGCGTATAAACAAGGTTACAAGCCATGGGATTTCAGTGGTACACCTTCACAAACAACCGGATGGAAAATTATTCTTGCAAAATAAAGGATTAATTTGATGAAAAAAATATTCCTTATATATTTACTATTAATAGCAGGACTAGTCAATGGCCAAACGACAGTCAGGGGAATTGTTATTGCACAGAACAGCGGGAATAAACCAATTGAAGGTGTGCAAATAATAACACTTGGGACCGTGCCTGAAGTGTCTGATGGTTCTGGTTTATTCAAACTTGTATTTAAAACAAAAGTTCCTGGTGATCGGATTTTTGTATCTGCAATATCAAAAAAAGGGTATGAAATTGTTAACAAAAAAGAAATATTTGATGACTGGGTAATTAAGAGTAATCCCGATTTCAGAACAAATATTGTAATGTGTCCCGAAGGATTACTAGCTGAAAATACTTTAAAATATTACAATATATCATTAAATGGGCTCACCAGTGGTTATAAAAAACGAATCAATACATTACAGGAACAATTAGACAAAGCGCAAATTGATGCTAAAACATTTTCGGAGCAAACTAGGAAACTGGATGAACAATTTAAAGACAATCAAGCCCGGTTAGAGGAACTTGCAGATAAGTTTGCTCGCGAAAATTTTGATAATTGTCTTGTAATCGAACAGCAATCTTTTGAAGCCTTTAAGTTGGGTAATATTGAAGAAGCCATTCGAATTCTGGAGACGGTTGATTCTCAGGCAGAGATTGAGAAAGCTAAACGGCAAAAAACTAAAGGAGGGGCGCTTGAGAATGAGGGAAAACAAATGCAAATTCAGTCTGCTAAAGTTATTGTACAAAATATTTCTAAATTAATGTATCAGGCGAATCTATATATGACGGATCTTCGTTATAATGATGCAGAAAAGGCCTATGAAACTGCTGTAATTGCCGATACTGATAGTTATAAGAATGTTGTTGAGTTCGCATGGTTTCTAAAGAGAATAAACAAATATGAAAAATCTCTGGTTTGGTTTGACGTCGCACTCCGGCACTCTTTAAATGATAATCAAAGAATAGATTGTTACAGGTGGCTGGCCTATAATAATTTCTATGGATTGCATAATTATATGGTAACTTTAGAATATAGTAATATTGGCCTAAATCTGTGCATTAAGAAAAATGATGTCTTTAATGCAGGTGCTTTTTTTAGCTATATTATCCAGATTGATAGAGAGCTGGATCTTTTGAAAAATTCAGATCAGCAATTTGATAAAGATAATTCTTTAAATGGATTAATATCCATTGATTCTACTATATTTTTATATTCAAAATTGATAACCGATATTCCTCAGAGTAATGACCCGGCAACTAAAATAAAGAATCAACAATTTATCGCATCTATTGATTATGAAATTGCAAAATTATTCATTGATGAAAATAAGTTTTTAGAAGCCGATTCATTACTCAATAAATCTTTGAATTTATTTTTGTTACTTCTGGAAAATGATCCCTCAATCAACAACCAATTATCTTTGGTATATTCACATATCGGAATGTCTGATTTTAACCTGGGAAATTATGAAGCAGCTGAAAAGGCGTATATAAATTCATTGGAATGTTCAAAAATATTATACTCTAAAGACTCAATTTCAAATTGTATAGATTATTCAACTGGCCTTAGTTGTCTGGCAATTTATTATGGAAAATTAAGAAAATATGACCAGGCTGATAAGTATTTCTCTGAATCTATAAGTATCCAAAAAAAATTATGCACTGATGCTTTTTTTGTTTATGGCCCGATATTAGCAAATACATATATTGAAATGGGGAAGTATTTAGTTTCAAAAGAAGAATTTAACCAGGCCGAAGAACTGTTTCTGGACGCAATCTCTATACAGCAAAAATTTGTTACTGGAACTGACTCACCGAGTAAATTTGATTTATTAAAATCCCAGCAATTACTTTGCAATTTCTATAACGATTATAAGAAAGACTATGACAAATCAGAAAAATATGGTCTTAAATTGTTGAAATATATTGATGAATTTGATATAACAACACACCCAGCATACAAGTATTCCCAAATTGCAACAAGTGAGTGGCTTGGTACCATATACTTAAATAAAAATGCTGACTCCGTGGCAGAGATTTTTTTTAACAAGGCCATTGAGGAAAGTAAAGCTTTTCCGAACGATAATTCTGTAGGATTTAATTCCTTATCAGCTTCCTGTTACCATGGGTTGGGTACGGTTTTTTATAATAAAAATGATTATACCAGGGCAGAATTTTACTATAAAGCTAATATCAAAATCCTTAACTCCCTTATTGACAGAAGTTTTCCATATTCACAGGAATTACTTGCAACCTCTTTTATTGAGCTGGGTAAAATATATGCAAAGACTAATGATTATCCCTCTGCAATAATTATTACCGGTCAGGCATTAGATATTTATGAGAAATTAAAGAAGGATGATTTAGTAAAGTTTGGTTATTTATCAGCTGCTAACTATGGCAATATCTCCTTCTATCAACTATTTGCCAAACAATATAATCTTGCCGAAATTTCTGCAAGGAAAGGATTGGAGGTTGATAGCTCCCAAACCTGGATAAATACCAATCTGGCTCATGCCCTTCTTTTCCAGAGTAAATTTGAAGAAGCAAAAAGAATTTATTTGGAGTTCATGAATCAGGAATATCCTACGGATAAAACAAAAACTTTTAAATATTTCTTTTTGCAGGATTTTGATGAGTTTGAAAAAGCGGGTATTACACATCCTGACGTTGCGAAAATAAGAGAACTACTTAATCATCAATAAAATTAAGTAAAAGGAAAATCAATCTATAATGGAAAATAAATACGATATTTTTATTAGTTATGCCAGTGAGGATAAGAAACTGGCTTTTGCAATATGCCATTATCTTGAAGAATATCAATTACGCTGCTGGATTGCTCCAAGAGATATCCCGAAGGGCGCTCTTTATCAGGAGTCCATTGTTGGTGCTATTAAGTCTTCAAAAATAATGGTTGTTGTCTTCACTGAATATGCAAATATATCTCCTTTCGTTCCCAAAGAAGTTGAACGTGCGGTCAGCAACCAGATTCCCGTTCTCCCCTTCCGGACGAAAGATATTTTGCCTTCAGAGGCCCTTGAATTGTTTTTGTCCTCTGTTAATTGGTTGGATGCCATAGATGGAAAAGCCGAAAATTATTTTAATGAACTATACACTCATTGTTCTGCATTATTAAATTTAGAAAAACCTATCCCTGCCCCCCGACCAGTTCCCTACTATAAAAAGTATATGTATTATTTAATTCCAATCATAATAATTATTATTACAGCAGTAGTTTTATTGCTGCCAACTCATGTTAAACCACCGGATGAGTCTGCTGTAAAACAAGCTCAGTTAACACGTTTACTGGTTGCTGATATGGGAATTGTTTTAGCACAGATAAATGACGAATTAGGAAGTATTGGAAAATCTGATAAACAAATGGGAATATGTGTCAGGATAAACAATAATGATTTTAATGAAATAAAAAAAGAAACTGTAAGGCTTATCAGTCATTATCAGGGACAAATGGTCTCATTTGCCGGAAGTGCGTATTTGAACAAAAATATCGATAATAGTAACATACCCGTTATAATTCCTTTAGACGAAGTAAAAGAATTATACTCTAAATTACTTCCCGGATTCAAGGCAGAAGTTAAAAACTACTATGACCATAATGCTTTACTTTTATCTAAAGGGAAAAACGCCTGGCCAAAAGATATTGAATCCCTCCTGGAATTAAACAGAAAATCGGTATTTACTTATTCAGAAATAATTTATTATAGTTTCCATGAGATCCTATCATTAATGCCTGATTCACTAAAAAAGGATTTCGATAAGGTTTATCCAAGCCTCGGTAATTTCCCGAATACTGTTTACATGTCCAGAGATGAAGCTACCCGCCAAAAACAACAAGCCGAAATAAAATATAAAAATATTCAGGTCGATATTTCCGGTATAACAGGCCATATAGAAAAAGGTGCTGAAATATTAAATGAAGACTACGATAAACAGAACGCAGTGAGTGATAAACTCCAAAAATCGTCAAATGAATTGCAGAATCACGATAAACAGCTTAGCGAATCCTACAAGAAACTCATAGAAGACTGTAAATTTGATAAGAATGATAACGAAAATCTAATGTGGAATAAAATTCAATATCTGGCTGCGATTGGTCTTTATGATTATGTTTCTGGTTCCCTAGATAAATACCTAGAATATAACAAACTGAATGATCCCGGGGTTTCGGTTTATGTTAATTGTGCGAAAGATTATTATAAACGATTAGTAAATGATACTTCCAAGCAAGGTATACTTGTTTCAAAAACAAGTGGCGGGCAAACCTTAAAAACCGGAGATATAATATTATCAATGGATGGTCAAAGGATACACTATGATTCAGAATTTAAAAAATTAAATAAATCAGTCCGCCATAGTATTGTTTCTTTGCATTTGGACAATAATATGAATTGGAAAAAACAAGAATCCTTATCCTCTAATTCAAATACAGATATTCAAGTAAGAAATCTCAAAACTAAGCTAATTCATTAATCAACTAATGGTTATCAGGAAAAATTCAATATGTTTAAATATTCTCTAAATCATCAACTCCATACTCCCCTTATGTCAACTACAAATTATTTAATTCCTGCTTTTTTTACAATTTTGTTTTTCTTTCAATGCAATCTTACAGCTAATGTAAATAAATATGAAAAAACCGGTGATAGTGAAAACCGCCTTACAAGAACATTAATTAAAGATATCGGAAGTGCTTTTATTCCAATGGACACTGAGCTGGGAGAAATATCAAAATTATACGATAATTTTGCAAAGTTCGTTGACCTGAAGGATAAAAATAGTATCGAAAGTTCAAAAAAGGAATTATTGAAAGAAATAAAAACAAGGCAGAACATAATTAAGAATATTAAAGTAAGTCCCTTTTATGAAAATAATAAAAATGAACTTGCCGGTACTGGTGTTCCAATTGAAGACATTAAAACATTTTATTTAACCAGTTTACCTTCTTTTTGGGAGGAGTGTTCAAACTGTTATAATCAATTTAAAATCAAAATTGAAATGAACCGTAGCGGATGGTTCGGAAAGATCAAACCTTTTACTGAACTTGAGAAAAACTCTGTTTTTATAGAAGCCCATGCTCTTTTTTACGGCTACCTGGAATTAGCTACCTATATACCACAATGGTCAGAAAAAGAATCTAAAATACTTATTCCACATTTAATAAATTTTCCTAAAGCAGATTTCCTTACGAGAAATGAAGCTGAACTTCAGTTACAGCGAAAAACTGAAGAGTATGAGAACATCCCTTTAAAAATGGCTGCTATTATTGGGGAGGAGTCAAAGAATGTTGAATTAGTTAAAAAAGAACTTAATAATTTACAGTTGAAACTGGAGATTATAAAAAAACAGAATGAGGAAATGGATGTTTTAAAACAAAGGCTGGAATTGGGGAGAGAAAAACTCAGACAAAAATGTACTCTTGTTAAAGAAGATAAAGATTATGTAATGTGGAATAAGATTCAACTTCTCGCCAATGCTGGACTATATGACGATGTACAGAATTCGCTTGACGAATATTTGTCTTTTAATAAACTATCCGACCCTAATGCTGATACCTACGTTCAATCTGCCAAACTTTTTTATAATACTCTTTCCGGGGATTCTTCTAACCAGGGTGTTCTTGTTCTTTCATTTGAAAATAATAAACTTCACTCTGTTTTAAAAATAGGAGATATTATTTTGTTTTATAAAGGGCAGAGAGTAAAAAGCTCAGACGATTGGACGAACACAGGTAAGTTTAATACTTCCAAAATAGCTGTTTTCCTTCATTTTGATAACGGGAAATGGAATAGAAATGAACGGGAGTTTTCCAAGGATGATCCCCGTATTTTGGCTGCGACAATAGGAGTTAAACCAAAAGGGAATAAATAATGATAAATATACAAGATTTCATTCACCCTCAAGACGAGGCAGCGCGTAGAAATATGGAAGCAATTCCTGGTTTCTCTTTAGCAGTAAAAACATTTCTGAAGATTGGTTATGAGCAATATCTCAGCGGCATTAATATGGCATCCAAAATTCGTTTGTCTGAAAAACAATTACCTGAATTATATCTAAAACTTCCTCCTATTTGCGAAAAACTCGGTATTGTAGAACCTGATTTTTATTTGGAAATGAATCCTACTCCTAACGCTTATACATTCGGAGATACGCACATATTTTTAACTATAACTTCAGGTCTGGTTGAATATCTGAACGACGAGGAATTAATTGCGGTTCTTGCGCACGAGTGCGGTCATATTGCCTGCCGGCATGTATTGTATCATACCATGGCTTATCTGTTGAAAATGGGAGCTGATGCTTTTGGATTGCTAGGTGTTTTTACAACTCCGGTGCAGTTAGCTTTATTATACTGGAGCCGTCTCAGCGAGCTATCTGCCGATAGGGCTGCGGCGGTTGTTACCGGAAGCGCTAAGCCTGTTGTTGAGACTATGATTCGTCTAGCGGGCGGACCGATAAGTATTACTTCTAAAGTTGATATCGCCGAATATGCTGCTCAGGCTGATGCGTATGAAGCTATGAAAGAAAAGAAATGGGATAAGGTTTTGCAGACGGTTGCTATTGCTTACCAGGATCATCCGTTTACTTCTGTTCGTACAAAAGAAATACTTACTTGGTGCAATTCCGAACACTTTAAGAGGTTAATCGAAAATATTAATTTGAAGGAATCCGGTCATTCATGTCCAAATTGCAGCAAGCCGGTTGACAAGGAATGGGGCTTTTGCAAATCGTGCGGTCACAAATTATGACAACATTTTTTTTTATTAAAGGAGTAGTTTAACATTATGGGAGTTTTTTTTAGTTCAAAAACATATAACGCTTTACCATCAATAATCGAAATAGTGGTTAATGATGTCCTTGAAAGAATTAAAGGTGAAGGTTATGAAGCAACTAGGGAAATCCTAGATTCGGGGGGAGCAGTTATCTCTATTGCAAAAGGCGGTTCTGTTAAAGCTGCCCTCGGATTGAAGACTGCACTTAAAGTAACTATCCAACCAAATGGAAGTCAATCATTCACGGCAGAGGCAGGTGTTGGCATTTTTGGTACACAAGCATTACCAACTGCCGGGATGATGGTTGTAGCCTGGCCGATAATTATTCCACAGATCTGGGGTTTAATTCAACAATCAAAGCTCGATGATCATGTGTTGGATCTTATTCAACAATCTGTAATTAAGTTTTCTGCTTCAAAAAAATCTAATCAGGATCCGGACCTGTTTTGTCCTCATTGCGGACATGGTTTAACTAATGGAACTAAGTTTTGCAGTGAGTGCGGGGGAAAAATCTAATTGAGTAAAGATATTAGAAAAGTCAAAATATTTGTGAGTTTTTCACATGAGAATGAGGATTGGGTTTCTAAAGAAAGTAAATACAAGCTAATCCCCTGACTGGAAAAACAACTTGATGATCAGGCGGATATATGGACCGACCATTCTCTAAAAAGATTGATTGGAGAAGAATATACCAAACTTATTACAAAAAAGATTTATGCTTCTGATATTGCACTGTTGCTGATCAGTCAGAATTTTGTTTCTTCTTCATATATCATGGACGTTGAACTGCCATTAATTAAGCAGCAATATGATGGGAAAAAAATCAAAGTTATGCCTTTATTAATAACTAACCTAAATCAAAGGGGAAGGGATAAAATAAAGTGGATCTTTGATTTGCAGACCTACCCTAATGACACAAAACCACTTATTGATTATTACAATATTGATGTTCTTTGGGAAAATATGAAGGTGGAAAATTTAGATGGCATAGAAACTAAAATTGATTCGATATTGAACTCAACTCCCCCCGCTATAGTAATTGATAATAGGGAGGTCATCCAATTGACAACCAATTTAGTTAGTTGTACGCATCCTTTCTCTCAAATCTAATAGTTATCTCCCAATTATTCCAAACACTCCGAACTGAATTCCTAAGGATTTTGCTCATGTCTCCCCTGTTAGTGAACCGGGTGCCCTTTAATGAATCTAATATATTCAGCGATGAATTTTATATAGAATTTATAATTATCATGGTTACATTTTGGTAAGTAGCCTTTAAAAAGTGTCCCAAAGGTTCTTTATTATTAACATTTCTGATTCACCGGATATTTCCTCCCTCTCCGCAAAAGGTATTAAAACCTCAATTTTCGTTTAATTCGAAACTTTGAGGTTTTTTGTTGATAATTACACTAACAAAATGACATAAAATCCCATATAAACCAAAAGCCACATATCCTACGGGAAAAAATCCATTCGTTCTCCTAAACCCTTCCTAAAATAAAATTTTAAATCCTATATGTCTGTAGGTATCAAATCCGATTTTCAACGAAAAAATAAATAAAATATATTTTTCGTTGGAATCACAAAACCGTACCTACATACATATAGCCTTTTTGAAATTATTTCTCGGGACTATTACACGAGATCTGAATATAATCTGAACGAGAGATGAACGACTTATAAACTGTCTTTGATGCGGATGGGGTTTTGAAGAGGGACAATATATCTCTGAACTGTTGATTCAGAAATTTTATAACCAAGTTTTAATAATTCACTATGAATCCTTGGTGCTCCCCATTCTGAATTTTCTTTGGCCATTTGTTTTATCAGATTTATAACTTCCCTGCTTACCTTTGGTCTCCCTCCTTTATGTTGAGATTTCCATCGCCAATAATACCTGAATGCAGTTCGATGCCATTTAATTACAGTCCCCGGTTTTACAATAAAAAGTCTTTCCTTCCAATTAGATAACCAATCCATCATAAGACTGAAAAACATCCGGTCAATTCTGCTAATTTTTAGTTTAGGATCGGTTCGCTGATATATTTCCAGTTGCTTGGTGAGAAAGATAACTTCTAATTTTAATTGAAGGTTAGTTGTAAATGATTTTATGAAGAATAAAAGTAAGGATTTGAACATTATATTTGAATGATAAATGAAAATTAACTGTTAAAGATAAGGAAAGAAATCTCTCTATTTTAGTTG
>OCZT010004498.1_pt1 | contig 14053 bp, 14 predicted proteins | sample 1539031 | NCBI WGS metagenome assembly OCZT01 (sample SAMEA3539308, study PRJEB22396) | soil metagenome | biome: tundra; feature: field; material: soil | place: USA | collected 2010-05 | depth 0.15 m
GACGCCGGCCGGCCTCAAGCACTTTGCAAGGTCGCCGCCGCATCGTCGTCGTCAGGCACACGACGCGCGTCGAGGCAGTCTCAAACGCTGACCGCGTCAACCACGCGCGGTGCTGCAAGGCAATCCTGGGGTAGTCGGCGATGAAGCGTGTTTTCCGGATCAAGATGCGCTTACGCCGCGTCTCGCGACGCCATCCCTGGCTGATGTTCGCGGTGCGCTCGTTCATGATCTTCTCCGCCGCCTTCGGCGGCGCCTACGGGTTCATCGCCGGAAGCCGATCCCCGGATTCCGGTTATAACCCCCACACCTTTGCCATCGGCGCCAGCTTCCTGTTCGCGGTGGCGTGCGTGGCGCTGGCGACGCTGAGCATACGGCTGCGCTGGATGAACCGGAAAGTTCGCAAGATCGCCCTGCACAACGAGGCGCTGGCCGACCGCAATTGGGAATTGCAGGAGGCCGAGCAGCGCGCCCGCAGCCTGTTCGAATCCCAGGGCGACCTGATCGTCCTGCGCGATGCCGACGGCCGCATCAGTTTCGTCAACGACGCCTATTGCGAGCTGGCGCGGCTGCCGCGCAGCGCGCTGATCGGCAGCCGCTTCACGCTCGATGTGCTTGAGCAAGCCGACACCGCGCTGGAGCCGGACGGAACCCGGATTCACGACCAGAAGATCGCAAGCGCGCTCGGACCGCGATGGATCGCATGGCGCGAAGGCCTGGTTCGATCGGATGCCGGCGCGCCGGCCGAGATGCAATGCGTCGGCCGCGACGTCACCGACCGCACCGAGACCGAACGCGCGCTCGGCGAAGCCCGCGACCAGGCCGACGCCGCCAACCGCGCCAAGTCGCGGTTCCTCGCGATGGCCTCGCATGAGATCCGCACCCCGCTCAACGGCATCATCGGCATGAGCGGGTTGCTGCTGGATACGCCGCTGACGCCCGAGCAGACGACCTATGCCAAGGCGGTGAAGACATCCGGCGACGCCCTGCTCTCGCTGATCGAGGAGCTTTTGGATTATTCCAAGATCGAAGCCGGCAAGATCGATCTCGAACATCGCCCGTTCGCGCTGGCGACCATGATCGAGGATATTACCGAACTGCTGGCGCCGCGGGCGCAGGCAAGAAAGCTCGAGATCGCGGCCTATGTCGACGAGCGGCTGCCGGTGGAAGTGGTGGGCGACGCCGCACGGCTGCGCCAGGTGCTGCTCAATCTCGCCGGCAATGCCATAAAATTCACCTCGACCGGCGGCGTGGCGCTGATCGTCGAGCCGGGGATCTGGCCCAACGAAATCAGCTTTTTGGTGCGCGACACCGGCATCGGCATCGCGCCCGAGGCACAGGCGCGGATTTTCCGCGAGTTCGAGCAGGCCGACGAACGCATCGCCCGAAGCTATGGCGGCACTGGACTGGGCTTGAGCATCTCCGAGCGCATCGTCAAGCGAATGGGTGGCCGGATCACGCTGGAGAGCCAGCCGGGCGTCGGCTCGACATTCGAAGTGTCGATCCCGCTGGCCGCCTCCGGCGACAACAACAGCGAACAGAGGGCGTTCGCGGCGCCGGATCTGGCGGGCCAGTCGATCATGCTGGTCGCGCCCCAGAGCATCGAGGCTTCGCTGGTGGCCCGGCGGCTGCAACGCTGGGGCGGCCAGACCTGCATGGTTTCGGATATCGCGGTGGCGCAGGCCCTGTTGCCGGAGCGGCCATGGCACGCCGTTCTGCTCGACCGCGCCCTGGGCGCCGAAGACGTCGCGTCGCTGGGCGAGGCGGCGCGCGCTCACGCCACACAGCGGATCGTCATGTTCACGCCGGCCGCGCGGCATGAGCTGCAACTCTCCGCCGCCTCCGCTTTCACCGGCTATCTGGTGAAACCGTTGCGCGCGGCGTCGCTCGCGGCCCGCCTGACGATGGCGCCGGAAGTGCTCGCGCCAAACCTTGCCGGCGATCCCCTGCACGAGGTGCCTGACCATCTTGAGACGCCGGCAACCGCGCCGGAGCGAGGTCTGTCAATTCTGGTGGCGGAAGACAACGAGATCAACGCGCTCTTGATGCGTTCGCTTTTGACCCGATTGGGACATCATGCCGTCATCACCACCAACGGCGAGGAGGCGCTGGAATCGTGGCTGTCTGCCAAGTCCGCGGGCGCTCCCTATGATCTGGTGCTGATGGACATCCAGATGCCGCAACTCGACGGCATCGAAACAACCAAGCGCATCCGCGCCCGCGAGGCCGGCCAGCCGGGCCGCCAGACGCCGATCCTCGCGCTCACCGCGAATACGCTGGTGGAGGATCGCTACGCCTGCTTCGAGGCTGGAATGGACGGCTTTCTGATCAAGCCGCTCGATCGCGAAAAGCTCGCCGATGCGCTCGCTGGCTTGGCCGCCTCGCGGCATCTGGCCGCCTGAGCCGGCGCGCGAGGCGACATCCGCTCCGGCAATATCCTTGACGCTGCCGGCGATTGGACCGAGCATGTCAGGGGGTAGCAGTCCGCTTGAGCGAACTGGAACCCAGGCCGCCAGCGAGCGGCCCAAAATAAAAACGTCCCGGGAGGACTTCGATGACCAACAGGTTTTTACAGATGTCTTTGGCATGTCTTGTCGCGAGCACCTTGGCGGGCGCAGCCGCGCAGGCGAAGGGCCCGAAGCTGGAAGCCACGGACACCATGATCCCGTCAGGTGATGCGGGAATCCAGTTGTTCGTGCGCAACAAGCATCCGGCCGGCAAGCAAACCTCCCCGGACAAGATCCTGTTGTTCGTGCATGGCGCGACCTATCCGGCCGAGACCGCGTTCGATCTGCCGATCGAGGGCGTCTCGATGATGGATCTGATCGCCGCGCGCGGCTACGACGTCTATCTTGTCGACGTGCGCGGCTACGGCCGCTCGACACGGCCGCCGGAAATGAGCCAGCCGCCGGAAGCAAACAAGCCGATCGTGTCGACCAAGGTCGCGGCGCACGATCTGGGCGCGGCTGTCGATTACATCCTCGGGAAGCGCAAGGTTTCAAAGATCAACGTCATGGGCTGGTCGTGGGGTACCTCGATCGCCGGAATGTACACCAGCGAGCACAATGACAAGGTCAACCGTCTCGTGCTCTACGCGCCGCAATGGATCCGCAACGAACCGCCCGCGCCTGCGGCCGCCAATGCGCCGCCGCTTGGCGCTTACCGATTGGTCTCCAAGGACTCGGCCAAGGCGCGCTGGCTCAAGGGCGTAGCCGCAGACAAGCAGGCGGATCTGATTCCGCCCGGCGTGTTCGATGCCTGGGCGAACGCAACCTGGGCGACGGATCCCGAGGCCTCGAAGCAGAATCCGCCGATGCTGCGCGCGCCAAACGGCGTTGCAGAGGACAGCATGAACTATTGGAGCGCAGGCAAGGCCTTGTACGACCCCGGCAAGATTACCGTGCCAACCCTTCTGCTTCACGCCGAATGGGACGCAGACCTTCCGAGCTACCTGGCGCAGGGCTATTTCGCGCAGTTGAAGCATACGCCGTACAAGCGGCTCATCGAACTGAGCGAAGGAACCCATACGGTCATGATGGAAAAGAACCGCATGCAATTCTTCCGCGAACTGATGGGCTTCCTCGACGAGGAAAAACCACTTGCGTTGAAATAACGCCCCAAACCAGACCGCTTGAGCGCGGGATGCCGGCCGGATGCGCCGGCATTCTGCTTTCGGGCGCGTGGAGGCGGGCTCGCCACCGCGTCATAAAACCTTTGAAAGCCCGTGATTATGTCCGCGAAGACCGCATCGATTCGATTCGGATGGGGTCGCGAGGGGTTTCATGCAGAACGGCGAATTTGCGCGATCGACGCAGCGCCTGATCCAGATGCTGCGGCCGGAGAATGTCGGGACCGCAGCGCAAACGGCGATGACCTGGTTCAAGCCGCTGCCGACCTCATCAGGCATCATCGAGCCGATCCGAAGTTTCCCGAATTTCCCTGCCACGCTTGGCCGGCTCGGCGCTCTCGAGGTCCGGCTTGCACAGGAAAAACACGACGTGAAGCGCGCACAGAAGCTGCGTTATCGGGTGTTCTACAGGGACGGCACCGCCATCGCCGACGCCGCCACGCTGCTGGCGCGCCGCGACAAGGATGCGTTCGACAAGATCTGCGATCATCTGCTGGTGATCGATCACGCCGCCAAACCGTCGATCAGCGGAAAGCAGCCGGTGGTCGGCACCTATCGCCTGCTGCGCCAGGACGTGGCGGAAAACCATGGCGGCTTCTATACCGAGGACGAGTTCGATATATCGGGCCTGATCGATCGTCATGCGGATTTGCGTTTTCTGGAGCTTGGACGGTCCTGCGTGCTGCCGCCCTATCGCAACAAGCGCACCGTCGAATTGCTGTGGCACGGCATCTGGACCTATGTCCGCCAGCACCGGCTCGATGTGATGATCGGCTGCGCCAGTTTTGAAGGCACCGATCCCGACCGGCTGGCGCTGCCACTGTCGTTCCTGCATCACTATGCGCAGGCCCCGGAAGGCTGGCGCGCATCCGCGCATTCCTCACGCCGCGTCGAGATGAACCGGATGGCCAAGGAAGCGATCAATCCGAAGGCCGCGCTGCACGAGCTGCCGCCCTTGATCAAGGGATACCTGCGGCTCGGCGCCTATATCGGCGACGGCGCGGTGGTCGATCATCAGTTCGGCACCACGGACGTGCTGATCGTGATGCCGGTGTCGGCGATCAACGCGCGCTATATCGAGCATTTCGGCGTCGATGCGTCGCGCCATGCCGCCTAGAGCCGCCGCAGCGCCACGGTTTCGACCACATGATCCGCGCCCTTCTTCAGGATCAGGGTCGCGCGCGGTCTGGTCGGCAAGATATTCTCCTCGAGATTGGCGAGGTTGGTGCGTTCCCAGATCGCCAGCGCGGTTGCCGTTGCTTCCTCGTCGGAGAGCGGGGCGTAGCGATGAAAATAAGATCGCGGATCGTGAAACGCGGTGTCGCGAAGCGCCAGGAAGCGCCTGATATACCACTCGCGCAGCACCGATTCTTCAGCATCGATATAGACGGAGAAGTCGAAAAAATCCGAAACCACGGGAACGGCCTTGCCATCGCGCGGAAGCCGGCCGGTCTGCAGGACATTGACGCCCTCGACAATCAGGATATCCGGCCTGTCGATCTCGATCCATTCGTTCGGAATGATGTCGTAGGTCAAATGCGAATAGACCGGCGCCCGCACCGGCCGCCGCCCCGCCTTGATGTCGCTCAGAAACGACAGCAGCATCTGCAGGTCGTAGCTGTCGGGAAAACCCTTCTTCTGCATCAGGCCTTGCCGCTCGAGCATCGCGTTGGGAAACAGAAAACCGTCGGTCGTCACCAGATCGACCTTCGGCCGCGGCGACCATCGCGCCAGCAGCGCCTGGAGCACGCGCGCGGTGGTCGATTTGCCCACCGCCACCGATCCGGCGACGCCGATAATGTAGGGCATCTTGCGGTCTTCGATGCCGAGAAAGCGCCGCTGGGCGAAATACAGCCGCTGCATGGCATCGACATAGATCGACAGCAGGCGCGACAGCGGCAGATAGATCTCCTCGACCTCCCTGAGATCGAGCCGGTCGTGCATCGAGCGCAGTTTGGCGATCTCGCCGGCTTCCAGCGTCATCGGCGTATCGTCGCGCAGCCGTGCCCATTGCTGGCGCGAGAACACCCGGTAGGGATTGTACTGTTGCTCCGGTGCCCGAATATCCATGAAGCCGCCTTTAGCTTTTGCTAGTCGCGCTTGCGCGCGGCCTTCTCGTCCAGTCCGGACATGGTCGTGCGCTGCGCCAGCGCGGCCTCGACATCCTCAAGCTTCACGCCGCGCGACTTCAAAAGCACCAGCAGGTGAAACAACAGGTCCGCGCTTTCGGCGATCAGATGGCCGCGATCGTTCTCGACCGCGGCGATAACGGTTTCCACCGCCTCCTCGCCAAATTTCTTGGCGCAATGTTCCGGACCCTTGTCCAGCAATTTGCGCGTATAGGACGCCTCTCCTCCCGACGCCGCGCGGGCATCGATGGTGGCGGCGAGATCGTGGATCGTAAAACGCGACATCAGCTCAACTCAACTCGCACCCGCAGACGGGGCGCGGCTCATCAGCGGCATTTAGCACTTCTGTCACAAAGAGTCGTCAAGGATCGAGCCGCATCGGCAGCCCGGCGCGGACCATATGGTCCTTGGCCTCACGTATGGTAAATTCGCCGAAGTGGAAGATCGACGCCGCCAGCACCGCGGTCGCATGCCCCTGGCGGATGCCGTCCACCAAATGATCGAGATTGCCCACCCCGCCGGAGGCGATCACCGGGACAGAGACGCTGTCCGCCACCGCATGCGTGAGCGGAATGTCAAAACCCTGCCTTGTGCCGTCCCGGTCCATCGAGGTGAGCAGGATTTCACCGGCGCCGAGCGAGACGACTTCCTGGGCATACTCGATGGCGTCGATGCCGGTGGAATTGCGCCCGCCATGAGTGAAGATTTCCCAGCGCTCCGATCCGCCGCCGCGCTTCACGCGCTTGGCGTCGATCGCAACCACGATGCATTGATCGCCGAATTTTTCCGCGGCTTCCTTGACGAATTCGCGGCGGCTGACCGCGGCGCTGTTGATCGACACCTTGTCGGCGCCGGATCGCAACAGCGTCTTGATATCATCGACGGTGCGCACGCCGCCGCCCACCGTCAGCGGCATGAAGCATGCTTCCGCCGTACGCCGTACCACATCCAGCATGATGCCGCGATTTTCATGCGTGGCCGTAATGTCGAGAAAGCACAGCTCATCCGCGCCGGCGGCGTCATAGGCGATGGCCGCTTCCACGGGATCGCCGGCGTCGCGCAAATCGACAAAGTTGACGCCCTTGACGACCCGGCCGTCCTTGACGTCGAGACAGGGAATCACGCGCACCTTGAACATTGCGAAAACTCCTAGGCCGCGGCGCGGGCGCTGCGGATCAGCGCCAATGCTGCCGTGGGATCGAGCCGGCCGTCATAAAGCGCGCGCCCCGCTATCGCTCCGGCCAGCTTCTTCGCGCGCGGCGCCAGCAGCGCCCTGACATCGTCGATCGAGGCGAAGCCGCCCGAGGCGATGACGGGGACCGAGATGCGCTCGGCAAGCTCAATGGTCGCCTCAAGATTGAGACCTTTCAAGAGACCGTCTCGCGCAATGTCGGTGAAGATGATGGCGGCGACGCCGGCATCCTCGAATCGCTGCGCAATTTCGAGCGCGGTGACCTGCGAGGTCTCGGCCCAGCCTTCGACCGCGACCTTGCCGTCGCGCGCGTCGAGACCCACCGCAACGCGGCCGGGGAATTTTTTCGCGGCGGCTTTCACAAGCGCAGGGTCGCGCACCGCCGCGGTGCCGATGATCACCCGCGCAATGCCCTTGGCGAGCCAGGCCTCGACGGTGTTGAGGTCGCGGATACCGCCGCCGAGCTGCACCGGCATGGTGACCGCCGCAAGCATCGCCTCGACCGCCAGCGCGTTCATCGGCTTGCCGGCAAAGGCGCCGTCGAGATCGACCACGTGCAGATATTCGAACCCCTGCGTTGCGAAGCTACGCGCCTGCGCCGCCGGGTCGAGATTGAACACGGTCGCGCGTGCCATATCGCCCTGTTCGAGGCGCACGCACTGGCCGTTCTTGAGATCGATGGCGGGAAACAGGATCACGGCTTCCATTTCAGGAAATTCGAGATCAGAGCCAGCCCGAAACGCTGGCTCTTCTCCGGGTGGAACTGGGTGCCGATCGCGGTGTCCTTGCCGACGATGGCCGTGACCGGGCCGCCGTAATCCGCGCGCGCCAGCACATCCGCCTCGTTGGTCGCGTTGAGGTGATAGGAGTGAACGAAATAGGCGTGGCGGCCCTTCGGCCCCAGGGCTAAGCGCTCGAGCACCGGATGCTCCCTGACCATATCGAGCGTATTCCAGCCCATATGGGGAATTTTCAAATTCTCCTCGCGCGGCGAAATCTTTTCGACGTCGCCGGCGATCCAGTTGAAACCATCCGTGGTCACGTGTTCCTTGCCGCGGGTTGCCATCAATTGCATGCCGACGCAGATGCCGAAGAATGGCCGCGCCTTGCTTCGCACGGCTTCGGTCATCGCCTCGATCATGCCGTCAAGCGCGTCCAGGCCCCTGCGGCAATCGGCGAAGGCGCCGACGCCGGGCAGCACAATGCGATCGGCGCGAAACACTGCCTCGGGATCGCGGGTCACGATGATCTTTTCCGGAGACTCCATGCTCCGGGCCGCGCGCTCGAACGCTTTCGCGGCGGAGTGCAGATTGCCGGAGCCGTAATCGATGATGGCAACGCTCAACGCGATGCTCCCGGTTCCGGAAACAATCCGATGATCTCGCTCTGCGGCAACGGCGGCGGCCGCGAGAACGGCTGGCCCGGAATATCCCGCGTCGGTGGCGGCGCGCCGCGGTCGACCGCCGATTGACTGTTGTTCAGCGCGCGCTGTTTGGCGGTCCAGCGATCGAAAAAGCGCCGCTCGGCCTGTTCCTCGTCGTCGGCCACCACGATATCGAGCTGACGCCAGTTGCGCCGCGACAGGGTCCAGCGCCGCAGGCTGTCCGCCTCAAATCCCATCAGCAGCGCGAGCAATACATCGGCGAAAAAGATCGCCGTCCCGCCAACGCCGAGCCGCGCCATTCCGACATCGATTGCGGCCATCAGGACGATCCAGCCGAGCAGCGCCAGCCACAGGCGATGCCAGGCAAGCCACACCACGCCCAGAAGCGCAGCCCAGACATGAAAGCCGTCGCGAACGAAGGCGAACCTGTCGGTCGCGCGAATACCCGCATCATTCGTCGCTGGAGCATGAACTGTGTAAACCGGCATCGCACCTCTCCGCCGCGAACAAGAAATCAGCCGCCGAGCTGACCCTTGGTGGAAGGCACTTCGCCCGCGGCGCGTGGATCGATCGCGACCGCCGCTCGCAGCGCCCTTGCCAGACCCTTGAAGCAGGATTCGGCGATATGATGGCTGTTCTCGCCATATAGGGTTTCGACGTGCAAAGTCACGCCGGCATTGATCGCAAACGCGTTGAACCATTCGCGTACCAGTTCGGTATCGAAGCTGCCGACCTTGTCGCGCGGAAACTCCACCTTGAACACCAGCACCGGCCGCCCCGAAATGTCGATCACGACGCGCGACAGCGTCTCGTCCATCGGCATGTGGATGCTGGCATAGCGGGTGATGCCGGCCATGGTGCCGAGCGCCTGCTTCACCGCCTGTCCAAGCGCTATTCCGACATCTTCCGTGGTGTGATGGTGGTCGATGTGAAGGTCGCCAACCGCCTTCACTGCCATGTCGATGCGGGAATGCCGGGCCAGCAAATCGAGCATATGGTCGAAAAAGCCGATGCCGGTCGCGACGTTGGACACGCCAGACCCGTCGAGGTTCACCGTAACCTCGATGTCGGTCTCTTTGGTCTTGCGCTTGATGGTCGCCGTGCGCATGAAAACTGCTTTCCCGTCCCGAAAACGCGCCCTTTTAACAGGCCCATCCCGCCTTCGCTACTGCGGGATGGCCCGATAAAGACCGAACTTCGGCCTATGGTGACCGGAATCCGGCGCTGGCCTTCCGGTTTGACGCGTTTTCTCGACGCGAACCGGTATCGCCCCCGGATCACGTCCTGGGGCATGCTCCGCCCGAAGCGCTCCGGAGCGCGCCGATTGCAACCCCGCGCACCAATCCCTAAATCCGAGGGAACGCGAGGTACCCATGCAAGCATCACAACCCGAATCGCCGGTCTGGCACGGCACGACCATCTTGACGGTCCGCAAAGGCGGCAAGGTGGTGATCGGCGGCGACGGGCAGGTGTCGATCGGCCAGACCATCATCAAATCCAATGCCAAAAAGGTCCGCAAACTCGGCAAGGGCGACGTCATCGGCGGTTTTGCCGGCGCCACCGCCGACGCCTTCACGCTGTTTGAGCGGCTGGAAAGCAAACTTGAGCAATATCCGGGGCAATTGACCCGCGCGGCGGTCGAGCTCGCCAAGGACTGGCGCACCGACCGCTATCTGCGGCGGCTGGAGGCGATGATGATCGTCGCCGACAAGGATGTCACGCTGGTCCTGACCGGCACCGGCGACGTACTGGAGCCGGAAGCCGGCGTGATGGCGATCGGGTCCGGCGGCAATTATGCCCTGGCGGCCGCACGTGCCCTGGTCGATTCCGACAAGGATGCCGAGACCATCGTGCGCCGCGCGCTCGATATCGCCGCCGACATCTGCGTCTACACCAATCGCAACGTGACCATCGAGATGTTGCAGAGTGGCTGATCGATGGCGCCGGATTACGTTTTCCAGCCGATGTGCGCAGCCGATCTTTCACTGGTCCGGCGCTGGCTCGAAACGCCGGAGGTGGTGCGTTGGTGGGGACAGCCGGACGAACAATACGCGCTGGTGAGCGGCGATCTCGATCATCCGGATATGGACCAGTTCATTGTCGCCCTTGGCGACCATCCGTTCGGCTACATCCAGTGTTATGCGCTCAGCACCTCGAATCAGGGTTTGGGCTCGCATCCCGCCGCCACGCGGGGCATCGACCAATTCATCGGCGAGCCCGATATGATCGGGCGCGGTCATGGCTCCGGCTTCATCCGCCAATTCGCTGACACCTTGCTGAGCTCGGGAATTCCCCGCGTCGTGACCGATCCTGATCCGGACAATGGCCGCGCGGTCCGCGCCTACGCGAAAGCCGGCTTTCAAAGCGACCGCCTGGTAGATACGCCTGATGGACCTGCCCTGCTGATGGTCCGCAATCCATGACGCCGGAACGCAACACGTCAGCCGCGCCAGGACTTGCAACGTGGCATTGGGTGCTGATCGCGGCCGGCCTGATCGCGCTTCAGGCATCGATCCTGTTTGCGATGGGCCGGCTGCCGATCTGCGCCTGCGGTTATGTCAAGTTCTGGCACGGCGTGGTGCAGAGCTCGGAGAATTCGCAGCACATCACCGACTGGTACACGTTCTCGCATTTCATCCACGGTTTCCTGTTCTATGCCGCTACCTGGCTGCTGCTGCCGCGCCTGCCCTGGCCCGGCCGCCTGATTGTTGCAATGCTGGTCGAAGGCGGCTGGGAAGTCGTTGAAAATTCCAACTGGATCATCGAGCGATATCGCGCCGCCACGGTGTCGCTGGACTACTTTGGCGACAGCATCGTCAATTCGGTCTCCGATACGCTGTCCATGGTGGTAGGGTTTTTGCTGGCGAGAAAGCTTCCGATTGCGCTAACAGTTGCGCTTGCGCTTGCGTTCGAGATCCTGGTCGGGCTTCACATTCGCGATAACCTTACCCTGAACATCATCATGCTGATCCATCCGTTCGACGCTATCCGGCAATGGCAGGCAGGGCCGCCGATCATCTAATGCCTTTAATAATGCAGCTTGTTCTCGCAACATTCCAACCTAGCTAGGGCCTATGACCGACTTCTCCCCCCGTGAAATCGTTTCCGAACTCGACCGCTTCATCGTCGGCCAGACCGACGCCAAGCGCGCGGTCTCCATCGCGCTGCGCAACCGCTGGCGGCGGCTGCAGCTTACCGGCTCGCTGCGCGAGGAAGTGCTGCCGAAAAACATCCTGATGATCGGGCCGACCGGGGTCGGCAAGACCGAGATCGCGCGGCGGCTGGCGAAACTCGCCGGCGCGCCGTTCATCAAGGTGGAAGCCACGAAATTCACCGAGGTCGGGTATGTCGGCCGCGATGTCGAGCAGATCATTCGCGATCTGGTCGAAATCGCGATCGCGCAGACCCGGGAACGCAAACGCAAGGACGTGCAGGCCCGCGCGCAACTCGCCGCCGAGGATCGCGTGCTCGATTCACTGGTCGGCCCCAACTCCAGCGCCACCACGCGCGATTCGTTTCGCAAGAAGCTGCGCGCAGGCGAGCTCAACGACAAGGAAATCGAGATCGAGACGCAATCCTCGGGCGGAATGCCGATGTTCGAAATTCCCGGCATGCCCGGGGCGCAAATGGGCGCCATCTCGATCGGCGATATCTTCGGCAAAATGGGCGGCCGGACCAGGACCCGCCGCCTGACCGTTGCGGATTCCCATGAGCTTCTCGTCAACGAGGAATCCGACAAGCTGTTGGACAACGATCAGCTGGTGCAGGAATCGATCAACGCGGTCGAGAACAACGGCATTGTGTTTCTCGACGAGATCGACAAGATCTGCGTGCGCGACGGCCGCAGCGGCGGCGACGTCTCGCGCGAAGGCGTGCAGCGCGATTTGCTGCCCCTGATCGAGGGCACTACCGTGTCGACCAAGCACGGCGCGGTGAAAACCGACCATATCCTGTTCATTGCGTCAGGTGCGTTTCACATTGCAAAACCGTCGGATCTGTTGCCGGAATTGCAGGGCCGGCTGCCGATCCGCGTCGAGCTGGAAGCGCTGACGCGCGACGACATGCGCCGCATCCTGACCGAGCCCGAAGCCTCGCTGATCAAGCAGTATGTCGCGCTGATGCAGACCGAAGGCGTGACGCTTGATATTACCGACGGCGCCATCGACGCGCTCGCCGACGTCGCGGTCGCCGTCAACTCCACCGTGGAGAATATCGGTGCCCGGCGGTTGCAGACGGTGATGGAGCGCGTGCTCGACGAGATTTCGTTCGCGGCACCCGACCGCAATGGCGAGACGATCCAGATCGACGCCGCCTATGTGCAGAAGCACGTCGGCGATCTCGCCAAGAACGCGGATTTGAGCCGGTTTATTCTGTAACTTTTGCAGCCAAGATCGTCGTCCCGGCGAACGCCAGGACCCATCACCACTGACGGCCGTTCTTGGATCAAATAGCGGCCCCGGCATTCTGCAAATACGCAAGCCTGTGGTCATGGATCCCGGCTCGCGCTTCGCTTGGCAGGGACGACATAGAGGATAATGGCGCGTTGCGCCCCCTGTATCCGCCGTGTGATAAGTCCGCAGCTGGTCTGGCTACTGCTTTTCGGGTGCCGAATGAATCTGCGTGTGCGGGAAAATCCCTGGCGCCTGATGCTTGCCGTTAATGTCGCTGTTCTGATCGGGGTTTTTCTCTACAAGATCACCCGCGAACCCTATGTCCCCTACATCCACCTGCTGGTCGATTATCATTTCGGCTTTACCAAGCGCGCACTGATCGGCGCCGTCGTTTCACTGTTTTTTTCCAAGGTGCCGGTGTGGCTGGTATTCGCGCTCAGCGGCGGCGTCTGGCTTGTCACGCTCGGTCTGTTCGTTCAGCTGTTTCGCCGCACCTTCGGTCTCGACGATGCGCACATGCCGCTTTTCGTGTTCATGGCCGGCTCGCCGTTCTTTCTGAAAAATTTCATGCATACGCTGGGGCACTTCGATATCTACGGCTGTGCGCTCGCGATCTGTCTGCTGCTGGTGCCGGCGCGTTCCGTTGCTTTCGTGATATCGGCCGCGATTGCCTCGATGATCCTGATTCTGATCCACCACATTCATTTCCTGATGTATGTGCCGACCATCGCGGTCATCGTGGTGCTGCGTTATTATCTCGTGCAGGGTTTTGCGCGGCGAAATGCAATCGTGGGCATCGCTGCGGCACTTTGTGTCGGGCTGCTGTTCCTGGCCGCGCAATTTTGGGGAACGATGGCGGTGCCGGAGGCGGAGTTCGTCCGTTATCTGCAGAGCCGCATGGCCGACCCGACCCGGACCAGTCTGCTGAGTTTCAGTTATATATGGTATCAGCCGCTTTCTCGCGAAATCCAGGATACCTGGGAGCGCATGCCTTCCAACATTCTGGGCATTCCGGTGTTTGCGCTTCTGATCTGGCTGCATGCCCCGCTCTGGAAATACTTTGTCAGCTTGATCCGGTCGCTCACAGAGCAGCTGCATCGCCGCATCGTCATTGCCGCGATCGTTGTCGTCAGCCTCGCCTACTTCGTCATGTTCGCGATGGTATTCGACTATTCGCGATGGATTTCGAACTGGGCGGTCTGCATGTTCCTGATCCTGCATGCGGTCAAGACCTTGCCCGCCTCGCAGGCTGTGCCGCTTGTTTCAACAGATGACAGGAAGACCACTATCTTCGGCTGGATCGTTACGTTGATCCCGCGGGTCGGAATCGTG
>OCZT010004499.1_pt1 | contig 14053 bp, 13 predicted proteins | sample 1539031 | NCBI WGS metagenome assembly OCZT01 (sample SAMEA3539308, study PRJEB22396) | soil metagenome | biome: tundra; feature: field; material: soil | place: USA | collected 2010-05 | depth 0.15 m
TTAGGACATAGCCCTTTCACGGCTGTAACAGGGGTTCAAATCCCCTTGGGGTCACGATTAGCCCTCATTTTCGCAAGAAATTGACGGTTTTTCATTAAAAGGGCGGACATTAATTTCCATTCTTAATGACAGAAATATTTTTATTATTACGTATTTCTGAAGTAATTGATGGATCATCAAAGATGTACACTGAACATCCCCTTTCAACCGCCAGTTGAATTTGCTCTTTTGAGGGAATAAATGGATATGCGGTGAAATTACAATAGAACATCGCCTCAATATAATGCTCGACATTGAATACAACGGCTTTAGATTGAGGAACCTGTGAGTTCAATTCACGCAACCTGGCTGCCCAGTGATAATTGCGATCAGATTTTCCAAATGGTCCAATACGATCTTTTGCATTACGGATTGGAAGCAGAAGCAGCAATACGAGAAAAATGATTTTCAAGCTTCTGAATGAGGAATTTTCCAGATTTTCTTTTACTGTCCAAAATGCCCATGAAAGCATAATAAATATTGCCGGAGCACTGATCATGACATAACCCGGCATTTTTGTTGCCACGAAAGAAAAAAACAAATATGGTAAGGCAAACCAAAAAACCAATACAACCGTTGCTGTAGAAAATTGCTTTTTAAAGAACCTGTAAAAAAACATTATGATTGGGATATAGATCAGCTCACCAAAAAATCTAGGCATAAAGGCAATATGGTAGAATACCGTTCCATCGTGTCCTTCGAGTGGTTCGAACATATGCCGATAGTTAAAATAGTTTTCCCATGCTGCCTCGCGAGGAAATGCAGAAAATATATAAACTTGCCATGGAACAACAAGAATTCCAGCAATCAACATAACGACTGCACATTTTCCGATTACTTGTTTCCATGATTCCTGCTGAATGAGAAGAAGAAACAATATTCCAACTATGATAAGTCCGGGAAGCCATTTGGTAAGTAAAGCACACCCGGTAGCAATACCAACAAGGGTAATAACAAAGAACGATCTATGTTTCAGATAGTACACTGAAAGAAATATTCCAAGCTCAACAAAAAACACAAATAATATTTCAGGATGGTCAGTTGGCCTTCTCCCAGTAGCAAGTTCAATAAGAAATCCGTTAGTTGCATAGAAAAAGGCAGCAAGTAACCCAACTTTTTCCTTGAAAAATTCTTTCCCTATATAATAGGTAAGAAATATTCCGAGAGATGACAAGAGAATACTTGGTAATCGTACCGCAATTTCGTTCACTCCGAATATTTTCAAACTCACCATAATTAACCATAGTGTTATCGGAGGTTTGTGAATCCAGATATGATTGTTTTTCCAATCCTTAAGATCAAAGTCAAAAAGCGGATGTTCATACAATGTGGGGACAAATATATGTTGAAGAAGATTTTTTGCGACAAGCGCATGATACCGTTCATCCCACGGATGGAGAAAGAAATCCATTCCTGCAAACAGCCGCAGAATAAGTCCAGCTAAAAAAATAAGAGATATAGATAAAGTGTAATTCCCTTTTTTTGCGGAACTATAAGAAAACCAAAATAGCCCGGCAGCAAGCAGAATAGTTATGATGCCCCACAGCTGATTCGAGAAATTCATTATTCTAACATTAGAGTTTGAATGTAAAAATTGGAGATTGTAAGAGCCCTATCTTTGAAAGTCTGAACTGAAGTGAAGTGCGAAGGCAGCCCAATCCGTATTTTACGCTTCGTGAAAAATTGATAGAAGAAGCGTCCGCAAAATATTTTGCAGGACAAGTGATTTCACCGACCCGAAAACCTGCGTACAATATTTGTGAAAGCATCTCATTGTCAAAAACGAAATCGTTAGAGTTTTTATTTAACGGAAGAGATTCTAAAACTTTGCGTGTAAATGCGCGATACCCAGTATGATATTCCGACAGCTTTGCTCCCATCAAAATATTCTGCGCAAGAGTCAGAAAACGATTGCTGATGAATTTATATAACGGCATACCGCCGCTTATTGCTTTTCCGCCAAGAATTCTTGATCCCAGTACAACATCAAACTCTGCAGATTCAAGGAGGTACGCCATTGCCGAAATTAGTTTTGGAGTGTATTGATAATCGGGATGAAGCATCACCACGATATCAGCATTCTGCTGCAAAGCAGCACGGTAACATGTTTTTTGATTGCCGCCATAACCGAGATTCTTTTCATGCTCAATTACCCGAATATCCAAACGTTTCGCTACACCGACAGTATTGTCTTTGCTAGCATCATCAACTAGAATTACTTCATCCACAATATCAAAAGGAATTTCGCGGTATGTTGATTCAAGAGTTTTTTCTGCATTGTATGCAGGAAGGACAACTACAACTTTGCTATTTCTTATCAATTTGTAAAAAAAGAAGTTAACAGAATCTTATTTATTTAATACAATAATATCATTTTCGTTGAAAAGACACAAAACAATATCAAGGATTTCCATTTTGCATGAGGTAGATTAGGTTTTATTTTTCAGAGTTTCTATGTTTCTAATAGAAAATATTTTAGTTATCGAAACTGGAAATAAATAAGAACGAATTGGGGTACCAATCTTCAATTTAACGGAGCAGCGGTTAGTTTATGAAAAAAACTCTTCTTTTCTTCTGGCTTCTATCGGTCATACTTTTTGCAGGTAATGATCAAGTCCAACATCAGATAAATCAGGTTAATAAGAACTTCTTTATTGAAAACAAGGGACAATGGCCTTCCGAGGTAAAGTATCTTGCTAAAGTCGGGGGTATGAATGCCTGGATAACTAATTCCGGCGTTGTTTATGATTATTTCAGGATCACCAGGAATTATAATGAGTCTGAAACTATGAAAATGACCCATGATAAAAAAGAAGAATTTGAAAGGAAGAATACTAATGTAAATGGACATGTTGTAAAGATGAGTCTTGTTGATGCAAATACAGAATCTGTTCAATAGGGGAATAACAAACAGGAAGCATATTACAATTATATCATTGGGAATGATAAGAGTAAATGGGCACCAAATGTTCCCTTATATGGAGACATAGAACTAAATGAAATATATAAAGATATAAATGTAAAATATTATTTTGATGGAAATTCTATCAGGTACGATTATATTGTTAAACCGGATGCTGATTTTTCCCAGTTAAGATTGAAGTTTGAGGGGCAAGAATCGATAAGGGTAAATGATGCGGGTGAATTGGTAATTAAGACAAGTCTTGGTGAAGTTACAAACGGGAAACTTTATTCTTATCAAACTGATAATGGAATAAAAACAGAGGTCACCTGCAAATTTGTGCAAAGTGAGGATGGAACAATTAGTCTTAAGGCAATTGGTTATGACAGGAGTAAAGAGTTAATTATAGATCCATTAATTTATTCTACTTTCCTTGGAGGTAGTGGTGAAGATTGTGGATACTCAATGGAAATTGATAGATATGGGAATTCATATATTGCAGGAACTACTTCCTCATTAAATTACCCAACAACATCCGGGGCTTATGATACTACCTATGGAGGTCGTTATTCTGATGTTTTTGTCACTAAACTCAATTCCACAGGAAGCGAATTAATTTATTCAACTTTTATCGGTGGAAATGATGATGATAGGGCTTATGCATTAACACTTGATGTCGCTGGGAATGTTTATTTAACGGGGAATACCTATTCCTTAAATTACCCCATTACCCCGCTTATAAAAATAGTTTGGGTATAAGTCCCACTGTTTTTATAACAAAACTAAATCCTGCCGGGAGTAGCCTGGTTTATTCTACTTTTATTGGAATAGGTGAGGGGTATTCAATATCAAATGATACTGCAGGAAATGCTTATTTAACAGTCGAAGCTGGATCAATTTACCCAGTAACTCCAGGAGCTTATTAGACAATAAGAGGTGGTGGCCTGGATGCTTTTGTTACAAAATTAGAGTTTATAATTGAACCCCTTTAATTAACAATTCCTAACGGAGGAGAAATTTGGAAAGCAGGTGATAACAACAGTATATCCTGGGAATTTGTGGGGGTTCCGAATATAAAAATTCAATATTCAACTGACCTTGGATTATCCTGGAATATTATTAGCAACAGTTATCCGGCAAGTCAGCATATTTTTTCATGGACTTTACCAATTATTACTTCTTTGCACACATTAATTAAAATATCTGATGTAAGTGATAGTACAATTTCCGACGTTAGCGATAATCCTTTCATTATTTGTCAGCCTAAAATTAATACTCAAAATCCCACTTCAGGATATATTAACCTGAATTTTGGCCCCACAAATGTATCACTTGAGATGGATATGTATACTCCCGCACCAATTAATGTAACATATTATGATAACGTGACTCCTCCACCAAGTACCCTTCCGCCATCCTTTTATGGAATAAGACCATACTACTGGATAATATCAGCCCCCGAATCAATTTATTTTAATATGGCCTTTATTAAAGTACCTGTGTCCTTATTAGGAGGAGAAGGCAGTAAGCAAATTTTATGGTTAAAAAGATCGAATTCAAATTATTCATGGACAACACTCTGGGGAGAAATTATTAATGGAAATATTGTAAACCTTATCCCTTTTAATGTTCTTGGAGAATTTGCAATTGGCTTTTATAATGATAATTCACCTGTTGAACTTGCAGGTTTCTCTGCCAATACCAATAATGATTTGGTAAGTTTAATATGGAGTACTGTTACGGAAACAAACAACAGGGGCTTTGAAATACTGAGGAAATCTTCTACTTATGATTTTATTACTGTTGCATTCATAAACGGGAAGGGTACTGCCACAAAGCCTAATAATTATTCATGGTCAGAAAAACTGCAGCCGGGAATTTATTCATACAGAATCAAACAGGTAGACTTTGATGGTAAATTTGAATATTCCAAGGAGGTTGAAGTTGTTGTTGTGCCTAAGGACTTCAGTCTTGAACAGAACTTTCCTAATCCTTTTAACCCATCAACTGTAATCAGGTATAATATCCCTGTTGAAAGCAGTATTTGTATTAAGGTGTTTAATTCATTGGGAGAAAATGTCCGTGAGTTTAATGTTGGTACCAAACAGCCCGGGTTCTATGAATTGAATTTTAATTCAATGGGATTGGCAAGCGGAGTATATTTTTATTCGGTTAGAGCGATTTCGATAATTGGGAAGAAGGATTTTAGTGCGGTTAAGAAGATGATGATACTTAAATAGTCGGAATTTTAGCTAAAAATTAATGAATTATGCGAATTTCACTAGGAAATCTGGGGAGAATATTGAGCTTATCTTAATTATTCAAAATTCTTTACACACCCTTTATATTGCCGTTTCGCATTTACGGGTATTCTATGGGTATTCTATGGGTATTCTACGGGTATTCTATGGGTATTGCGATCTATTGCCGTGTCTTTTTTGTTAGTTATTTTTATTTTTTGGTATATATTTACAAAATATGTCAAATGAAATAATATTAAAACCAATCGGTTTAGTGCATTCGGATAGGGTGCATCGTTATGAAACTCCAAGGCAGGGAGTTTTAGCAGGGACAGATATTTCGGTGATCAAACTGAGTCCTAATCATAATTTTGAACAGGCGCTTAAGGATCTTGAAGGATTCGAAAGAATTTGGGTGATTTATTGGTTCCATTTAAACAATAATTGGAAACCGATGGTTACTCCGCCAAGACATACGAGGAAAAAAGTCGGTGTATTTGCTACCCGCGCCCCGCACAGACCTAATCAGATCGGGATGAGTTGTGTTAAGCTGGAAAATGTTAAAGGATTAGAAATATTTATATCGGAATCTGATATTCTTGACGGTTCACCTGTGTTGGATATAAAACCATATTTGCCTTATTCCGATTCATTCCCCGGAGTAGCTACCGGATGGGTAAAGAGCGGGTTGGAGAATATCTTTGAAGTTAAATTTGAATCGAAAGCGCAAAGACAATGTGCCTGGCTAAAGAAGGAAGCGGATATTAACCTGGTTAATTTTGCACGTCTTCAGCTTGAGTTTAATCCCGTTGATGCTTCCAGGAAAAGAATTTCATCACTTGAAACAGGCAGGAGTAAAAAGAGGATGTTCATTTTAGCTTACAGAACATGGCGAATTTTTTACCATGTAAATGAAAAGGATAGAAAAGTGCTTATTAAGGAAATCCGTTCCGGCTATAATCCTGATGAATTAATTAATGCACAAGAGGATTTGTACATGGATAAATCACTCCATATAAAATTCATAAAACAATTCTATAATGTGGAGTAGTTACTCCCTCTTTATTATATTAAAATCTTAATTTTTTTAATTATCAGTGAATTATCCAAAAAGATGAAACAGAAGAAAAAAGCAAAAGGAAAACACCAGGATACTGTGCAGGCCATTAAGCCGAAAATAAATCTTGCCTACAATAAATATTATCCTGTGAAGTTTGAAACCGGTATTAATTATATTCCTGCCGGTATTGCAGTTTTAACCGGTATATTCTTTTTGTTCCAGGCTAAATCTCAGAACAGTTTTTTCTGCTTCCCGCTTGATGATTCGTGGATCCATCTTACCTTTGCAAGGAACATTGTTGAGTTTGGTAGTTTTTCCTATTATAAAAACCAGCTTGCAACTTCGGGATCGACTTCTCCTTTATATACTTTTATACTTGCGGGTTTTTACTTCTTTTCAAAAAACGAATTTATAATCAGCTATATTATTGGAATCAGCTCTTTTGCACTAGCGGTATTCTTTACATTTAAATTAGCAAAATTACATTTCACATCGGCAATGTGGCTTGCTGTATTATCTGCTTTATTATTAGCGCTGCAGCCAATCCTGAATCTGATAGCTGTTTCAGGTATGGAAACAACAATGTTTATTGCTCTGATAGTTATTTCACTATATAATTATAAAAAGAAGAACCAGACAGCTCTTGGAATTTCGTTGGGCTTATTGCTCTGGTGCCGCCCGGATGGGCTTGTCCTTTGGGCAGCGATATTAGCTGATTATTTAATTGCTATGCAGTTGGAAAACAGTAAGAAGAATAAGAAGGAAATCCGCATCTCAGCTAAAGAATTAATCACTCCTTTTTCTATTGCTGCAGGGATTGCCCTTCTTTATTTCCTGTTTAATTATATTCTTTCCGGATCTTTACTTCCGAACACGTACGGGTCAAAACTGGCAATTTACAAGGGTAAGTCACAATCCGAATTTTTAAAAGTTGATGTGCTGAAGTATTTTACTGCTCCTGAATTTGTAATGTATTTTGTCCCTTTTCTTTTAAGCGTAATAATTATTATAAATGGAGTAATCCGGAAAAGATACAATGAGTTTTCAGTTTATTTTATATTTCTGGCAGGGTTGATTTTTGTTTATTGGTTTTTCCTTCCTTTCTCAAGTTCATACGGAAGATACCTGATGCCTTTAATACCATGTTATATTATAATGGCTGTATATGGTGTAAAAGTGGTTTCGGAATTTCTTCTTAATAAGTTCAAATCTTCTGCCCCGGGTAATTTCATTTTGACGGGTTACTTTGCGGCTTCGATTATTTTATGCATTATCTATTTAAATAATATGTCGGATTTATATACGTCAAGCTGCAAATATTATAATGACCGGCATGTTGCGGCAGGGAATTGGATTTTTAAGAACACTCCCTCTGAGGCGATTGTTGCTACTCATGATATTGGGGCGATAGAGTTTTACGGTAAAAGAAAACTTGTAGATATGGTAGGGCTAGTATCTCCTGAGATTATAGATAAAATGAAAGCCGGTTTTATTGGTTATCTGAACAATTATTTAATAGAAAAGAAAGCGGATTATGTTGTAACATTAAAGAACTGGTTCGAAATTGTGAATGATAACCCGGTATTTGTACCTGTTAAGGAACCTGAGGTTTTGGAGATCTATAAATTCAAACCTAATAAGACACATATATTGGCAGGGGAAGCAACAGGTCTTATACAGCAAGCGATACAATTTATGAATGTTAGTGATAATGCCAATGCAGAAAGGGCATTTTTACAGGCACTGGCAGCAGACCCGATTTCCTCGAAAACTAATTTTATACTTGCATATTTTTATATTTCAGCCGGGCAGAACGGAAAAGGGGAAGAGTATCTGACTAAGGCTCTTGCGATTTTTCCTGAATACGCCGATGCAAATTTCATGATGGCTCAGCTGCAATTTGTGAAGAAAAACTATATTAGCGCAAAAGAATATGTTGACAAATGTCTTAGTGTTAATCCCACTCATAAGGATGCTTTAGCTCTGATGGAGAAGCTAAAAAACAAATTTGATAACCCTCCTTTAGATAATTAGGATTTCTTCATTAAAAATGAATAGACTTTCTCTTCCCTTTAATTTGTTTGCCACTATAATCATTATTGTCTGCTTAACTGGAGAATTACATGCGCAGGGCAGTCTTGGGATAAGGCAGGCAGTGAAGCGTTTTGATTTTACCCTTAGGATGCGGGATGGTGTTTTGATTGATTGTTCTAAATTTATTCCTGAAGCTCGAAAACCGGCTAAGGGATGGCCTGCATTTATGTTCTGCCATGGATTTAGTGAATCCAAAGAAACAGAAATACCCGACGCAATTGACCAGGCTGAGTTTGGATACTATACCCTTGTATACAGTATGAGAGGACAGGGGCATTCAGGAGGATTGTCAAATCTTATTTCTACTGTCGAAATGAATGATCTGCTACAGGTAATTGATTACGTAAAGCAGGATCCCTCTACAGATTCTTCACATATTGCAGTTTTCGGTGCTTCACAGGGTGGGATTATTCCATTTATGGCAGCCTGTAATGGAGCAAGGGTACGAACTGTAATGTCTGATCTTGCTTCTCCGGAATTTGCATCTAGCTGGATTGAAAATGGTTCCATAAAAGTGACTTTCTTCTTTACTATCGATTATGATACATCATTAGTGCGGTATAATGATGATGTAAAGAATTTGAGGAGATGGGCGCTGTCAAAAGAAATTGATAAATGGGATAGCCTGGCTTATTTTCTTCCGAGAGGGAGGGATTATCTTGATAAAGTTTCTTTGTGCAAGGTACCGGTACTTATAACAAATGCCTGGCAGGATAAGTTTTTCAACGCAACCGGAATGATAAAAGCTACTAAGCTGCTCAAGGTTCCTTTCAGGGCATATTATGGGGCAGTGGATGGACATGGTGCCGATACTTCTTATGATGAAAACAACTTTATATCCGATTATGATTATACCTGGGAGAGATACTGGCTTAATAATTTACATCATGGTCTGCCGGAATCTGCAAAATACCAATATGCGTCCTCCCGCTTTCCCAGAGTTAATAATCTTTGGTCATTCTCTCATTATAGCTCCAAAGTTTGGCCCCCGGCTAATATAACGCCGCTTAGGCTATACTTTCATCCCGGAGGAAAACTTCTTGATATTCCCAATAACGATTCAAATGATACTACCGGTTTTTGGAATGATTTAATAGATACAAGTTTTACAATGCAACAGGCGATAAATACTTCATTCAGAGGGGAATTTTTCAACAAGCGGTTCAGTAAAAATACCCTTGTGTTTGAAACCGACCCTTTGCCTAACGATTATCAGTTAATAGGTGTTCCAAAAATTCGGTTATTTTATTCCTCCACTGCAGATGTATGTCAATATAATGTTCAGATTTGGGAGATGAAACCGGATTCGGACACATGTTTTGTTACAAGAATTAATTTTACCGACAGGCATTATAAGCCGGGAGTAATAAAAGAACAAATTGTTGAGGGTTGCGCATATTCACATTTATTCCAGCAGGGAAACAAAATCCGTGTAGTTTTTACGAATCTTGATACTCAGCCGGCAGATTCATTTCTCACTACAAATCCGCATGTTTTGCCTGTACTAAAAAAATCCTATAACACAGTTTATATGGGGCACTCTTATCCTTCCTTTATTGAGCTTCCTGTTCTGGAGTCATCATCCGGAATCGCCATTGAAAATCAAACATTAAAAGGGTTCAGACTCTTCCAGAATTATCCTAATCCTTTTAATCCTTCCACAGATATCCGGTTCACGCTTGATAAACCGGCTCATGTGGAATTGAAGGTATATAATATCCGGGGCAAGGAAGTGGCAACACTTCTTCATGGTAAAAAGTCTGCAGGAACACATAATGTAACTTTTAACAGCGTACGCAAAAAGCTTTCCAGTGGTGAATATTTTTATGAGATAAAGGTCGGAAATACTTCCAAAAGAATGAAAATGGTCTTATTAAAATAAATATACCCTTAAATAGATTTTGTTTCACAAATCCGGGCTGTGATTGGAACAAGCACAATTCTTCTGGTGTTTAATCACTATATTGATAATAGTTTTTCAGGTAGTAATATTATTTTAAAGGATTCAGGTATTAATTTTTAAATATATTTTTGCTTATAATTATATTTGTAATCAGTATAATTTTATTTATGTTATAGCTCAAAATTTTCTAAAATTATACTATAATATTGCAAATTTTAGATATTTTTTATTATAATATTTAAATATATTTGCTTAATAGCTTTTCTTATTATAAACTAAATATAAAATTAATCATTCAAAAACCATCGGAGTCATACTGTGAAAAACAAAAATCAAATTAGAGCAATGTTTACAGGCTTTGCTACGGTTGCAATACCTGTCGTTTTTGTTGTTGCTTTATTACTTTATATCTATGTTCTTGGAAATCCTTCTAATTTTCAGGGCAATAACATAAATAATAATCCACTGCCGGGAAACTATTTAGGAATAGTATATAAAGGTGGAGTTATCGTACCTCTTTTAATGACACTTTTATTAATCGTCATTACCTTTACAATTGAAAGATTTATAACTATTACAAAGGCAAAAGGGAAGGGCAGAGTTAACAGTTTTGTGGCAAGAGTTCATACGGATCTTTCCAATAAGAATTTAGATAATGCAATGAATGAATGTGACAAGCAAAAAGGATCTGTAGCAAGTGTAGTTAAGGCAGGACTCCTTAAGTACAAGGAAATGATTCCCGAAAAAGCATTAAACAGAGACCAGAAAGTTATAGCTATTAAACAGGAAATTGAAGAAGCTACATCTCTTGAACTTCCTATGCTTGAGCAAAATTTAGTAATTATTGCTACAATTGCTTCTATTGCTACACTTATGGGTCTTCTTGGTACAGTGTTGGGTATGATCAAGGCGTTTTCTGCACTTGCTACAGCTGGTGCTCCTGACGCAGTAGCACTAGCAAGCGGTATATCTGAAGCTCTTATTAATACTGCTTTAGGTATCTCCACATCCGCACTTGCAATTATTTTCTATAACTATTTTACTACAAAGATTGATAAGCTTACGTATAGCATAGACGAAGCAGGTGTTGCTATAGTTCAGAACTATGCAGCTAATTATAACTAATTTATAAAAGAGCAATAGTATGCCAAAAATAAAAGTTCCCAGAAAGAGTACAAATATAGACATGACTGCCATGTGCGATGTAGCTTTTCTTCTGTTAACATTTTTCATGCTTACAACAAAATTCAAAGCAGATGAGCCTGTAACCGTACAGACTCCTAAATCCATATCCGAAATAAAACTCCCTGATAATGACATCATGTCTATTACTGTTACAAAAGATGGGAGAGTTTATTATGGTGTGGATGGAAAATTTAACCGGGAGAAGTTGTTAAAGAAGATCAGCGAAAAGTATAATATTCCCTTTACTGAAGAAGAAGCTTATGCATTTTCGCTGACTACGGCATTTGGGGTTCCTATTCCAAAGCTTAAAACCTTTCTTGATATGCCGGCGGAAGACAGAAAAAATGCTTTACAGCCCGGTATCCCAATAGATACTACTAATAATGAACTAGGTGTTTGGATAATTAATGGCCGGCTTGCTAACCCAAATTACAGGATCGCTATAAGAGGCGATGGAGATTGTCCTTACCCTGTCATTAAAAGGGTAATTTCAACTCTTCAGGAAAGGCACGTTAATAAGTTCAATTTAATCACAAATCTTGAAGTAAGACCGAAAATATGAAAGGAAATAAAAAATGGCAGAACTAGATACCTCGCAGGGCGGTGGTCATAAGAAAGGTAAGAAGAAAAGAACCAAAAAGGCGTCAACAAGAGTAGATCTTACACCTATGGTTGATCTTGCATTCCTTCTGGTAACCTTTTTCATGATGACTACTACATTCAGTAAACCCCAGACGATGGAAATAAATATGCCTGTTAAAAGTACAACAGGTGAAACATCAGATACCAAGGCATCACAGACTTTAACTCTGATTCTGGGGGGAAATGATAAAATCTACTGGTTCAAAGGTACACCAGATACCGCTAACTTCGCGACAACAGATTATTCACCTAACGGGTTAAGAAGAATGCTGATTGATGTAAATAGGTCAACTAAAGACTTAACCTGCATAATTAAACCTACAGAAAAATCTAATTACAGGAATGTTGTTGATGCACTTGATGAAATGAGTATTATTGGTATTAAAAGGTATGCCCTTGTAAGTGATTTTGCTCCTGATGAGAAAGAAAAAATTAAAAACTTATAGTGGTAAAAGATTATGAATGACAAAGCAATAAATATGACGGATATAACCGAAATAATCTTTGCCAACAAAAACAAAGATTATGGAGCTTATGTTTTACGTAGAGCTTATAGCAAATATGTTACCTGGTCAGTCATTGCAGGTTCTTTGTTCTTTGTTCTAGCAACAGCCGGACCTCTTATTTATAAGTCATTAAAACCTAAAGAAGTTGTCCAGAAAAGAAAGGTAATTACACTCGATTATACACAGCTTTCCGAACCCCCTTCAATAGATAAAGCACCGCCGCCTCCTACTGTTGAAGCTCCTCCGTTAAAATCAACTATTCAGTTCCTCCCACCGGTTGTAAAACCCGACGAACAGGTAAAGGATGAAGTTGTTCCTACAGTTGAAGAACTTAAGAAAGTTGATCCCGGTGCCAAGACTCAGGAAGGTCAGGTAGGGGGAGTTGACTACAGTTTAATTGAGACACAGGAAAAGATAGTTGAGGAACCGAAAAAAGAAGAGGCACAGGTATTCACTTATGTTGAGGAAATGCCTACTTTCCCCGGTGGTGACGAAGCGCTTTATTCTTTTGTAGGTAAACAGATTGTTTATCCTGAAATTGCAAAACGTGCCGGTGTGGAAGGTAAGTTATATATCCAGTTTGTTGTAAGAACAGACGGTAAAGTTACTGATGTTATTGTGCAAAAAGGTATTGGTGCAGGCTGTGATGAGGAGGCTGTAAGAGTTGTTAAATCTATGCCTAACTGGAAACCCGGTAGACAAAACGGTCATCCTGTCAATGTTAGAATTTCTATTCCGATAGTTTTCAAACTACAATAGGAGTAATCCTTTTGTGGATACAGGGAAAATAATCGGGATTATAAGGTCATTATTATATTTTGCGGCAGGTATCTTTTTTGTGGTCTCTGCCGCATCTCCTTTTTGGGTGAGACTTTTCGGAATTATGGCAATTGCCTACGGAACATTCAGATTATATCAATCTCTTAAGAGAGAAGAAGAGGAAGATGATGATGAAGAAAGTTAATTATATAAACTGGTTTATCTATATTGTCTGTCTCTTTACACTTATTGCATGTAATCAGAATCAGAACGGGAAACCGGACGATACTCCTACTTCAGGCAAAATTAACATTTCTGTAGATGAAACATTTAAACCTATTATTGATACTGAAATAAGTACATTTCAGAGTATTTATAAATATGCTAAAATAAATGTTTCTTATAAATCTGAAGGAAATGCCTTTAATGACCTGGTTGATGACAGTGCCAGACTGATCATAGTTACCAGGGAATTGACTCAGCAGGAAAAAAAGCATTTTGAAGATATTAAACTTTTCCCCCGAATAACTAAAATTGCCTACGATGCAGTTGTATTTGTAACTAATAATAGTAATCCCGATACCCAGTTTACAGAGGATCAGGTAAAAAAAATAATAACCGGAGAGATTAGTACCTGGAAACAATTAAACTCTAAGTCAGGTAATACACCTATACAAATTATTTTTGATAATAATAATTCAGGAACATTAAGATTCTTAAAAG
>OCZT010004500.1_pt1 | contig 14052 bp, 12 predicted proteins | sample 1539031 | NCBI WGS metagenome assembly OCZT01 (sample SAMEA3539308, study PRJEB22396) | soil metagenome | biome: tundra; feature: field; material: soil | place: USA | collected 2010-05 | depth 0.15 m
CAAGGCGCTCGATGCGTTCTTTCTCGCGGTATCTCATCCCTACGCCTCCAGGCCCGCGAACTCGGTTAGCCTCACTGCCGTCAACTCACGCACTCGTCTCCGGCGGGTGGGCCGCAAGCCGCCTGTCCAACTGGTCGCGAAGCTCCCAGCGAACGATCGTCCTTTCCCGTCTGGCTCGGTGATGACCGCCTGCCACGGGCCGCGAAGGACGATCTGGAGGCCGGCGTCGGGGCGCTGCAGCGTCTCAGAGCAGAACACGCAGTCGAAGTGACACCGCTTTGGTCACCTGGACAATGACGGACAACGGCGCCGTCGCGGCCTCGGCCAGCGCCGCTACGTCGGCACCTTCGCCGAGACAGAAGTGGTGTCCGCTGGTGAAGGAAATGCCGGTGGTGACAGCACTCTCTTCTCGAGCGGGCATGGCAGGCATGCCTAGCGCCGTGGAACTGATCATCAGCCATCCCGGGTCAGGTCGGATCGGTAGATGCTTCCAGTCTCCAGACCGGCGGTGCCGGGGTCATTCCCCACGATGAGAAGCTTCCCCTCCAAGCAGGAGAAACATAGCCTCAGCTAGTGTTTTGCTCCCTGCTAGAACAGCATCTGGTCCCCGCCTCCCCCGAAGACAGATCGAGAGGGCAAGCGGTCGCCGTGCCTCAAGCAGGCACTCGGCACGTCAGGACACAGCCCCGCCAGATGCACATGGCCGCGGCGCTTACTCCTGCACGGCCCCTAAATGGCGGGGAGACCGAACATGACTGGCTGGGTTTGCCGGTATAGCTGCTGGGTCTTCTTCCCTCGGGGGTTTACCGTTGGTGGTGTGCCGGTGACGCGGCCCGATGCCGGGAACGCGGGACGGAACTCGCGGTTTGAGTCGCAAACCGCCTTGGAGCACCGTCACTACATCAACGGCGAGATCGTCGAGGCCCACGGCAGCGACATCTATCCCGTCACCAGCGCGATCAGCGGAGAGCAGATCGCCGCCGGCGTGCTCGGAGACGAAATCGACGCCGAGGACGCGATCCGGGCCGCGAAGCAGGCGCTGCCGGCCTGGTCGGCCACGACGCTGGACGAGCGGCGCCAGTACCTGCAACAGCTCGCCGACTCCTTCCACGCCCGCCGCGACGACATGATCTCCGCGTTGATCGAGGAGTTCGGCACCACCACGCCGACCGCCGCCTACATCGTCGATCAGTCCCGTGACTGGTTCCTCTTCGCCCAGAAACTACTGACCGAGGAGACCTTCGCCGAGCAGGTTGGCCACGGCACCGTTTACCAGGTGCCGGTCGGCGTCGCAGTCCTGATCACCCCGTGGAACGGAGCCAGCTGGTTCATGGCGATGAAGGCCAGCGTCGCCCTCGCCGCCGGCTGCACAGTTATTCTCAAGCCCAGCGAGCGGGGTATCTGGCAGACCCAGCCGATCCTTGACGCCATCGCCGCGGCCGGGCTGCCGGCCGGTGTCATCAACGTCGTCTTCGGCAAGGGCGATCCGGTCGGCAACGTGCTGACGTCACACCCGGACGTGGCCAAGGTGTCCATCACCGGCTCGACCGCCACCGGAAAGGCCATCGCCCGCAACGGAGTGGACACGATGAAGCGGGTCACTCTGGAACTGGGCGGCAAGTCCCCGACGATCATCCTCGAGGACGCTGACCTGGCGGCAGCCATCCCCTTCGCCGTGCAGGCCGGCTTGTTCAACAACGGCCAGGCCTGCATCGCCGGAACCCGCATCCTGATCCCCCAGAGCCGCAGCACGGAGATCAAGCAGGCCCTCGCCGACGCCGTGTCCGCGATCAAGGTCGGCGACCCCCGCGACCCCGGCACCGTGGTCGGGCCCGTGCTCGACCGCGACCAGTACGAGCGGATCGAGGGCTACATCCGGGCCGGCATCGACGAGGGCGCCGAGGTCCTCGCCGGCGGCCTCGGGCACCCGGACGGCCTGGAGGACGGCAACTACGTCAAGCCGACGCTGCTGGCCGCGACCAACGACATGACCATCGCCCAGCAAGAGATCTTCGGCCCTGTCCTGGCCGTCATCACCTACCACGACGACGACGAGGCCGTCGAGATCGCCAACGACTCACCGTACGGCCTGCACGCCTACATCGCCTCCGGCGACGTCGAACACGGACGCCGCATCGCCCGCCGCATCCGCGCCGGACGGGTCATGGTCAACGAGATCATCGACGCGCCCGACGCCCCGTTCGGCGGCTTCAAGCAATCCGGCCTCGGCCGCGAGTTCGGCCGCTACGGCATCCAGGCCTACCTCGAAGCCCAGACGGTCTTCAGCGCCTGACCCCCCTGAAGCGGCGGCTCGCGACACCAGCCGCCGCTTCAGGTCCAGCGGCCCGAGCGAGTCCCCACGCCCGACTCAGCGGCGCACGTCAAGCCGGAACACGCCGCCAGCGTGGCCCGTCCGTGCCCGTCCGTGGAAAGCCGACGGTGCGCACCGACCGTCCTGGTGGCACGGGCGCCCGTCCGCTATATGTCCGTGGACCCCGCAACGTAGGGGTCTACAGCGATCCAAGGTGACACACGACGGGACAAAGGAAAACAGCCCGCGTAGCGCGAGAATTCGCAGCTAGCGGGCCGTTTCCGCAGGTGGTGGCAGGTGTTGGGTTCGAACCAACGTAGGCTGAGCCGACGGTTTTACAGACCTCCGGTTTTCCGCCCTTCCGCAGGGTTCAGCAGATGCGCGTACGCCACTGGACCTCGCCTGAGCTACCGGCAATCAGGGCTCGATCACCGGTCACGCCGCTTCTCCTGACCGCCCCCGCCCGTCAGCGCATAACCGATAGCAGCTGAACTCAGCGCAGGGCGCGCCAGTCATTCCAGCTCCCCCCGGTCCGGCCAGGGCATGCCGGCACACATGTCCGGTGTAAGGGTCAGCACCAATTCAGCACGCGGTCCGGGAACGACGGGAATCAACCGGAAATAACGGGCAAAACACGTCCGCGTCGCGGCGACTCCCAGACACCCCCGCACGCGGCCCGCGTATCCCGTCATAACACGTAAAACCGCAGGTCAGACTAACGCACGTCCAGCCCGGTGACGGCCCGGCCGATGATCAGGCGCTGGATCTCGGAGGTGCCCTCGAAGATGGTGAAGATCTTCGCGTCCCGGTGCCAGCGCTCCACCGGGTAATCCCGGGTGTACCCGTTCCCGCCGAGGATCTGGATGGCCTGCTCGGTGACCCGGACCGCGGTCTCCCCCGCGACCAGCTTGGACATCGATCCCTCCGCGCCGGTGAACGGCTTGCCCTGCCGGGCCATCCAGGCCGCTCGCCAGGTCAGCAGGCGAGCCGCGTCTACCGAGGCCCGCATGTCCGCGAGCATGAACGCCACGGCCTGGTTCTGCCCGATCGGGCGGCCGAACTGGACCCGGGTGCGCGAGTACTCCGCCGCGTACTCGACCGCGGCCCGCGCCACCCCGACCGCCATCGCGGCCACGCCGGGCCGGGACGCCTCGAACGTCTTCATCGCGGCCTGCTCGCCGCCGCGACCGCCCTCCCGGACCCGCGCCAGCCGCTCCTCGAGCCGGTCCCGGCCGCCGACAACGCACCGGCCAGGGACCCGGACATCGGACAGCACGACCTCGGCGGTGTGCGAGGCCCTGATGCCGTGCTTACGGAACTTCTGCCCCATGGACAGCCCGGCCGTGCCGGGCGGCACGATGAAGCTCGCCTGGCCGCGCGATCCGAGCGACGGGTCCACCGATGCGACGACCACGTGCACGTTGGCGATGCCGCCGTTGGTGGCCCAGGTCTTCACCCCGTTCAGCACCCATTCGTCCGCCGCCGCGTCGTAGACCGCGCGGGTCCTGATCGCTCCGACGTCACTGCCCGCCTCTGGCTCAGAGGAGCAGAACGCGCCCAGCTTGACGTCCCCCGGCCCGCCGAACATCTGCGGGCACCATTCTCCGATCTGCTCGGGCGTACCATTGGCCACCACCGCGACGGCGGCCAGCGAGCTGCCCACCAGGGCGAGCCCGATTCCCGCGTCCCCCCAGAACAGTTCCTCGAACGCGACCGGGATGCCTAGCCCGGATCCCTCCAGGTACTGCTGGGCGTAGAAGTCCAGCGAGTACAGCCCGATCTTGGCCGCCTCCTCGAGCACCGGCCACGGCGTTTCCTCGCGCTCGTCCCACTCCGCGGCGGCCGGACGGATCACCGACGCGGCGAACTCATGCAGCCAGTCCCGCATCTGGACCAGATCGTCCCCGAGATCGAGGGAGAACGCCGCCCGGCCCTCGTCCGCATCGCTCATGCTGCCCTCCACAGATTAAGTTACTGAACAGTAACATCGTGATCCCGGCAAAGAAAGGCGCCACCCAGAGAATTCTCCCGAACGAACTGTGGTGACAGCGCCCGCGCTGGCGGACCTGCACCTTCCGCACTCCTTTGGCATGGTCGACTACTTTCGATACTCCTCGTGTACTATTCGTGGCATGACGGCACCTGGGCAGCCAGATCCGCGAGCCTACATGCGGCTTGCCGCGCTCCTTCGCGAGCAGATCACGGACGGGAAGCTGGCTCCTGGCGGCCGGCTTCCTTCGATCGCGGCGTTGCGCCGTGAGCAGGGCCATTCCCGCCAGACGGCAGGCAAGGCCATGCGCGTCCTGGCCGACGAGGGCCTGATCTACCGGGTACCCGGGCTCGGCTACTACGTCAGCTGCGACATACCCGGCCCGCCGAAGAACTCATAAAGTTCACGATCACGCCAGATGCTGACCCAGATGCTGACATGGACGGGCCGCAGGCGGGTAACACGCGTGTGTCTGCCGTTCGGCAGTGGTGAAAGGAGAGGATGAGCTCATGGGGTTGTTCCGGAGATCGAAGCCGGCCACGCGCGCCCACGCGAAACCGACCCTGCGCGAGCGCAGGGCCGCTGAGCGGACCGCGAAGGCTGAGGCCACGCTCGTCGAGACCGAACAGAAGATTCACCAGATCGCGGACGAAGTCCGCAGCGACATCAGGGGATCATCCTCCTAGTTCTGGGCATGGCGGTCCAGGAACTCGTAGATATCGGCGTCGTCGACGCCGGGGAAGCTTCCGGCCGGCAAGGCGGACAGGATGTGCGAGTGCGCCCGGGCTGATGGCCAGGCGTGACCCTCCCACCGTTCGGCCAGCGCGACGGGCGGACGGCTGCAGCACTCACCGTCCGGGCAGGCCGAGCGCGTCCTGGTGGTCGCCTCACGGCCGCGGAACCAGCGGGAGTGCTCGAACGGCACGCCGAGCGTGATCGCGAACCCAAGCTCAGCCCGCGGATCCACCTGGGCGACGCAGAAGTAGGTGCCCGACGGGGTGTCCGAGTACTGGCAGTACGGGGAATAGCGGTCAGCCGCCCCGAACACCTGCCGTCCCGACCACTGGCGGCACAGCCGCTGTCCTTCGATCGCCCCGGACGGGTCCGCGGGAAACACCACGCCGTCATTCTCGTACGCCTTGTAGATGATGCCGCTGGCGTCGTTCTTCACGAAGTGGCACGGCAGGTCCAGGTGATGGGTGGCGAGGTTGGTGAACCGGTGCGCGGCCATCTCGTAGGACACGGAGAACAGGTCCACCAGGTCCTCGACCGCAAGGTCACGCGACTGTTTCGCGCCGGCAAGCACCGGCAGCGTCGCGGGTTCCGGCATGAGCACCGCGGCGGCGAAGTAGTTCGCCTCGACCCGCTGCCGCAGGAAGTCGGCGAAGTCACGCGGCACATGGTGATCGAGCCGGAAGTGGCCAAGAGCCTGCAGCACGATCGCCCGCGGTGAGTGCGCGCCGACCGGCTCCTGCTTGACGTAGATGCGCCGGTTCCGCAGGTCAGTCAGCGACCGCACCGACCGCGGCAGGTCCTGGACGAAGCGGACGGCAAAGCCGTGATGGCTGACCACCGAGACCAGCATGCCCTGGGTAAGCGCGCCGCCCGCGTAGCCGCCCGCCTGCAGGGCGCTGGCCGCCTCGCGCTCGATGACGTCGAAGTAGTTGTCTCGCTCGCGCATGGCGTCCCGCAGCGCCGCGTTCGCCACCCTGGCCTCTTCCGGGGTGGCGGTTGGCTTGGACCGCTGGGCGCGCAGTTCCGCCGCCACCGCGACCAGGTGCTCGAGCACGTCGGTCGGGACCCGGGCGCCGACCCTCAGCGGCGGCAGGCCCAGGCGCCGGTAGGACGGATCCTGCTGCGCGTTGTCCACGGCGATCTCGAGGTGGGCTCGGCGGCTCGGCGGCTGGCGGCTCAGCAGTTCGGTCAGCGGCACCGACAGCGCCGCGGCCAGCTGTTCGATTAGGGAGAGCTTCGGTTCCCGGCGGCCGTTCTCGAACAGCGACAGGGCCGAGGGGGCGCGGCCTACCCGCGCGCCGAGCTCGCTGAGGGTCAGACCCCGCGCCCGGCGCAGATGACGCAGCCGCTGGCCGAACGTAGCAAGGTCTATACCATCGGACTGGACCAATTTTTGAAGTTCTTTCATGGTGAAGGTCAGTTTATCTTCTCATGCTGGTAAAAACAGCAAATCTTCGGGACTTCGGTCCCTAGGTATTGGTGGTCTGTCTGTACACCCTGGGCTTAGGACCAGACTTTCCGGTACCCCAGGACCCCGGACCGGCACACCCGAGGAAGGCACGACAGTGAAGACAATCAGCCAGCAGGCGGCCAAGCTCAGCGAAACATGGCAGACCGACCCGCGCTGGAAGGACACCGAGCGGACCTACACCGCCGAAGACGTGGTGCGCCTTCGCGGCACGATACAGGAGGAGTACACGCTCGCCCGGCACGGCGCCGAGCGCCTGCGCAAGCTGCTCGCCGAGGAAGATTCCGTCACGGCGCTGGGAGCGCTGACCGGCAACCAGGCGGTCCAGCAAGTCAGGGCCGGGCTCAAGGCCATCTATCTGTCTGGATGGCAGGTGGCCGCGGACGCGAACCTGGCCGGGCAGACCTACCCGGACCAGAGCCTGTACCCGGTCAACTCGGTGCCCCAGGTGGTGCGCCGGATCAACAACGCGCTGCTACGCGCCGACCAGATCACCTGGTCAGAATCGGAAGACGGCGACGTGGCAGCGTTGCCAGGGCAGGAGGGCTCTCCGTACTGGCTCGCACCCATCGTCGCCGACGCCGAAGCCGGGTTCGGTGGCGTGCTCAACGCCTTCGAGCTGATGAAGTCCATGATCGCGGCCGGCGCCGCCGGGGTGCACTGGGAAGACCAGCTGGCTTCGGAGAAGAAGTGCGGCCACCTTGGCGGGAAGGTCCTCATCCCAACCGGCCAGCACATCCGCACGCTGAACGCGGCGCGGCTCGCCGCCGACGTGTGCGATGTGCCCACCGTGGTGATCGCGCGTACCGACGCGCAGGCGGCCACGCTGCTCACCACCGACGTGGACGAGATCGACCGGCCGTTCGTCACCGGCACCCGCACCGCGGAGGGTTTCTACCGGGTGCGGAACGGGATCGAGCCGAGCATCGCCAGGGGACGAGCGTACGCGCCGTACGCCGACCTGCTGTGGATGGAGACCTCCAAGCCCGACCTGGACGTGGCCCGCGAGTTCGCCGAGGGGATCAAGAGCGTCTACCCGGATCAGGTGCTCGCCTACAATTGCTCGCCCTCGTTCAACTGGCGTGCGCATCTGGACGAGTCCACCATCGCGAAGTTCGGCAAGGAACTCGCCGCGATGGGCTACCGGTTCCAGTTCATCACGCTGGCCGGCTTCCACGCCCTCAACCACTCCATGTTCGACCTGGCCAGCGGCTTCGCCGCCGAAGGCATGCCCGCCTACGTCAGGCTGCAGGAAGCCGAATTCGCCGCGGAGAAGTCCGGCTACACCGCCACCCGGCACCAGCGGGAGGTCGGCACCGGCTACTTCGACCTGGTGACCTCCGCGATTTCCCCGAACGCCGAGACGGTGGCCCTCAGCGGCTCCACAGAAACCGAGCAGTTCCACTCGGCCTGACCAGCACCGGGTACCGGTGCCGCCGCTCCGCTAGCCTGGCGCGGCGGCGACCGGATCGTCCGTCGTCAGCTGTATTCGGCGGGCCCCCAGGGGGCTTGCGATTTGGGGTCGATCCGCGGCTGCGGCCTAGTGGCGGTGGCGGGCCAGTCGGAGGTGAAAACGCTGCCACCGGCCATGGTCTGCGTCGCCTGTGAGTCTGGGTACGAGGTCGTGTCGCCTTCGGGGGCCGCGGGGGCCGCGGGGGCGCTGAGCGCGACGTACCTGCGCCGCCAGCGCGACGGCATGAACAGCGGGATGATCATCGCCAGGCCCGCCAGAGCGAGCACGCCGTCGAACAGCAGGTCCTCGAAGCCGGCGCCGTAGGGCCGGGTCTTCAGCGGGATGTACTGGACCGCGCGGCGCGCGCTCGACAGGTACAGGCCGGTCCAGGCGAGCAGGACCAGCCCGGGTAGCCCGGCCGCGAGCGGGGAGATCCGCGGCATGGCGATCAGTAGCCCGGCCACCAGCCCGGTGGCGGCGAGCGCGCCGAATCCCTCCAGCACGGCCCGGTCATGCCAGAGAGAAGCGCCACCGCCGGGCGGCAGCGCACCGAGCGCGACCCGGCTGGTCTCGAGCTTCAGGTAACCCCAGGAGGCCGCGAAGAACAGCACGGCGGCCATGACGATAGCCAGGATGACACCCACCAGGTGGCGCATATCCCTCATCCCCTTACTGGTCACCAGATGGAAGCTTACGGCGGGGGGCGCCGCCCGTCATCTTGCCCGCAGCGCGACACGCAAACGGTTCAGCGGACCAAGAAAGGAGTACGTCCGGTAGGCGTCGCGGGCCACCAGCCGGAACTTGACGCCGCGCAAGCCGGACGGGAACCGGAACTCCTCGGGACGCCAGCGCCGGAAATCGGCGGACATCCGGTCAAAGAACTCCCGCCGGCGGCGCCTGGGCACCAGCGGCAAGAGCGTGGTGTAGTGCCAGATCGCCCGCTCGAAAATCGCCGCGCGGACCAGCGGGGTGGGTGGGGGTGAAACCACGGACCGTTCGGACAAAAGATTGAAGATCTGCTGGTAAGCGCCGAAGATATTGAAGTTGCCGTCGCTCGCGGCGGCCAGGTATGACCCGCGCCGCGCGCGCCGGTAGCGGTAGCACACGCGGTTGAGCACGCCGATTCTGGCCGCGGTGAGCAGCGCCGCGGTGGTCACAGGCACGTCCTCATGCGGGGCGGGACCGGCGAACGAGATGCCCAGGCCGGACAGGAAATCCCGGCGGAAGACCTTGCTCCAGGCCGTCATCGTCAGGTGGATCAGCGCGGGATGATCCGCGAGCGTGGTCACGGCCGGACCGTCCAGGCAGGCCGCGCCGCCGCTCGGGCTGGTGGTGCCGTCGGGATAAAGGCTCTCGAAGTCGACGATCAGCACGTCGGGCCGCAGCCGGGTCAGCGATTCCGTCACGGCCCGCAGGGCACCTTCGGCCAGTTCGTCATCCCCGTCGACGAACCAGACGTACTCCCCCGTCGCCTCCTTCGCACCTAGGTCACGGGCAGGCCCGGGACCTAGCGCGGCCTGGGTGGTGATCACCCGCAGGCGGGGATCCGGCCGGCCCGCCAGGATCGCGCCGCAGCGGTCTTCAGAAGCGTCATCGACGGCGATGACCTCGAGGCCGGGGACCGCCGGCTCGCCGAGCACCGAGTCCAGGCAGCGATCCAGGTAGTCCTCGACCCCGTGAACCGGGATAACCACGCTGATCAAGGCCATGCCCCCGAACGATACCTCCAAGGAGGTCTGGGTTTCCCCCAGTAGCGAAGGGGTATAAGTAGTGGTCGTCCTGGGCCAGCACGGTAGGCTTGCGCGGTGCGCATCCACGCCATCTTCGGAGGAATCGGCGCGTTCGCCGTCAAATTCCGCTGGGTCGTTATCGCGGTCTGGCTGATCGCGGCGTTCGCCGTGCCGCGTTTCCTGCCGTCGCTGAACAGCGTCACCCAGGGCAACAACAGTGCCTTCCTGCCCGCCAGCGCGCCTAGTGAACAAGCCGCGCAGCTCGCGGCGCCATTCGGGTCCACGAACCTGATTCCGCTGCCGGTGGTCGCGGCGGTCAGCCAGGGCACTCTCACCGCCGCGGACGAGACCTGGCTGGCCAGCCTGCAGCACAGCCTGCGCTCGGTGCCGACCGTGGTCGCGGTGCGCGATCTCGGCCGGTCGGCGGATCAGCAGGCGGAACAGCTGCAGGTCCTGTCGAACGTCGGCGGCGGCGACGCCGCCGGGCAGACCACGCTGGTAGACGACCTGCGCAAGCAGATCACCAAGGCCGCGCCACCGGCCGGGCTGCAGGTTCACCTGGCCGGCGACATCGCCATCAACGTGGACCAGCAGGCGAAGTCCGGCACCACGGGGAACCAGGTGGAACTCCTGTCCGTGGTGTTCATCCTGGTTCTGCTGCTGCTGATCTTCCGGTCGCTGCTTGCGCCGCTGATCACGCTGATTCCCGCGTTCCTCGCCGTGGCCATCTCCGGACCGCTGGTCGGCGAGGCCGCGCGCGCGGGCCTGAAGGTCTCCCAGCTGGCTCAGCTGCTGCTGATCGTGCTGGTCCTCGGCGCCGGCACAGACTACGGACTGTTCCTGGTGTTCCGGGTCCGTGAGGAGCTGCGGACCGGATCTGATCCGAAGGACGCGGTACGCGCGGCGCTGATCCGGGTCGGTGAGACCATCACCTTCTCGGCCGCCACCGTGATCGCCGCCCTGCTGTCCCTGCTCGTAGCCACCTTCCAGATCTACTCTCAGCTCGGCATCCCGCTGGCCATCGGCATCGGCACCATGCTGCTCGCCGGGCTCACGCTGCTGCCTGCGCTGCTCGCGGTGTTCGGCCGGGCGGCGTTCTGGCCGAGCAAGACCCGCGCGGGTACCGGTAAGGCCGGCCTGTGGGGACGGATCGCGACGCGGATCGTCCGCAGGCCCGCCGTGCCGCTCGCCATCGGCGTGGTCGTGTTCGGCGCGCTCGCGGTGGCGGTGACCGCGTATCAGCCGGGCGGGTTCGGCGGGTCGATCAGCGCGCCGGCAGGCACCGACTCCGCGGCGGGTACCACCTTGCTCAACAAGCACTTCCCGGCCAGTTCGGCCAACCCGACCAACCTGGTCTACAAGCTGTCCCAGCCGGTGTGGAACGACACAGGCCCGGTGGCCACCGCGACCAGCCAGCTCACCGCGAGCAGGCTGTTCACCGGCGTCACCGGCCCGCTGAACCCGGCGGGGGTCACGCTGACCCCGGCTCAGTACCAGGCGCTGCACACGATGCTGGGGAACCCGGCGGCCCTGCCTCCCGTTCCGGTCGGCCACATCAGTATCCCGCTCGCCGGGTATGAGGTCTACCGGGCGACCGCGCAGTACGTCAGCCCGGACGGCATGACGATCCAGTTCGAGACCGGCCTGAAGGCGGGCGATCCGTCGACCACCGACGCGATGAACGCCGTGCCGTCGATCCGCACCGAGGCCGCCGCCGTCGCGAAGACCCTCGGGGCCAGCCAGTACGGTGTCGGCGGCGAGGCGCCCGCCTTCTACGACATCAGCGCGATCTCGGACAGCGACCTGCTGCACGTCTTCCCGGTGGCCATCGTCGTCATCGGCCTGCTGCTCTGCCTCGTCATGCGCTCGCTGATCGCGCCGCTCTACCTGATCGCCTCGGTCGGCCTGTCCTTCGCCGCCGCCCTCGGGCTGTCCGTCGTCATCTTCATCAAGCTCGGCGGCAGCAGCGGCCTCACCTTTATCCTCCCGTTCCTGATGTTCATCTTCTTGCTCGCGCTGGGCGAGGACTACAACATCCTCGTGATGAGCCGGATCAGGGAGGAGGCTCACCGCCTTCCGCTACGAGAAGCGGTCAGCCGGGCAGTCGCCGCCACCGGAACCACGGTGACCTCCGCCGGGCTGGTGCTGGCCGGGACGTTCTCCGTGTTCGCGCTGGTGGGCGGGCGCGGGTCGGGTGGCAGCCAGATCCGGGATGTCGGCGTCGGCCTGGCGCTCGGCATACTGATGGACACCTTCATCGTCCGCACCATCCTGGTGCCCTGCACGGTTGTCCTGCTCGGCCGGTGGAACTGGTGGCCGGCCAAGCTCAGCCGGGTGGACCCGGAGTCAGGCGAGGAAGGCACCGAGCGGGATACCGAGCCGGCGGCCCAGCCCCTGACCTAGTTGGCGCTGACCTAGTCGGCTAGGGCGTCGATGGAGATGGTGAGGTCACGCAGAGCCGGGGCGGCATCGCGCAGGCTGGTCCGGTCGCGGGGGGCCAGCTGGCTCTCCCTGATGACAGCGGGCCTCGCTTGCTCGTGCAAGATACTTCTGTAAGCGAACATTCTGTGGTTAAAGCACCCGATACTTCTGTAAGCGAACATCTTGGCGTCCCGATACCGGGATTAACTCCGGACATGCCGGGCGCGGTGCTGGCCTTGGCGTTCTGGACCCGACAGACTCACAGGAGGTGAAGTGGTTCCCGGCCTTCGGGCGGGCCGCTGGGCTAGAGTACGCCGGGAAGCGCGGTGAGCGCGGCGCTAAGTGGTGGCAGGACCGGCACGCGGACAAGCCGGAGCGGAAGGGACGACGATGCAGGAACTGCGCTTCGTCGCGGTGAGCGAGGACGGCCGTTACGCTGTCCTGGCGGTGCCGGGGCGTAGCGCACGCTTCACGTTGCCGATAGACGAGCGGCTCAGGGCGGTTGCCCTCGGCCAGACTTCCCGGCTCGTGCAGTACGAGATCGAAGTGGAGAGCCCGTTGCGACCCAAGGAGATCCAGGCACGAATCCGGGCCGGGGAAACGGTGGAGGAGATCGCGGACGCGGCCGGCATCGCGGTCGAGCGCGTGCGCTGGTTTGAGGGTCCGGTCCTGGCCGAACGCGCCTACGTGGCGGACCAGGCCCAGAAGGCGTCGGTGAGACGCCAGGGGGACGCCGCCCCTTCCACCCCGGGTCCCCAGCTGGGTGAGATCGTGGCCGAGCGGCTGAAGGCGTTCGGCTCCGATCCGGAAGACGCTCAGTGGGACGCGAAGAAGCGCGGCGACGGAAGCTGGCTAGTTGAGCTCGCCTTTATCACTGGCGGCCGCCTGCATGTGGCCGAGTGGGTCTTCGATCCGCGCCGCAGGCATGTGCTGCCCGCCGACGACAACGCCGCCCGGATGTCACTGCCTGGCGGCGAGCCGCCGCAGCCCGCCACGCCGCCGCCGGGCGAGGCCACGGTCACCCAGCTAGCGCCCCGGCTCAGCACGGCATCCGGCCAGGGGCTCGACCAGTCCGGGACCGGTACCTCCGGGTTCGGTCCGGCTGGTCCAGGCCACGGCGCACCAGGTAACGGAGGCCGTCCCAGGCACGAGCGGGCCGGTCCTGCACGGCCGCCCGTCTCCGAGCCTGCACCGCCCGCCGTGCCGGCGGCCGCAGCGCCCGACGCCAGGGGAGACGATCCTCATCTGCCCGCCGCTGAACGGCACTCGGTGTCCGAGCCCTCACCGCAGGAGGCCCCGTTCGTCCGGGCAGAGTCCGAACGTAACGGCTACCCGGCCGCTTCCGAGCGTCCGGATGAGGCGGCCGTAGCGTCCAGGCCTGCCGAGGCTCCCGTGCCGGAACCTCCAGCCGCCGCCCCTCCCCCAGTGACCCCGGCCGCTATTGCCGCACAAGTGCCTACAGCTGTCCGGGCACCTCAGCCGACGTCGGCGGGGACCCCGCAGCCTGCTGCGGAAGAGCCTCGTCCGGACACGGCGGTTCCTGCGGCTCGGCCGGAACCCGCGGCTTCGGGAGGTTCCGAGCCCGCCGACCCGGCGGACCCCGCCAGTGAGCAGGCGCGGCGCCAGGCCCGCAAGGCGGCACGAAACAAGCGTGCCTCCGTCCCTTCCTGGGACGAGATCATGTTCGGCAACGCCCGCCAGCGCGACTGACCGCTCGTAGGTACGCCGCCGCGGCGGTGAATCTGGGACGCCATAAGCACCGGATGCCACCGCCGCCTTAAGTTTTTCGCGGGGTGGACATCCGGTGCTAGTTGGGCGTGTGAATGCTGGCCGTCGGGTCGGGGGTTAGCCGGCGCGGGCGGGTGGGCTGTGGCTGCGCAGGACTTTGGTCTTGTCCCGGTTCCAGGCCGTGGTGGTGCCGTCGGGGTGGCGGACCAGGGTCCA